>Ga0316189_10001518_pt1 | contig 22975 bp, 30 predicted proteins | sample LowCovwburrow_MG_FD_204930 | JGI IMG/M metagenome (GOLD analysis project Ga0316189, IMG submission 204930) | Coastal sediment microbial communities from Maine, United States - Lowes Cove worm burrow | ecosystem: Environmental > Aquatic > Marine > Coastal > Sediment | place: USA: Maine... | reverse complement strand
TTTTAATAGCAGCATTACTAATTTTTGTGCCAGGGCCAAAAATCGCCACAGCACCAGCATCAAATAGGTATTGATAATCTTGTTTTGGTATTACACCACCAACAATCACCATAATATCATCACGACCATAATTTTTTAATTCTTCAATAACTTGTGGAACCAGTGTTTTATGTCCTGCTGCTAAAGACGAAACACCTAAAATATGCACATCATTTTCTACGGCTTGTTTAGCGGCTTCGCGTGGTGTTTGAAATAAAGGTCCTATATCGACATCGAAACCAACATCGGCATAACCAGTGGCTACAACTTTGGCACCTCGGTCGTGACCGTCTTGTCCCATTTTTGCTATCATAATGCGTGGTCTTCTACCATCTTGTTCTGCAAAAATGTCTGCCAATTCTTTTGCTTTTTTAAAGCTTTTATCGTCTTTTATTTCTTTGCTGTACACACCAGAAAATGATTTAATTTGTGCTTTATAACGCCCGAACTCAGCTTCTAAAGCATCGCTAATTTCGCCTAAAGTGGCTCTTTCGCGAGCAGCTTCAACAGCTAAAGTTAATAAGTTATACCCCTTACGAAAGTGGGAATCTTTTGATTTTACTTTTTTGTATTCTTTAGAATTATTGTTTGTTGAATGTAACGAAATTTTTGCAGCTTCGGTTAATTTCGATAAAGTCATTTTAACTTTATCTGTATTTCTTTCAGCTTTTATCTTGTTTAAACGCTCTATTTGCTGGCTTCTAACTGTTTGATTATTAATCTCTAAGGTTTTTATGGGGGCTTCTTCTTCTAATCTATATTTGTTAACACCAACAATAATATCTTGTCCTGAATCTATGCGTGCCTGTTTGCGTGCAGCAGCTTCTTCAATTCTAATTTTTGGAATACCAGCTTCAATGGCTTTGGTCATACCACCTAATGTTTCAACTTCGTCAATTAAAGTCCAGGCTTTTTGAGCAATATCATGGGTTAGTTTTTCAACATAAAAACTTCCAGCCCAAGGATCGACAGTTTTAGTAATTTTAGTTTCTTCTTGTAAAAATATCTGAGTATTACGAGCAATTCGTGCCGAAAAATCGGTTGGTAAAGCAATGGCTTCGTCTAATGCATTAGTATGTAAAGATTGTGTGCCTCCAAAAGCAGCAGCTGTAGCTTCAATAGTGGTTCTTGCTACGTTATTAAAGGGGTCTTGCTCAGTTAAACTCCAGCCAGAGGTTTGGCAGTGTGTCCTTAAAGCTAAAGATTTTTCGTTTTTAGGATTAAACTGTTTTACCAATTTCGCCCATAACATACGTGCAGCACGCATTTTGGCAATTTCCATAAAATGATTCATGCCAATGCCCCAAAAGAATGATAGACGTGGTGCAAAAGTATCTATATCCATACCTGTTGCTAATCCTTTTCTAATATATTCTAAGCCGTCTGCAAGAGTGTAAGCTAATTCAATATCGCAGGTGGCTCCAGCTTCTTGCATGTGGTAACCCGAAATGCTAATACTATTAAATTTTGGTATGTTCTTACTCGTATATTCGAAAATATCTGAGATGATTTTCATAGAGGGTGTAGGTGGATAGATATAGGTATTACGCACCATAAACTCCTTTAAAATATCATTTTGAATCGTGCCAGCTAATTGTTCTGGTTTTACACCTTGCTCTTCTGCTGCCACAATGTAAAATGCCATTATGGGTAAAACAGCGCCATTCATAGTCATGGAAACACTCATTTTATCCAATGGGATGTTGTCGAAAAGTACTTTCATATCTTCAACAGAATCGATGGCTACACCTGCTTTTCCAACATCTCCAACCACACGTTCGTGGTCACTATCGTAACCACGATGTGTTGCTAAATCGAATGCCACAGAAAGTCCTTTTTGCCCTGCAGCCAAATTACGTCTGTAAAAAGCGTTGCTTTCTTCAGCAGTTGAAAATCCTGCGTACTGACGAATAGTCCAAGGTCTGCGAACATACATAGTGCTGTATGGTCCACGAAGATTTGGTGCTATTCCTGCAGCAAAATTGAGGTGATCAATATCTTGTAAATCATTTTTTGAATAATTTGATTTTATAGAAATGCCTTCAGCAGTTAAAAAAGTGCTATTAGCTATTGGCTGTTGGTTACTAGCTACTGGTTTAATTGTGATATGTTGGAGTTTTTTTCTTGACATTTTGTACTTACTCTGTCCTTAAATTTTATTGGGGAACCTTATTAAAATCTACTTCTGGTTTGGGTTTTTTAGTATTAACTTTAGATAAATCTTTGTTAAAAAGTTTAGCATAAAACAAATCGAAAGCGATATAAGTAGCTAAATATTTGTCTTTAATAGCATCTCTGTAATTAGCCATTAACGGCGTACCAAATAGTTTAGGACTCATGCTATTTGTTTTTATTAGCGAATTAAATGTTGTTTTTAAATCTGTATTTTGCATATTTATCGAAATGCAATTAATCAAAGCTCCATTATAATTTAAATGACTTTTTGAGTTGTTGGCATCCCATAAATTATTTTCATTTTTTAAAGTTTCAAAAACCTTAACGGTATGAGGAGAAACTATGTCTTCAAATTTCAATCTATCATAAACAGCATTTCTAATAAATTGACTATAAGCTTGAATTAACGAGGCATTGGGTTTGTTTTTACCATAAAAATTTAAAATATCGTTTTCAAAAGAAAATAAAGCTTCGCTATATAATTTGGAATTTACATTTTCGCAACTTAAAACTAAGCCTTTATCGGTAAATTTGTATTCTGATAAGTTGTTTTCTTTTTTACAACTTACCAAACTGATCGCTAATGTGATGATAAAAAGTTTAAAGAATGGTGTTTTCATAGGTTATATAAATTTAAAATTATTCGTTTTTTAATCGGTTTTGTTCTAATGTTTCTGCTAGCCGTTTTTCTATAATAGGCTGTATTAAGGTTTTTCTTGAATTTGTTTTTACAAACGGATATAACTCTAATTCGTGTTTCATTTTATCGTTTGCATTAGGATGTTTATTGCTTCCTAATAAAATTTCTTGACCTATATTAAATTGTTGTTGTTCTTTAGCTGCACTTTCTTTTATTTTACGTTGAATGGTGCCTTCTTTTAGTTGTTTTAAAAACCCTCCATTGGCTTCAATATTTTTAAATAAATCTAAAGCTTCTTCGGCAAGTTGTTTGGTTAAGCTTTCAATATAGTAAGCACCGTCTGAAGGATTATTAACTTTATTGAAATAACTCTCATGTTTTAAAATTAATAATTGATTTCTTGCAATGCGATCTCCAAACTCATTGTTTTTATGGTAAATGGCATCGTAGGGTAAATTGCAAATGGTATTGGCGCCACCTAAAATAGCACTCATACATTCGGTTGTTGTGCGGAGCATATTGGTGTTATAATCGAAAAGTGTTTTATTACGTTTGGAAGGAGTAGCAGTAATATTACAATCTGTATTACAATTGTATTCTGAAGCTAAAGTATTCCAAAGCACTCTTGATGCTCTAAGTTTTGCTATTTCGAAAAAATAGTTTGTGCCGACTGAAACTTGAAAGTTGACTTGAAGCGATTGCTTCTTTTTCTTTTCAATAATATGGTCAAGATGATTTAAGTACTCGTTGGCATGGGCTAAACTGTAAGCGAGTTGTTGTACCATATTGGCACCTGCATTTTGGTATAAAGATGCATCTATGCTAAATGAGTTTGTGTTTTTTACGATAGATTCGAAATGTTTATGGTCGTCTTTTAAATTATTAAACCAGTTTCCGTTACGCGCTAAATTCCCAATAATATCGGTTTGGATGTGGATTCTGTCCCGATAGCTATCGAGATTCTCAGGAATGACAGAAAGGTGTTTAACATAATCGTTGTTTAAAAACTGCAATTCAAAATAAAGAAGGGTAGAAGTGAGATCGATATTTTGCAATAAATGGTCAATTGAAACCGTGTCATTTGGAATAATAAATTTGATGCTTTCTGCACCTCTTTCAATAGCATTAATAGCTTTTAAGTTAGATTTTTTGACATCGGCAACAAAAATAGATTCACAGATTTTCCACTGTGTAGCTTTGGTGTTTGATGTTTCTGGTAAAAGGTTAAAGTCATCTGCATGATAAAAAGGTTTTACCGAAATACCTTCGTTAGCATTCCAAATAAGCGTATCATTATAATCTGCCCCTTTTAAATCGACTTGAATTTTTTGTTTCCATTGTTTTGCCGATACCGGATTGAAATCATCAAACAAATGCTTAGTCATTCTTTTTTGTTTTTAAACTGTCTTCGTATTCAATGATAAAAATTTCTTCATGCTCCTTTTTCATATAATAAGCTTCGCGTGCAAATTTTTCTGAACCTTCTTCTGTGCTTAATTTTTTAATAGCTTTATTATCTTTTTCTATTTCTCTTTTGTAATATTTTTTTTTGTTTTCTAAAGCTTCAATATCTGAATTTAATTCATGATGAATTAACCACGAATTCGTATCAAAAAAAAGCATCCAAGCGGCAAAAACCACAAAAATGAGTATGAACCAATTTTTAAAAGGTTTTAAATATTTATTTTTTTTGAATTGAGCCATTTATAGTTTTTCGTTGATAATGGTTTTAACAATGTTTATAGCAACTGTATTGTATTTATTGTTTGGGATAATAATATCTGCATATTCTTTCATAGGTTCAATAAACTGATCGTGCATAGGTTTTAGCGTGTTTTGGTAACGCGAAAGCACTTCGTTTAAATCTCTACCGCGTTCAGAAATATCGCGTTTTAACCTGCGAATTAATCTTTCGTCGGTATCAGCATGAACGAATATTTTAATATCAAACAAATCTCTTAATTTGGGGTTAGTAAGTATTAAAATGCCTTCAACAATTATTACTTTTCTTGGATGTGTTAAAATAGTATCGCTCGTTCTGTTATGCTTTACAAAGGAATAAACAGGTTGATGTATTGGTATGCCTTTTTTTAGTTCTTTTAGATGATTCACTAATAAATCAAAATCAATGGATCTTGGGTGGTCAAAATTTATTTTAACACGTTCTTCGTATGTTAAATGCGATGTGTCTTTATAATATGAGTCTTGCGAAATGACACCAACTTCACCTTCTGGAAGTTCGTTTAAAAGCTGATTAACAACTGTTGTTTTTCCGCAACCAGTACCACCTGCAATTCCTATAATTAGCATGATTTGTTGTTTAATTAGCTTTTACAAAGTTAGTTAAATGTTAAACCATTTAATACGAAATAAACTTATTTTTTAACTTTAAAAACTTCTTCTTCAGTAACTATTTTTTCATTTTTATTCCCCCAATTATTGGTTATGTAATTCATAACATCGGCAACTTCATCATCGCTTAAACCTAATGGAGCCATAACGTTATTATAGGTTTTACCGTTTACAACAATTTTGCCTTCTTGCCCATATTTAATACCTCTAATACTTGCTTCTCGGTTTTTTATGAGGTAATCCGATTGTGCTAATGGTGGATATACATTTTCTACACCCTCACCATTAGGTAAATGACAAGACATACAAAAATCGGTATAAATTTCGCTGCCCCTTTCTATACTTTCTTTTAATGGGTCTTGAGATTTATATGAATTTGTGTTTGAGTTAAATATAAATAATGATGAAAAAGTTATAAGACTGATTATTATTAATTTCATGTGTTTGTATCTATTGTTTTTTATTGGTCACATGTAGCATCTATTTGACCATTTTTTTGGGTATCAAGATTTAGTTATGGATGTTTCATGATTTTTTTATTCTTTTAGAATAATTTTATAAATGCCTTTTCCTTCAACAGCAACATAAATATAACCGTCTGGAGCTTGAATTACATTACGAACACGTCCAATATCTTCAAATAATTTTTCACGTTTAACTACTTTGTTGTTTTCTAGAATTAAACGTTCAAGGTATTTAAATTTTAATGAGCCAACCAGCACATTACCTTCCCAATCTGGGTACTTTTCTGATGATACAATAGCCATTCCACTTGGTGCAATTGAAGGTACCCAGTAAAATAATGGTTGCTCCATACCTTCTTTTTCTGTAATATCTGTAAATGAGGTTCCGCTATAATTTATGCCATAAGAAATGACAGGCCAGCCAAAGTTCTTTCCTTTTTCAATAATATTAATTTCATCACCGCCTTGTGGACCATGCTCATTTACCCAAATGGCTCCAGTAAAAGGATTTTTTGCCATACCCTGTGGATTTCTGTGTCCGAAACTAAAAATAGCAGTTTTAGCATTTTCCGTATTTACAAAAGGATTATCAGATGGAATACTGCCGTCGTCATTTAGCCTATAAATTTTACCACAATCTCTAGTGATATCTTGTGGGTTTTCATCTCGATTACCTCTGTCTCCAATAGAAAAATATAAGTAACCGTCATTGTCAAACTCTATACGAGATCCAAAATGTTGCCCTTTTTTTGTGTTTGGTCCAGCTTTATAAAGTTGTTCCAATTCAACTAAAGTGTTATCATTCAATTTAGCTCTTATTAAAGCTGTATTACCACCTTCTCCTTCACCTTCTGCCGATGCATGGGTCATATATATCCAAGCATTATTTTTATAATCGGGATGTAATTCAATATCTAAAAAACCACCTTGTCCACGAACATAAATATCTGGTACGCCTCCAATAGTTGTTTTTTTGCCATTTTTAAAAAGAATGAGATCTCCAGATTTTTCTGTAATTAGCATACTTCCATCAGGTAAAAATGTCATACCCCAAGGGATGTTTAAATCTGAAACAACAAGTTCTGTTGTATAATTTAGTGCAACCGGTTCTTCTGCTTTTACTTCTGATTCTGTTTGTTGAGCACAGGCAGAAACCGTAATTAATAGGATAGCTAGTAATGAGTGAATCTGTTTCATGGTACTTTTTTGATTTTAAATTTACATTAAAAAATATAATTTATGTTAATCCCTGTATAATAATTAACAGGATTTCCAGGATAATAGTATCTGGGAGCACTGCCACCAAAACCAGATGCATTTATCAATATTTGTGAGGCATAATGAGTGTCAAAGATATTGTTTAAACCCAAAAATGTGTTTAATTTTAGCTTTTTATTAAGATTTGCCTTAAAACCAATTTTTAAATTAGTCAAGTTGTAACTATCAGAATACAAGCTGTTAACATCCGTAATTGGCATGCGACCTACATATTGAAAGTTAATGTTTCCGTAAAAGCCAAAGGCTGAATCGAAGAGAATACCAGTATTAAATACTTCGGACGGTACTCCAGTTAACTCATTTCCAGAATAATCAGTTGCATTATCAATAAATTCCTTGAAAGTAAAATTGTTTAGGGTATAGTTTGCAAATGCACTTATTGATAATTCTTCTTTTTTTAACCAGTTATAGTTTAGTGAGACCTCTAATCCATCGTGTTGCGTTTTTCCAGCATTAACACCAATAAACTCATCTTGAGCAGTTCTTCTTGATACCAATAGGTTTTCTATGTTTAATCTAAAAACTGATAAACTTAATTGTAGTTTGTTGTTTAAAAGGGATGCTCGCGTTCCTACTTCAAAATTCCAGCCTGTTTCTGGTTTTAAATCTGTATTTATTTGTCCGTCAGGTAATAAAGTTTCGTTTAATGAAATAGGAGAAAAGCCATGGCTAATATTAGAAAATAGACTCATGTTTTTTGAAAACAAATGCGATACTCCTAATTTGGGAGATACAATACTTTTGAATATAAAACTTCCAGATTGATCTGGATTTTCATCTGAAACAGCAAATCTATCATCTAATTTATAGGCTGTTTTATTTAAGTTGAAGCCTAAAGAAAGTGTTGTGTTTTCTGAAAACTCATAATTGGTTTCAATAAAAACATTGTAATAATTTCTTTTTTCTTTAAAGTCAGATAATCTATTACCTTTAATACTGCCAGTTTCAGGAGGTAAATTTTCATATAAATTTTCAAAAGTCCCATGCTTATAAAAGTCTCTAAAAAGTTCGCCACCAAGTGTCCAATTAAAAGTTTTGTTGAATAATTTAGAGTTTCCTAATAATCTAGTTCTAATACCTAGAGCGAAGGTGTTTTCTATTAAAATATTAAAAGGACGTGGCTCATAAGAGTCTCTAAAAGATGTAAAAGCACTTGAGATTTGTTTTAAAGTTGAATGGTATTCATGATTCCAAGACAACCCGAATACACCCCGTTTTGAGTTTTCAAACCCTTTTGATTGTTTCCAAGTAAAAGCCGCTTTTTCAGGATTGTTTAAATAATCTGTTTCATTGATAGAACTTGGTATAAACGCTTTTAAATCAACATAACTTGCCAGAAATGTTAATTCATCTTTTTCGTTTATATAATGACTGCTATTTATAGTAAAAGTTTGCCTATCATACCCGTTGTTTTCGCGATAGCCATCGCTATGCGTATTACTATAAACAACTCTGAAACTATTTTTGAAAGAGCCATGGTTTACATTTACAATGCCCTTTACTAATCCGAAAGAACCTAAAGAGAGTTCAGTTTTAATTTCAGATTGATTAATAAACCCAATTTTAGGAGTTATATGAATGACACCACCCAAACCTGCGCCGTAAATACTTGAGCCAGCTCCTTTAATAATTTCAAAACGGGATATTGAAGCTAATTCAAAATCTTCAATAGTGGTTTCTCCGCTTCCATTAGTTAAAGGAATATCTTTAAAATAGGCTCTAATTTTTGAAGTTCCAAAAAGATTTCTTGAGCCTATGCCTCTAATTGTTATTCTATTCGTATTAAGGGCACCACTTTGCATAAAAACACCAGGTGTTCTATTCAAAATAGGAGCAAAATCTGTATTATTTGATAATTGAATGCCCTCTGAAGAAATTATACTAATAGATGTGGTTGTTTTTTTTAGTTTTATTGGAATATGATTCGCATTAATAATCACCTCATTTAATTCGGAAGGGTTTATGTTTAGTTGGATGATGTAATACTGATTGTTGTTTAGTTTAACTGTTTTTGAAACATAACCATCTTTTGTAAAAGAATAATAACCTTCTTTTAAAATTTCAAAACTTCCATCTGCTTTAGATGAAATAAATGTATTGTCATCAATATTATTTATTTGAGTAAATTCTAGTAGCGTGCCAGTATCTCTATCTACTATTTTTCCTTTTATTTTCGATTGCCCAAATCCGATGAAAGAGGTGCAAAAAAAAAGGAGAGCAAATATTTTTTTTGTTTTTAAATACACAATTCTAAGCTAGAAATTTAAAAGAACTAAATTATAATTTTTTTACAACAAAAATTTCCAAAATAATTAATCGGGAAATGAATAAAAAAAGTATATTTGCATCCCGTTATAAGATAACCAATTCGGGGTGTAGCGTAGCCCGGTTATCGCGCCACGTTTGGGACGTGGAGGCCGCAGGTTCGAATCCTGCCACCCCGACAACACCGATGTCATTTGATATCAAACAATATCTAACTAAATGATTTTCAAAGATTTAATTTTCATTGATATCATTTAGTTAGTTTTGATAACAAATAAAAAGGGACTTATTCGGGACCTAATCGGTTTTCTTTTTTTTCGTATATTTATTAGAGAAAGTAAAAGCTTTCAACGTGATTTAACTTTCGTTTCAAGGAATTATTAACTTAAACGAAGGAAAAATGAGAACTTCCACATTTAAAATTCTATTTCGACAAGTAATCGGAAAGAGAAAGAACGACCAAGCACCCATCTATGTTAGAATTACAGTAAATGGTGGTCGCACAGAATTTAGTCTAAATAAACTCTATCCCATAAAAGAATGGGACGGCAAAATGAGCCGTGCAAAAGGCAGAACAGCCCATGCAAGAACCCTCAACGATGAGCTAGACAATACCTACACAGATATAACAGCATCATATAAAGAATTATGTAAAGAAGGTAACCTTATAACCGCCCAAGTAGTAAAAGCAAGATACTTAGGAATAGATAACAATCAAGAAACCCTTTTAAGTTTAGTAGAATACCATAAAAACAAAATGGAAGGCGTTTTAACCAATGGCACTTTAAAAAACTATAAAACCACTACAAAGTATCTAAAAGCCTTTTTAACAACCAAATTAAAATCCAAAGACGTTTATCTGGAGCAAATGAGCTATAGTTTTATTGTGAACTTTGAGCAATACCTTAGGAACAAAGAAAACAACCTAAGCAAGCAGCTATTGAACAATAATGGCATAATGAAGCACATAGAGCGACTTAACAAATTAATGAACCTAGCCGTAAAGTTAGAGTGGATTACTAAAAACCCCTTTTTACATTACGATGTAAAGTTTAATAAATATGACCGCCCATTTTTATCCGCTATAGAATTACAAAAATTAGAAGAGATAGAATTGCAAAAAGAAAAGCATATCCATGTTAGAGACGTCTTTGTTTTTGGCTGTTATACAGGACTGTCGTACATAGATATAAAGCTACTCACAAAAGACAATATCGTTTACGGCATAGACGGCAAAAAATGGCTTTCATTTTACAGACAAAAAAGTACTGAACCTGTTAAAGTGCCATTACTAGATAAAGCATTAAATATTTTAGAAACATATAAAAAATATGACAATAACAATAGATTGTTGCCAGTATGTTCTAATCAGAAAATGAACACCTATATTAAAGAGATTGCAAAGTTATGTGAAATAAAAAAGAATCTTAGTTGCCATGTCGCACGACATACTTTTGCAACTACCGTAACCCTTTCAAATGGAGTACCTATAGAAACCGTATCAAAATTATTGGGGCATACCAAACTTTCAACCACACAAATTTATGCTAGAGTTATGGAAGATAAGATAGGTAAAGACATTAACCAATTACAGAATGTCTTAAATGTCCATAAAAGAAATGTATCATAAGAATGATTTTTTTAATAATAATTAAAAAACGCTATTTAAATCTGTTAAAGTCTAATTCTTATAAAAATCAGAGTAAGTGTTGTTTGTAGCTTCAATACTGAAAGTTATATCACGTAAAAAAGATTGTCATGAATAATTTTATGGCGGTCTTTTTGTTTAAAATAGACACTTCATCTATATAGCTACTAGTGTTGATAACACCTACCATTAACATTTTTAGTTTTTCGTTTACATCTTGAACCCGACTTTGTCTTTCCAGTACACTGTGAAGCTACTGCCTTCTTACTTGAACTACTGGTTTTTGGTGGTTTAGAATTTGAAGATAAGTTTAAATTGCTTGAAGATGTATTTTCTTCTGTTGGTTTACATACTTTACAAGCTACAAAAGCCAAAGCTTTAGCCTTGTCAATAGTAGTTTCCTTTTTTGAATATTTAAGATATTTACAAGAACTTTTATGATACTTCTCACCAGTCTTTGTTGTGTAAACTGTTTGAGCTAATACATTTGAGGTAAAAGCAATTGAAATAATTAATAAAAGGACTTTTATCGGTTTCACTTTTATCTAATTTCTTTGTTTATTGTTTCTCCATTTCCATGGTGGTATCGCATTTGGGTCTTTCCATAACCCAATTTTATTCCTTTTTGCTTCATCTTCTATAGATTGTAAAGTATTATCATTTGAGTATTTTACATAATGCCAAGCCAGCCCTTGTTTTATTAATTCATGGCTTAAATTCAAGGAATCATTATAAATCACATTACATATAAAGCGTCCGTAACGGTCTTTTTTTAAATATTCAAGTTTCACATTTTTACCAAAAACTGCTTCTGAGGTAAATTGTTTTGCCTTTGTTGAAAAGGGCTGCTTTCTTTCAGGACAATCTATATTTGCTACTCTTACTTTGATTAAAGTTGAATCTTTAGTTATAAGTTTGAAAGTGTCTCCATCAGTTATTGCAACAACTTTGCCTGGTATAATTTTTTCTTGAGCAGAAATATTATATACTAAGATGAAATAGAAACATAACAGATAAGGTTTAAGCATTTTTTATTCTATAGGAATCCTAATTTTAGTTTCATTAAAATTCATTCTTGTTTTATTCAAAGTTACGTATTTTGGTTCTTGCTTTTCTCTAATATAATATAAAGACAGATAATAATTAAGGTTTTGAATATATGTTTTTAATTCATTCCTCCAAATAGAGCAACAATACCCATCGCTATAAAATGGCCTATTTTACTTAAAAGTCCCCATACAATTAAAAACCCTATAGCTCCAAAAAAACTATTAGGTTCAATCCAGTTTCAAGCCATTATCCCTGACCCAATTGAAATCCCTATTGTTACTATCCACATTAATCCAATTAATGCTCCTCCATTGTCTGAATTACTCATAATTTTTTATATTTATTAATTAGTTTTTAATCTATATATAAGTCAAGAGTTTTTAGAAGCTGCTCCTCAAATTGATAAATATCATCAATTGATTGAATTGCTTCTCTTGTTTCGTTTTTATTTTCATCAATCAAACCGATATATTTTGTGCCTGCGTTTAAATGTAATCGACATAGTGGTTTTCGGTTATTGTCATCTAATAATATTCCGAAATAGGATTGTGTATCTCTATGTACAATTCTATCTATGGATATTTTTCTCCTTAGAATAGCAACTATAATTCTATACCCTTCTAATTCTTCGTCTGTAGTAACTATTTTACTTTCTTCTTCAATAACTTCTATGGTGTCTAACTCTTGTTTTTCTGCCTCTTTGTTTAATGCTGAGTTTAAGCGGTCGTTAACTTTTTCACTTATTGTTTGATTGAAAGCTTTATGAACTAAACTTGTAAATTCATCCATTACTTTTTCGGTTAATCTGCCCGAATACACTTTATTGGCAAAAAGCTTTGCAAAATCAAAGCTCGGATTAACCAGTTCTTCTGAAATACATTTTTTAATTTCTTTGGTATATTTTAATGCACTTGCATTATTTACTATTTTATTGACATCGAAATTTGACTTATGAAATTTAGATATTTCATGAACCTCGTTATCTTTTATTTTAGTAATATCGAACTCTAAAAATGGTTTTTCATCCATTTTGTTGGTTTGCTCTAAATCTGTATAAAATCGATACTGAATACCATTAGTTAATAATGCAAATCGTGTTTTGGTAGTATGAAAGTATCTAAAAAGTTGTGAGTTATGATTGTCTAAACTTTCTTTCCAATTTTTACATTCTACAATTAAAATAGGGATGTTATTTTGAAAGATGGCATAATCTACCTTTTCTCCTTTTTTTAAACCTAAATCTGCTGTAAATTCAGGTACGACTTCGGTTGGGTTAAAAGAATCATAACCTAAAGCATTTATAAAAGGTAATACAAAGGCATGCTTTGTAGATTCTTCGGTTTCAATTTTGTCTTTTAGTTTGCTTATTTTTTCAGCAATGGTTTTAAGTTGGTTTTGTAATTCCATAATTTAGTTCGGGTTTTTAATTAATATTAAACACATTGATGCTACTTTAGACACCGTGAAATCATCTGCCGTATTATGGTCTTTTATTGCTTCGTCTATACAAGTCATTAAATTTTCTGCTTTTATTTTGATTTCGTCTAAAGAATTATCACTGTAAATCTTTGCGCAAAAATCTCCACAAGTAGCTAGTTTATTTTTATCAGAGGCATTTTTCCAATCAGTTATTTTTGCCTTATGTAATGTTCCTCCTTGGTACCATTGATTTGTTTGTTTTGCAGTTTCTTTTTTACAAGAAACAATCGTTAATACTGAAGAAGAGGCTACTAGTAAAAATATAACGAGTAAACAACCACTGTTTTTGGATTTACTAAATGTCTTTCTATAACTTAATCCAGGGATTCCCGTTCTAACGGAATAGCCTTTGGAACTTACAGAACCCTTTTTGTTTCTGTAACTTGGAGTTATTCCAGATTTACTCACGTTAATGCCTAATCCTTTACCTAGCTTTATTCTTTTGTTAAATCGAAAACCCATTTTAGTTTAAGTTTTTAATATAAAATCTGAAATCACTTTTTCTATACTTGAAGGGATATCTGAGTTTTTGATTTTATAATTTTTTATTCCCATTTCATCAAACCATTTTCCCCAATAGGCTTTAATAATATCTTGTGCATAGGCATTTTCATAGTTATGGCTTGTAATTCCTATGACTAAAACTTCCAAATCATTTAATGCTTTATTTGCCCGTATAAAACCTAAACCTTTTGTTTCTATCTCTTCTTCCCAATTGCTTTTGGCTAATTTTAACTGGTCTAAACTTTTTGGTGTTAAATATGAAGTTCTGTTGCCTTCTTTCATAACTGTTTTGTTGTAGAACATATATCCATCTGTTAAAATGACAAGTATGTTTCTATGGCAATCATCAACACAATAATCTTTAACATGGTCTTTAAAAAATCGCCAAATATCAGAACCTGGATAACCTCCTAAATTTTGCGCATCTATTTTTGCTAAATCGTATAGTTTAGAAGGGTTTGCATTGTAAAGTGATATTGTTTCTTCAATTTGAGCTTTAGCAGTGTTTTTTGTGAAAACAACTTTAAGCTTTTTAGCGATATTATTAATTTTTTCGTCGGAAGGTTCTGGATTAAAAAAGAGTTGCATTCTATCTTCAAGCAAAATCAATTTCTTTCGTTTTACATGCTCTATAAATGATTTTGCTAAACTTGATAAATAAGCAGAGTCCTTTTGCTTTGTCTTTGTTTCCTCAATTCTATCAGATAAATCTAAAAGCACACTTATATTAAGATTGTTTTCTTTTTTGTCTAATATATATTTGGGACAATTATTTGAGGTTTCAAGTTTAATAATTTCTTCTACTAGTTTTGCTTCTTCTTTGCTGTCATTCTTGCAACAAAGCAATGAAGAAATTGCTAATATGAAGACTAAACACGTTTTCTGTTTCATAGTTACAATGTTTTAGTATAAACTTTATTTTGATACGTATCTGTATCTAACTCCAAACTACTTATATGCTTATCGTATACAGCAGAACATTCCAATAACTTAGTATCTTGTTCGTTTTTCCCTAATGCTAATTCTGCAGATATATATTGAAGCCAACCTTGAAAATATTCAGCAGACAGAGCTTTATAATTCATAACGGGGAGTATCAGTCCGTCAATAATGTTTTGAAGTTCTGAGATTCTAATTTTAAGCTTAGAAATTTCATCATCAACTTTTTCAATCTTATCTTTTAATTTTGAAAGCACCTTTTCTTTTTCAAAAATGGCTTCTTTTTTTTCCTTGATGAACGATTTTATTTTATCTCTATCGGCATGTTCTTTCATAACAAAATCGAAGACCAACCCCCAAACAATATAAGAGACAAAACCCGCGAAAATAATTAACCAAAAACTCACACTTTGAAAAGCTATTGCGATGTTAAACGCATCACTATCAAATGTTTTATTGAGATTATATAATTTTTCATCTATTAGATAAGCTAATATGGCATCAAATAAAAACGTGATTATAAACAAGCTAGCTATCTTGAGTTTGCTGACAATACCTCTTTTCTCTTGAAACATGTGAATTAAATAGCCCAATGCAAAAAACACAAATGGAATAAAAAGCACGAAGCACAATTCGAGTATACTAGCTTCATAAGCCTTTGATAATGCTTTTGGGTCAAACATACCTTGAAACAAACTAATTCCAGGATCAAACTCTCTAAAAAAGGCAGAAAAAGATGTTGAAACATAAAAAACAAATATGTAAGCGGCCAATGGCAATAAAAAACTCATCCCTATCCAGAATTTTGCCGACGCTTTTTTATCAATATCAACAAAAAATTTGTCAGGATGTGTTTTAACTGTTCTACAATCTTGGTTAAGTTTTTCTATATCTTCATTAACTTTAGCAACATTACTTTCTGTTTTTTCAAGCTCTTCGATTTTATTTAAAAGTGCCGTTTTTTTACCTTTCTGTTCCGTTACATAGGGCTGTTTTAGGTGTTCTTGTTCGTGATTATCAACCTTACATTTGTTTTCAAATTTTTGATATATGGTATCTAACGATATTTCTAAATTATGACCAATGCCTTGACATGCCTTAGACCTATTATAACCATCCTCATGATAGGTTAATTTTTCCTTCTCTATTGCTTCTGGTTTTACAATATCCATTTTTCCGTTTTGAGAAGAAGTCAATTCGGTAAGTTTTTTTAATAGTCCCATAATTTCTTAGTCTTTAAGTTCTTTAAGGATTTCATTTTTTGGTTTGCCTTCTTTGACGCTTTCTAAAAGGTAATTGGACAAACCTTCAACATTTTCTTCTAAAAAACCGAAGCTTTTTATGTACTTCTTTAAGGCTATTTCTTCGTCTGGACTCACAATTTTATCAGCCCAAATCATTAATGCAAAATCATAGAGATATTCAATTTTATTTTCCAAAGTTTCTGGAATAATAACATCACCTGCATATCCTGTTAAGATAGCATCTAATTCAGTTTTAGAAATGGTTCTTTCTTCGGCAAATTTGTATAATAACTGCATTTCTAAATGACTGAAATTATCATCGGTTAATGCTATTTGGTATAATCTTAAAAAATGACTTTTTAGTTCAGCAGTAATTGTTATTTCCTCCATAATCGATTGATTGGTTTTTATGGTTTAATAAATTTTATCCCTTTTAAATTCTCGTTGTTTTTTGGGTTCAATCTTTTTAGATTCTTCTTTTGGTTTATTGAGAACTAGGATTAAAAGGAATAGAATACCTGCAATAATATCTATGGGAATCCAATATGATTTTAGGTATAAGTAAACGGGAATTATGGGGTTAAATAGAATAGCTATAATACCGAAAATTATTACCCAAACAGTTTGTTTTAATAATGAAGCGATAACTAATAACGAACCTATAAAAACAATGACTCTTAAAAATGTGTAATATTCAATTGGCCATTTTAAAACCGCAATAAAGAGTGACAAAGCACAAATAATTGATACTGGCTTAATGCTATATGTAATTATTGATTTCATTTGGTTTTGAATTAGCAATTGCATTCTGATCGGTCTACATAGGTTATATTACCATTGCTATTTTTATAGTAGCAACCTCCTCTTGGACCAGTCCATAATTGTTTTCCATTGTGAAATCCACACTTCCATTCATCCAATTGTTCTGAATCTGATAAATTATCATTTTCACTATCACATGAAGCAAAATTCAGTAAGCTTAAAAGCAAAATTGTTACAAAATAAATTCGATTAGATTCCATTGATTTATTTTTTCTTTGGTGCTCTTTGAGACAAAGCACTACCAGCAGCTCGCTTACTATCTTTGCTCGTCCTTTTATCTTTTAAAACCTTTGAAGCAGATGAAGCTGCCTTTTTACCTGTTTTTCTTTGCTTTGTCATTATTTCTAATTTTTACATCCATATTTATCACAATTAATACTTTGGGTAGTACTCTCCCAATGACTAGGGTTTTCTGTGGTGTCAAAACCACACCCAGTTTTTCCTCCTTTATATCCTTTGTGAACTTCTCCTGATTCAATGTTTTTTACTGCCATGATATTTATTTTATTTTAAGATTTAACTATTCAAACTTAAACCCATTAAAAAACAAAACCTTACGGAATTCCGTAAGGCATGTTTTATAGATTAATTTATTTCTATTTTATTTTAATTCCTCTATTTTTAGTTTTCCAGTTTGAAAAGCGAAGTTAATATCTTCATAATCTCTTGCGAAGAAAGTGTTATCACTTCCATATTTTTCAAGTTTGATATACCAAACTATTTTTTCTTTACTAACATAATAACCAACTTGAAACCCATCATCAGTAACAAATTTGTTTTCTAAATAATCAGATATAGTAGAAATGTCTTTTTCAGATTGTATTTTGAGACTTGAGAGGGCTTTTTGAGTTTCAATTAAATCTTCATATGCTATAGAAGCTGTTTTTGTATCATATTTTCCGCTCTTAGAAATTTGAAGAAAATATTTAGCTTCATTTCCAGCAATTACTTTTCTTATTTTTGATTCTGCAAACCCATAAGTAGATTTTATATTTGAAAGTTTATAATCTTCAAATTTGATTATTACACCAGTCTTAGATACAAAATCTTGCATTTTAGATTGTTGTTCTTTTATTTCTTGAGCATAAGTTCCAAATACAGTTAGTATTGATAAAATGAGTAGGATAGTATTTTTCATGAGTTTTTGTTTATAATATTTTGCTACTTAAAAATTTCCCTATAGATTTTATATCTAGTTTTTTATGGAATTTTATTCCAAACACGCCAACTCCACTTACCCAAATTTTAAAATCGCTATCTCCATCAAAAGTACCTGCTGTTTCAATAGAAAATGATGAGATTTTTGAATAAGGAAATGAACGAAACTCTTTTTTGCTTCCTGTCAAGCCTTGAACATCCATACAATTAGTCTTTTATTTGTGAACCATATTTTATCTCTTACATGAGTGAAAGCTAGTTCAACTTTTTCTTCTTCAACTAATAAATGCGAAATGCCTACAAGTATGCTTTTTTGGTCTATTTCTTTTGTAACACTAAATTTTACCAATAAATCAATTTTCATATTTTATTTATCATAGGTTAGTTCTTCTAACTTAAATTCATTAAAAACAAAACCTTAGGAATGCCCATAAAGTTTTGTTTTTGTTAAACTGAATTTTATCCAGTATAACCGTTACGTCTTGCATTAGCTATACAATCAGATTTGTTTAGATAACCTTCAGTAGATGCTCCTACTATTTTTCCATTTGGTGCTGTTCTTTTCCATCTCCATTCTTTTTTTGAATCTTGGTAGAATTCCCATTTGTCATTCATAATTTTAAGTTTTAAAATATTAATACAGCCCAAACATAATATCCTTTACAAGCAAATCCTTACGGTAAACCATAAGGCATATATTAATTCTAATAATAGCTTGTTTTATACTTTAGGTTAATTTTTGTCATCGGTATGTTTTTTAGTAAGTTTTTTAATTTCTAATAACATCAGTTTCTGCTGTTTTATGACTTCATCTATTCTGAGCATCCATGCTCCAAAAAGGCGAATGGCTAATACTATAATAATTAAAAAAAATAAGCCTAATAGCATAGATACAAATCCATAACTCTCTCCCATTTTAATATTACTTTTTAATTTAAAATCAATATACCCAAACGTAAAACCATTAACGGACTATTCATTACGGAAACCCACATAACAAAAAAAGCACGCCTAAAATAAGACGTGCGATTTCCAATTATCTTTATGATAATTACTAATAGCGTTACAATAGTATAAAGTAGGAGGTTAGTTGTTTTACGGGATTCCGCATAAACTAAAAAAAGATTCTTTTTTAAATTGAAATAAAAGCTGAACTATATAAGCCCTAAATCTTTAACAATAGCCACCAAGTGTATGGCATTATTTGCCTTAAACTGGTCTTTAAGTTTATTGAGTTGTTTTTCAACTGAGCTAAGGCTACTTGGAGTTATATTGTTTTTTTTGAATAGCTTGCTTATCTCACCTTGAGATAAACCAAGCGAGAGCTGTTTTATTAATTCAATATCATAATCATCTATCTCTAAATTTGCCTTTTGATTTAGCGCGTTTTCAACTTGTGGAGAAAGAAATAATCCTTTAGTATAAACACTTTCTATGGCTTTTTTCAATTCTGAAGCACCTTTTCTCCCTTTACATACATATGCATTAACTTGATGTTTATTAATCAGAGTTCTAACTTTTTGCAATCTGTCTTCCATAGAATACACGATTATGTTTAGGTTTGGGTAATCTGGTCTTAATGCCTTAACTAGATCCTCACCAGACAAAAGGTTACTTTCTCTATGATCTTCTTTAAAAGATAAATCGGTAATTAGTAAGTCAAATGGATGTTTGTCAAAAATGGCTCTTTTTATTTTTAGAGAAGCTTCATCACAATATTGAGCTTTGTGCACATCTGTAATGCCTTTGCTCTTAAGTACGGCAAGTACACCTTCATTCACAACATCATGATCATCCACAATTAAAACTTTTTTAAACATAGTTATACTGTTATTTTTACTTTGAATCCGTTGTTAATTTCTGACTCAAAAATAATAGTTCCTTTAATAGATTTTATACGGTTTCCCATATTTAGTAAACCTGATCCTTTTTTGATTTTACAACCTATGCCGTTATCTGTATAGTTAATAGCTATTTTATTATTAGATGTATTAAAAGTTAAAGCTACATTGGTGGCTTGACTGTGCTTTTTCATGTTTACCATAAGTTCTTGAAGCACTCTGTAAAGAGTGATTTTTTTTAGGGCTTCAACTGAATTCCAATCTATTTTTGGAATGCCTCTTGTAATGATGTTTACATGGTCATTTTTGTAACTTAACAATAAATCATTGAGTAAAATTTCATAATGGTCATTTACATCGATTGTGCCATTTTCTTTTGAAATATCTCTAACTCTGGTATATAAACTTTCTAAATCATCTAAAATTTGTTCCTTTATGTCCTTGCTTCCTTGTAGTTTTGACATTACTTGATAAACATCATTGGCAACTTCGTCATGTACTTTTTTAGATATGCGATTTTCTGTGATATAGACTTGTTTGATTTTGTCTTTTTTATGTCTAGATTTTAGTATTATATAAAGGGAAATAGCAAGTAAAATAATGAGCAGACCTATAAACTTATATATGATTTTTAGTCTTTTTTCTTTTTCTCTTTGAAGCTCACTTTCTTGTGCCTTTTTTAAGTATTGACTGTATTCGTATTTACTGGCAGCATATTTGTTTTCTTGAATCTGCTTTGATTTATTTATACTGTCCATTAAAGCTTTGTATTCTCTTACTTCATCATCATCTTTTAAATCAAGTAGGATGGATAATACATTTTCCTTATATTTTTTGTTACTACTGGAGTTTGCAATAATTAACGCCTTTTCTGCATAAAAAAGGGCTTTATTGTAATTATTTGTTTCCTTGTAATATTCAGCTAGATGTATGTAACTCGTAAAAACACCTGAAACATGGTTAATGCTTATTCTCATATTCAACGCCTTTTCAAGATTTATGATAGCGTTGGAGTTATTAATTTTAGACAGGACCACACCAATATTGTCTATAGCTCTAGCTGCTTTCAATATATTTCCTTGTTTTGTATAAAATTTATAAACCTCTTGAAATTCGTTGATAGCTAATTCATACTTTTTCTGCTCTCTATAAACATTTGCTATATTATTAGTGACCGATGCAATATGATTAGAATCTTTGACTAATTCTAAACACTTACTATAATAATAAATAGATTTTTCATAATCCTCAAATTGTCTGTAAAGTATCCCAAGCTGATTGTAAATTCCAATTCTTGGTTCTATGAGTGTATCTGCCCCATTAAGGTTTTCTAAATAATCCATGGCCAGCACAATAGAATTTTCACTGTCATAAAGTGACCCTAATTTATTTTGAACTTCGGAAATATATCTTAAATCTAAAATAGCCCTTAAAGTGTCTTTTTTGATTAGACTCTGCTTTTTATGCTTCTCAAAAAAAACGTAAGCATCGGTCAAATCATTACTGTTTTCTGGTTTTAAAATTAAACTATAATAATATCGAGAACTATCAACTGTCACTTGAGAATGGCAAATATTACTAATGATTGTCAATAAGAAAATAGAACAAAAAAAGAGGAATGAAGTTTTAGATTTCATTCCTCTAAAGTAATAACTAAATTTCAGATAATTTTATTTTTCCTCCGCTTATGGTGTCGTCGGTGGTGGTGGAATAATAGGGTCATCTTCATCACAACATTGTTGCTCTTCTTCAGTGGCAATTACACCATTTCCTTCAATAGCTTGTGGTGTACATGAAAATAAAGCCATATTGAGGAAAACCGTAAGCATTATTAAATATATTTTTTTCATTTTGTTTATTATTAAAAATTAGACAATAGTGTTGCTGTCCGAGTTTTTATCGGATACATTTGTGTTATCAGCAACACGTTAAAAAATGAAGAGACGTCTCTCTATTTGTGGGAAGTATGGAGAGCAGAAGTAAAGAAGCATAATTACTTCCCAGAGATTATAGAACTCTACTTTGCTACTCCGTTTTAGAAATGATACTTTGCTTAAATAATTAAGCGATTAACAATTCTTCAACAAATGAAAAAAAACTAAGAAGAAAATAATGGAAATACTCTGGAAGAGTTTAGGAAAGTTTAAGGAATATAATTTCTCCTGTTTTTCCAGAGAGAATACTTAAATTTATTGCACCTTAAACCAAAACCCTCATGCATAAAACATTAATAATACAAGCTTTCAATAAAGCGGGAACATTAAGAAAAAAGCAAGGAGAAAAGGCTCCTTCTTTATCGCATATAGCTGAAGATCTAGCTGTTTTTGTTGAGGACAAGGAAGACTTTGGGTTGGGAGAAAGAAGTTATAGGGATTATTATGGAGATGCTAAAAAACTCATTAATAAGAATGAAGATATAAGTATTAAACAATTAAAAGTTATTAATGGTCTAAGTAAATATTTGGGATATTCTAACTACGAAGACTTTGCAAAGAGCTTAAATAATAAATCATTCATCAGTACTTTAGGCACTTTTTTTAGAAAAAATAAAGTAATTTTAATAATTTTATTTCTTCTACTTGTAAGCTTAATAGCTTATTATTCCATTAACAAACAAAGATGGATGGTTTGGGAAGAAAATCATTACATAGAAGTGAAATTTGACCCTAAAAAGTACAGTATTGGACGACTTAAGTTATATGATAGCGACAAAATCAAAAATTTAAAAAAAATAGATGCAGATTGTGAGACTGAAATTATTAACGCCAACGGAGAAATTTTAATTTGGTATGGCAAAAACATTCAAAAAAAGTTAGAATATTTTACAGCTCTTGGGTTGCATCCGGAAACTGGCAAAACTTTAAACCCAATGACCAACTATATGAAGAGAACTCATCTATGTAAAGAGCATTAATCATACTTTTCTTAGCATGGATAAAAAATAATCGATAAAGTTATTAAAGAAGCTCATTAGATTTTTTAAAAATTAAAAGTCCAGATTGGATAGGGCGGTCAAAGTAGTTCTTCCCCAAATATGAGGAAGAACCACTTTGACCGTTTTTTGCACTTAACAAACG
>Ga0316189_10001517_pt1 | contig 22975 bp, 17 predicted proteins | sample LowCovwburrow_MG_FD_204930 | JGI IMG/M metagenome (GOLD analysis project Ga0316189, IMG submission 204930) | Coastal sediment microbial communities from Maine, United States - Lowes Cove worm burrow | ecosystem: Environmental > Aquatic > Marine > Coastal > Sediment | place: USA: Maine... | reverse complement strand
TGCACCGTCCCAGACTACCCCTGTGAGCACCTCGATCTCCTTACAGAGTGCGACGGTACCGTTGGCGCCGGGGTGATCTTCCCGGCTGGGCACAACGCCTCGAACAAGCCATGCAAGGTCGACGGAGCTCGCCGCTACCTAGCGAAGGAGCAGGGAGACCTGAGTGAAACCTTCGCGTGCATCGCCCAGGTTGGTACCGGGGGGGGCAATCAAGTTGGTGCTGGGCTCGCTTCCGCGGTCGATCCGTTGATGAACGCTCCAGGCGGGTGCAACGATGGTTTCTTGCGGGATGACGCGCTGCTGGTGGTCACGATGGTGACTCCAGGGCTCGACGACAGTAAAACCGGCACCGTCAAGGAGTGGTACGAGGCGGTCGTTTCAGCGAAGAACGGAGATCCAGGGGCGATCGTGATGCTCTTGCTTGGCAACCCTGAGTGCCCCGACTACGACGACACCTGCAAGCTCGCGACGAAGTTTCCTAACGTGGTCATCGAGGACGTTGAGGCACTTGACTACGGTCCAGCCTTTGTTGAGGCGACCGCCATAGCGGAGGAAGCCTGTAAGGTGCTCGTGCCTGGTTGATCCGGCGCTATCCGAAGATGTAGGCGACCGCAGGGTAGCCGTTGGCCCCAAAGCCACCGGCGTAGACTTCGCCAAAGCGACCGATCGCCACCGTCAGCGCGACATGGAGGAGATCCGCATCTTTGCGGGTGTAGACCCAGACCGGTTCACTCTCACCGGGGGCAAACGCCTGGATCGTGAACGCCGCATCGCTCCCTTTGAGCCCGCCAGAGGCAACGACCAGATACCCCGCGGGACTTGATCGCACAGCATGGGGCGCAAACGCTTCGATCGCGTGGAGACCTAGCGACGTGGACCATCCGGCATCGCCCTGCGCGTTGAGCGTCCAGATCTGTCCTTCGGGTTCGCAGACCTCCTCGCAAATATGGCCGACGATCATGACCCTCTTTCCCTCCGCGTCGATGTCGACATCGCTGGCGACGCTTTGCGGCACGAGTCCGGCCTTGGCTACCCGCAGCTCGCCGCTGTTCGTGCCGAGATCGTAGAAGAGATCGAAGCGGCGGTTGAGGTTCGTCTTATTGACCTTGTCATGCTGACCTAGGACTTCCCCAACGACCACGAGGGTCTCGTCATCTAGAAACTCGCAGCCATTCGCACGCTCGTCGAAGTAGTGCGCCTCTCCATCGAAGAAGTAGTCGAAGGTCTGTTCCTGGCCAAGATTGCCTTCGCGAAAGACCCGGACCATCGCATCTCGAAGGTCCTCGTCGTCCACCGTCGGCGCCGAACCACACACCGCGAGTGCACCCTCGCCGGGTGAGCGCGCTAGGGCGCTAGCGGTCTCGTCCTTGCTGCCATAGCCGATCGATTCTAGCGGCGCGTCCCAGCTCGCCATCTTGTGCAGCGACCACCGCCAACCTGAGTTCGATAGGGTCTCCATGAGAAAGAAGACCGCGCCGTCCTCATCGACCTCGAGATCGATCGCTCGGCAGTCGATGTCGGGGAACAGATGCAGAAGATCGTCGCTCCCCCAAGCGCCGCCCTTCCCCCGCCGACGCACGTAACACCGTGAAGAGCCGTTGCCGAGGAGGGTCCCCATCTCAAGTATTTCGCTGCTCGGCAAAACCGCCATCGCCGGAACTCGACCGATGCCGATCACGTCGCCGGTCTCCCAAAACCCCTGTTTGCCGGGTTCTCCAAGGGAGATCTCGTAGGTGACCACAACGGGCTCGCCCTCTACGTCATCGGCCCACGGCGTGAGTACGGCTGCATGCTCTCCGTTGGAGAGTCCGGTGAGCGCCAAAATCTCCCCCTCAAAGACACCCGCCGCGCCCGGGACGAGCTCGACCACGGAGCCGTCGTCGAGCTCCATCCTCACCCCCTCGGCGCTCTCGGACCAGACGGTCGCGTGGATCGCCCCGTTGTATTTGATCGGGTTCGGCGTGAGGAGGTGATCGTCGACAACGATCGCGAACTCGCCGGTGGTTGGGTCGGCGTCAGTGTCCGTGTCCGTGACCTCGGTCGTCCCCCAGCCGGTCGCTCCCCCCGAACTCTCCGAGTCGGTCATGCTCGTCGTAGCTCCGGAAGAATCTGACGAAGACGTCGACTCGCTCTCCGAGTCCGAATCCGAGAGCACCTCGTAGTCCGCTTGTTGGTAGAGCGCCAACGGCGAACACCCGGAGGCGCCCAAGAGGATCGGGAGGATGGAGCGCATGGGGAGGGAAGACATGTCAGAAGCGGCCTTGGAGGGAGATGGACGCCGAGTTGCGATCCGCACGCGGAGCGACGCGGAGCGACGCTACCGAGCGCCGATGCCCAACGATCAAGAGGCTCGCGCCGAGCAGCGTCGCGGCAGCGCCGGTGAAGCCGAGGGCGAGCGACGAGCGGAAGGTCAACCGGCTGTCCTCTGCCAACTCGGCGGACCGTTGATCCTGTTCAGGCGTCATCCCCCCAGCGGCGATGCTCTTCGCGGTGAGCGAGCGGATCTCCCTCGCGTTGGCGGCGTCGCGAAGTGCGAAGGGGGTCATCACGCCGAGGGCGACGAGCCCGAGGGCGAGCGAGATCCCGCCGCCGATCTGGAGCTCGCGCCCCGGACGTTGCGGCTGATCCAGAGGTTCGGCTTGCCCAGAACGCGGAAGGTGAACTGCTCGCTCGCCGTCGCGCGTCTCGTCGCGCGTCTCTTCGTGCGTCTCGTCGCGCGGAGCAACCTCAGTGACCGACTCCGGTATGTCGAGAAAATCGGGCAACTTCGCGGCGGAGCCCATCTTCTTTAAGTGGTTCTGAGAGCGGCCTGATTTTGGGCATCTTGGGAGCTCGTCGCGGCTCCGTTCCAGTGAGGTCCGAAACTCATCGTCGAGCCCCGGGCGAGCGCAGATCGCTACCAAGAGCGCGCGTGCCTTGCACAGGTGGCTCTTCTCACCGTCCGCCTGGAAAGCCCGAAGCCATAGGTTATGAGCCTTAAATGCCGTAATCGCCGCGGCCTCGGGATCCTCCTCCGCGGTCGCGCGCGACCCCAGCCGAGCAGCCTGCTGTGCGAGCTCGGCCGACTCCGGGCTGGCCGCGCGCACCTTCATCGGGGCGAAGCTGAGCAGCACTGCGACCGTGAGGCGGGTGAACATCTTCACCGCCGATGATATCGGTTTAGTCGTCGTCATGCTCGTCATCGCCCCTCAGAAATCTGGTGAGGTGCACGCGATGGGTGCTCTGCCCCCCTGGCGAGAGCCGAGCACCCCCCAGCTCCTCTCTAAGGCAGGCGACGGTCAGGGCGTTGACCCCTTCGCCGGGTTTGATCCCCGCGAGGCGACCATCCTTGTCGATCTCGAGATCCACGAACATGTCATCCCCGGAGTTCGGCGGGACACAACTCGCCCCGTTGCTGAGGCGGAGCTGCTCATCGCCGGGAGCGTGAGGCGGACTGCTCTCCTCCCCGTCGCCAGGCGCCGGGATGCGCTCTTCGGCCGCCGCACCGGCATCACCGGGCCCATCGCTGACGGGATCGTCTGCGCCGAGGCCAAAACTGACTCCGATCCCGATCCCGATCCCGATCCCGATCCCCAGGCCGATCCCGAAGAAGAGCGACCTCCACGCTGGTCTTCGCTCCTCGTGAACAGGGGTGTCCTTGGGGGCAGGTTTTCCCGCTTGTATCGCGAGCTCCTCGACGACCAGCTCCAGCGACTCCCTAAACTCCGCGATCGACTGAAATCGGGAGCTTGGCGAAGCGTCGAGCGCTCCCTCGAGCGCTTCTGTCAGGGTGCCGGGGAGCTCGGCATCGGCAGCCTCCCACTGGAGAACGTCATCAGGGCCGGGCTCCCGCTTGTACGGCATGCGGCCGGTGACGATGCGAAAGAGCGTCGCTCCGAGCCCGAAGACATCGCGAAATTCTGCGTCATCGTCATCCTGGCTAGCGCCCATGTATCCGGGGGTGCCGAGCACGGTCCCCGCTCGCGTCTCCCGGCGAAGATCCGGCGGGGTACGACCGTCAAGCTCCGCGTAGTAGCGCGGGGTCCACTTGCAGACGCCGAGATCGACGAGCGTGGCATGCTCCCGTCCGTCGATCCGGCTGACGATGATGTTGGCGGGCTTGATGTCGCGGTGGAGAACCCCGATCTTATGGAGCGCGGCGACGGCATCACAGATCTGCAGCGTGAGCTGGACAGCGCGCTCGACGGGAAGGGGCCCCGCCTTCGCGATCTGATCGAGGGGCTCTCCCTTCAGAAATTCCATCGTGTAGAAGCAGGGATCCTCCCCCTTGGCCGCGACGAAGCTGTCTGCCTTGACGATGTGCGGGTGCGAGAGCCGCTTCAGAGTGCAGAACTCGTGCTCGAAGCGGGCGAGGGCCGTCGCATCCTTGGCGAAGAGCTCGCCCAGGACCTTCATCGCGTAGATGCGCCGCTCAACCGTCGAGTACACCTTGTAGACAAGGGCCATGCCGCCGGCGCCGAGCTCCCTCAGCACCTCCCACTGACCCGCGAAGACGCTGCCGGGCGAGACAACACGGCCTCGGGCACCAGTCACAGGCTTGACGATCGGCGCGGGGTCGCAGGGTTGGTCCGTGTGGAAGAAGTCTGTCCAGCCGGGCGGACCGTCGAGAAGTGGTAACGGGGGGCTTATGGACATCGAGGGATCCCTTTACCGCCTACAAGCATCGAAGGTGAACCCGGCTCGGCACGATCTTCGTCGACGAGTCCACGGTCTTGTCGATGAACCGGCGTCTTGATCCCGACGGAGGCCTCCGTAAAGATCTCCATCGCAGACCAGAGCGTCGTCAGTGATACAGACCCTGCTCTTCGCGCCAGGTCTCCCGGACGAAATCCGCGAGGCGACGGTCTGCTCGAAGTGCGGCGGCAAGATGAGGATCCTCGAGGTAGTGACCGACCCCGAGGTGATCGCCGAGCTCCTGCACGGCGCCCGCGCGCCGCCGCGACCCTGTCCTCCTGGGCAGTTGCGGTTGTTCGGCTGAGCGCGCGCGGAGGCGTAGCGGTCGGCTTCGCACGTCCGATCGCTGACCGAACGTCGTGGGAGCCGGCCTGGGCCGTGAGTTGGGCCACTACGGCTTCACGCGCCGTGGAGGAGCACGGCGCCCCAGCGGGACGATGCTGGCGCGCCGAGTGCGCCCGCCGCCTCCGCCGGCTGTTGGCTACCTCGCGCCCTCCTCGATTTCCCGCTTCAAACCCCTTAACCGCCCTCAGGCCCGAGGCAGTCGGTGGGTAACTTACTCGAGAACTACCGGGGACAAGACCGCCGAAAGAGGCCGGTCCACATGGATGGCAACCCTCGCCGGCTCTGCGCTTCCCTCCTCGCTCATGACCGTCGCCAGGTACCGCCCCGCCAGGAGGTCGAGACGCCAGGCACGCCTAAACGAGGTAAGTGCTGCGACGGTGTAAATCGGCTGATCGAGCAGCCCCCAGATCGCAGCGTCGTACGGGTCATTTCGAACATCGCATGGCACTAAGCTCACGAGGCCTGGTGTTGTCTCAAGCCAATATCGGCCTGGCTCGTTCACCTCAATTACCTGCTTGCGACTGTACCGCCCCTGAATCATCTCATTCGCTATGTGCGGACCGCGCGTCTGCTCAGAGCCACACTCGAAAGGCACTGTGAGTACAAGAGTACCTTTCGACGGAACCGAGCCGTCGACAAAGTCGCACACCTTCTCTCCCGGGTCGTAGAGAGGAGCACCCTGCCAGAACAAGCGCTGGACCTCTCGCCACGGCAGGCCAAGACTGTCTTCAATCCTCGCGACTCGCAAAGGACCACTGTCACTGGATTCTGAGGATGAGTATAGAGCCAGGAGATCTTGCGGTCCGATCTCCGAGAGTAACCAGCGCGTAAAGTGGCGGGCGTGTGAGTAGTCCACCTCCGAAGCCGAGAGAGCATTCACCACGCCCACGGTCGGACTTCGGGGAAGGACACCTCCTCGACCCGAGAACATCTCCGCGAAGCCCTCTTCGAACGCGGGAATCATTCGACCGGAGACCATACTCTCCTCAAAAACGTGAGCGACCTCGTGAGCAACGGCGTACTGCCGAGCGACCGCGACCATCGGTCTTGGGCCGAACTTTGCACAACCAATGTTGTTCTCCGAGCACAATAAACTCGGAGCAGATGTCACGAAGACGTCAATCTGATCGGGCGGAGTACGCTCGAAGAGCGTACTCATAAGATCTAGCGAGGATTGCCAGTCAACAAACGTGCCCAGACAGAGATCAAGATCCTCGTCCGCCACCACTCGAAGGTTCGCCGTGCTCGCGATCGTTGAACCCGGCAGCGGCAATGGGCCATCGTCGCACATCGTCAACAAGAGCAAAGTGGCATAAGCCCAACGGGTTCGCTTGTGCACTTGACAGGGGGTCTGCACGGCGTGCAGTATCTCCCAATGCGCCCGGAGAAGTCAACAAGAGCGAATATGTCGCTTAAACTGAGTCAATGGGCTCGTAATGCTGGATCTGCATTCTTGTTCCTTGCGCTCGGTTGCAACTCAGACCTAGTTGACGAGGACCCCCCCGAGGCCGAGGAGGGGTGCGCTTCCGTTGGCGACGAGGGGGACAGCGCAACAGCAGGAGAAGAGGAATTCGAAGGCCTACTTCTCACCTGCAGTGGTACGCGCAAGGCCCGAATCCGCGCGAACGTGTGCGCAAACCCGGTACTTACAGATACGTGCACACCGAAAGTGGCTGCCGAGAACTTCGAACTCGAACTTCTTAACTTTGACCCTGTCGATGAGGAAGACTTAAAGATCGATGAGGACTTCGATGCACTTCAGTTTGGATTCCTCACGGGCGCATGCTGTACTGCCGACGCCCCCGAGTCGGCAATCCTTGTCACAGCCGAGTATGACTGCGCAGCGAGAGCATGCTTGGATGCGGCACAAAACCTAAATCTGCTATTCACACTTTCTGAAGCTGCATTAGAGAAGGCCATTGCGGACAACGACTCAGACTTTAAGGTAAATGCACTTACGCGCGCCCGGAACAGTGCGCTCCATTACGCCCTAGTCCTTGGCGATGTCGACGAGTTCGAGCAGTGTACCAATCAGCTCATCGCCAACAAACAGTACTTTATGCCTGACCCCGTCCAGGTACCAGATGGACCGGACGTTGAAGGCCTTGGGGCGCTACGCGATGTAGGAATCGAGGACTTCTCTTGCGCATTGGCAGAGTGTACACCCGCCCTAGAGCCGGGTTCAACCAGCATCCAGAGAGAGTGTTCGCAGAACCCCAACTGGTATGATGGCAACTTTGCAACAACCCCCGACGATGTACTAGGTTCGGCCGCCCCTCAGTCGGGCACCATCGAGATATCTGGGGGAGGCGGCGGTGACAATAGCTACCCGGTCGGGCCGGACAGCAACGCATCGCTCTCGTACAGGCGATACATATCTGAACTATCCCCCACGATCTTCGTTCTGACCGAACTCTCGCTCGATCTGACCTCCGACGTGGAGATCGGCCCACTTACGTTTACTACTCCCCACATCAGCTTGCCGCGTCATGCCATTGGCAATGAGGCCAGTGGAGCAATCGCCTTCGCTGAGGGCGCAATCGAACTCAGGATTGATGCGTCTGTCTCTTTCGCTGGCCAACCTCTTTTCGGCGGCACCCCCCTCCCCTTCTACTCGTCTAGTCTCGACTTGGCACTTGCCGAGCGCGAGAACGGAATGATTGGCATTACACATGCTCGTTTCGGACTTTTCCAGGGAGCATCAGCGGAGATTACACTTGACGCTTCGCTGTGCGATGAGAGCTAGAATCGGAGTCATCCTTCTCATTTTCGCATGTTCGGGGAAGAACGCTGGACCTGCTGCGGAAGATGACGAGAGTGCTCTGATCGATGAAGTGCCCGTACCCGCAGGTGCTCCTCTGCCTGGGGGTCTCTGTGAGGATGAAGGAGATGCTACATGTGTTCAGAGCCCCGAAGGATCTGGTCTGATTCGATGTGACGCAGGCATTTGGACACTTATAGACCTGTGCGCGGAGAAATGTCTTGCTGCGGACAAGTGTTCGTCGGGGTGCGCCGTGGTGGGCGGGGAAGCCGCATGTTTATGTGCACCGAGTGGGACTAGTTGTGAGACTGTCTCATTCTGCGCATCACACGACCTCCTTTACGACACGACATCGGGGCCCGCGGACGGAGTATTCTGCCCTGAGTTCTGTGCAGGTGACAATGGCGAAGGATTCTCCGTCGGCTGCGGCTACTCCCCGGAGGAAGCCAAATCATCGTGTCTGTGCGCCACGGCCGGTGACCCATGCATGGGTGCCAGGGACTTCTGCACAGGGGTACCTGCAGGGCCCTATGGGGCCACTTTCACGACCCTAGAGATCGCTAGGTGCACCGATGGGGCTTGGATAGTAGAGAGCTGTTCAGAGGTCTGTGAGGACGATCTCGCTCTTTGCTACCGACAGGAGGACGGCGATGCTTGTTCGTGTAGTCTTCGTTAGCGCACTCGTCGTCGCGATATCCGCGTGTCGAGGCAGTGAGGCTTCACCAGACCCGATAGACCCGGTCTGGCCACCCCAGGAGGCGGAGTACTGCGGTGATGCCCCTGACGTTTGCGATGCGAATGGTCGACCTTGGCTTTGTGGCGCACGTCCTCTCTGGAGGTTAGTCGACTGTGATGAGTACTGTGGAAGTCGCGGTATGGAGTTCATCGGCTGTCTAGTCGAAGAGAACGCGAGCAGGCGACTCCGGGCACCCACTCCTCTAGAGGTTCCCTACCGCGACGCCGTCGAGTCCAGGGTCCCCGCAGCGCGATGTCTCTGTGGTAGTGATGACGCACTTGACATCGAGTGTTCGGGGCCCGAGGCAAGTGTGTGTGCTGATCGGAACAATCTTTGGTCTTGTGACGACTCGCTCCACTGGAGATTCGAGTCTTGCGAAGCATTATGTGCCAACCTCGATCCACCCTTAGCATCTACGGGGTGCGACCCTTCAGGGGCTTCTAATGACCCACGTATTGCAGCCTGTGGCTGTAGCGTGATCGGAGCCCCATGCGAAGACGAGGAGGAGATCTGGTGTCAGGAGGGGACATGGCTGAGCTGCGAGGAGGGCGTAATGACAGTTCAGGTGTATTGCTCGGACGTCGTGGCATGTACGAACCAGGAAGTGGCTGTGTGTGATCATCGGAGTCCCAATGACGCAGCATGTATGTGCACACAGAAGTAGGGCAAGAGCGGCGAGACTTCTTTCGTGACCAAGTGTTGCTCGCGCCCCTCACCCGGGGGGGCAACCGGCCCAGCCAAGCGCCGTACCTGGCCCTGTACGAAATTTCGTGTACGAGACCGAACAGGCTGAAGTGAGGCTCCAAGAAGGCAGGAGCCGACATGACGATCAAGGACGACATCATCGACGAGCTGCTTGAGCAGCACCAACCAGGCGAGGATCTCTTTGGATCCGAGGGTCTCGTATCCCAGCTTACGAAGCGGCTGATGGAGCGGATCCTCGAGGCGGAGATGTCCAACCACCTCGGGTACGAGCGGGGCGACCGCAGCACCGCCAGAAAAACGGGTAACACCCGAAACGGGAAGAGCGCCAAGAGGGTCAAGACGCCCCACGGCGAGGTCCAGCTGGACGTGCCGCGCGACCGCGACAGCAGCTTTGAGCCGCAGATCGTCAGGAAGCACCAGCGGCGGCTCAAGGGCTTCGACGACCGTGTTCTCTCGCTCTACTCGCGGGGGATGACGGTCCGCGAGATCCAGGGGCACCTCGAGGAACTCTACCAGGTCGAGGTCTCACCGGACCTGATCTCGCAGGCGACCCATGCTGTCTGGGAGGACATCCAGGCGTGGCGCAACCGGCCGCTGCAGGCGGTTTGGCCGATCGTGTACCTCGATGCCCTGGTGGTCCGCGTACGCCACGAGGGCGTCGTGACGCGCAAGTCGGTGTACCTGGCGATCGGCGTCAACCTCGACGGCACCAAGGAGGCCCTCGGGCTGTGGATCGAGGAGAACGAGGGCGCCCGCTTCTGGCTCAAGGTCGTCACCGAGCTCAAGAACCGCGGCGTCGAGGACATGCTCATCGTCTGCTGCGACGGGCTCAAGGGCTTCCCTGAGGCGATCGAGGCGGTCTTCGAGAAGACGGTCGTACAGCTGTGCATCGTCCACATGATCCGCAGCTCGACGCGCTTCGTCGCCTACAAGGACCGCAAGGCCGTCTGTGCCGCGCTCAAGCCTATCTACACGGCACCGTCGCGCGAGGCCGCAGAGGCAGCGCTGGAGGCATTTGACAGCGAATGGGGAGAGCGGTATCCAATCATCACACAGTCGTGGATGGAGCACTGGGAGCGGCTCGTGCCCTTCCTGGACTTCCCGGAAGAGATCCGGCGGGCGATCTACACGACGAACGCGATCGAGTCGATCAACTCGCAGATCCGGAAGTACATCAAGAACCGAGGGCACTTCCCGGACGACAAGTCGGCGCTGAAGCTGATCTACCTCGCGCTGCGAAACGCGGAGAAGAAGTGGACGATGCCGATCAGGAACTGGAAACTGGCGCTGAATCAACTGGCGATCAAATTTGAGGGACGACTGCCTCTCTGAGGTCTGCGCGGTCCTCGCCACGAAAAATCAGACAGGCTCCACCGAGGCCGCGATCCGCAGCAAGATCCGCCGCGCCAAGGAGCAGCTCACGGCCAAGCTCAACCGCCTCACCCGCGACCGCCACGAGCTCGCCGACACCGTCACCGACCTCGACGCGTGGGCCCAGCGGCTCCGAGAGGAGCTCCGCGCCGAGTATCCGCAGCTACCCGCGCAGCCAGCGTTCTAGCGAACGCCAAATCTGACCGACAGCTCGACCGGAGCCGTCACACGCCCTGACAACCGCATCGCCGAACATGAACCGGAACCCGGTAAAGCGGGCCGCGGCGACGCGGCCCGCTTTGCCAGCGGTTCGATGATTCAGGCAGAGGACCGACGCGGCCTCGCCCTACTACGCGAAGAGGTCCACGCGAACCCTCCCGAGCCCGAAGCTCGCCGACTTCCCGATGTGTGCGTATTCGGCGAGATGGAGGTAGTCGACGAAGGGCCCCAACTCTCCTGCGAGCCGAATCGTCCCCAGCATGCCGCGCATGTTGTGCTTCTGCTCTCGCGCGCGCGCCTCGCTTCTTGCCGCGCGTCTCGATCCACAGCGGAGTCTCAAGGAGGATCGTTGCATGGCGAGGTGACGACGCAAAGCCCGGCAGGCAAGGCCGCTCCTCCCGCAGCCCGAGGCGCCGAACCTCGACGAGGTGCACGCGCCCACAGTCACCGCCTAGCTCCATCTCTGCGACCCGCCGAAATGCCTCGACAAGCCGGAGCTCGTCCTCATCACCGAGTCGACCGAGCAGGGAGTCAGACGATGAGCGCTTCGAGGCGCTGCGGGGCTTGTGTGAAGAGGTGAAGGTTGAGGCCGAGCTACGGCCGCTCACGTGGGAGCGAGTGTCGCAGACGATCTCGCTTGCCCATGTCCCTCACCCACCCCATCTCTGCGCCCCCGTGAGGGCTGCGTTCGTCATTCGTCACCACTCATGGAGCGGCGCAATCTCATCGTCCTCGAAGTAACTCTGGTTCTCCGGCGACACCTCAGGCGGTACGAAGAGCCCGTGCGTGAAGCCGCCACGCGCACTCGGACGGGAATCTGGCGGACCGGTACTCAGGCCGGACGTGCTTGCGTTCACGAGGGTCGCCTCCTTGCCATCGCTCTTCCAATCGCCGCAGTGCTCGATGAGACCTTGCCCGGCGGCACTCGTCCCGGTCCAAGCAAACAGCGGCTCCTCGAGAATCTCAGCGCCGTTTTCGTCGGCCATGAGCGGGACGGCAAGGGTACCGTCCCTCAGATCCGTCCAACTCTCGGCGATGATCTCAACGTTGCTGAGCACATAGGGCTCCATCGGCGGCGGGTTCCACTGCGACGGAGAGCTCTCTCCATCGCTGATCCAAGCGCGAAAGTTCCCCGCGTTCGCGAGGCCAGCCTCCATCGCGACGATGTTGCAGGCATCGTCGGCACCGGCCGCACCGCCCAGGCCGAGCTTGCCCTTGTAGGATTTGCTGGTAACAAAGACCATCTTCCCTGAGAGCTTGCAGACTTCGTCACAGGGGCCATCCTTGCCGTTGTCTTCGCCGAGATCGCACTCCTCTTGCGGTTTTTGGACTATGCCGTCGTCACAGTGAGGACCTCGCGTGCAGGTCATCGGCATGCAGCCGCCGTAGAGGCCGTCTTGATTCTCCGCTCCCAGATCGCACTCTTCGACGCCGTACCATTCGTGGCCGTCGCCGCACGCCGCGGGCTTGCAGTCACTCAAGCAGGCTCCGTGGTCGTCGTTGTAGTCATCGCCGAGGTCACATCCCTCGCCGAGCAAGGCCTGAACATGGCCGTCGCCGCAGCGAGGCTTGAGGCACTCCCCCGTACATGAGAGGCCTTCATCGGCGTTCTCCTCCCCGAGATCGCATTGCTCGGGCCCCTCTACAATGCCATCACCACAAACCGAGTCGCTGGTCGTCGCCGAACCGCTCGTTGTCCCATGATCTTGAGTTGTGCTGGCTATGCCGGTCGTACTGCTTGTCGAAGCATCTGTGGAGTTCGTCGAGACTCCAGAGGTGTCGCCCTGCGTGGGCGTAGGACCTGTAGACGTGGACGATGTCGAGCCGCTTGTCCCCTCGGTCGCTGAAGTCTTCTCGTTCTCCCCGGCCTTGAGGCAGCTCGCGAGCGTGAGGACGAGCGCTATCGAGCGGCTACTCTTGTTCCCCATCACCATCCCTCGACGCAGTATAGATGAGCGACGTCGCTACACGTCCCGCTCCCCTCCGCGTAGTTGGTCCAGCCCTCGCCCTTGAGATCGCTGTAGCCGTGGATCGCGTGGTCGAGGCTGCTCTCTTTCCATCCACCGCAGTGCCCCTCGGGATAGGCGCTGCCGTCGGGTGCTGTCCCGGTCCAAACAGGACCTTCGATTAGCTCACCGTCGATTCCTCGATTGATCGCGTGGTCGAGGGCGCCGTCGGTGAGGTCATCCCAATCGTCAGCGATCACTTCGCCCGTCGAGAGAAGGTAGCGGCCTTGGGAGTTGTAGAGCCACTCCGACGCGGACTCCTCGCCGTCGCTGAGCCAGGCGTAGAACGCTTCTGGGCGGGGGTGCCCGAACGCCTTCGCGGCGAGGTGACACTTGCCGATGGCGGAGCCGATGCCGTTTACCTGCGAGGCTCCCCACACCTGAGCGGTGACAAAGACTAGACGATCGATGTGGCAGAGATTGTTGCATCCGTCGTAGTTGTCGTCATTGCCGTCGTCGCACCACTCGACATTCTCGAAGAGCACGCCGTCGCCGCAGCGCGCTTTTGTGCAGTCATTCTTGCAGGCGTCGCCGTTGTTGTCATCGCCGTCGTCGCATTCTTCGACGTCGACGTGGCGGATCCCATCCCCACAGATCGCCGGGGTGCAGTCGCTGAGGCAGGCGTCATCCTCAGCCGTATTCCCGTCATCGCATATCTCGACGCCGGCCTGGAGGAGCCCATCCCCGCAGGTGGCCATCTTGCAGGTGCTCGTGCAGGCGTCGGTGTCGTCGGCGTTCGCGTCGTCGCACTCCTCCCATGGAGCTTGATGCAGACCATCGCCGCATCGGGGGAGCGCGGTGCAGGAGGTCGAGCAGCCGCCAAGGCCGTCGGCCTCGAGCTTGTTGTCGTCGCCGTCGTCGCACTCCTCGAGGGGTTGGACCACGCCGTCGCCGCAGCGAGGTGGCTCGCACCACGGCGTGCACGGGCCGAGCTCATCGTTGCGCTCGCCGTCGTCGCAGAGCTCGACGCCGGTGTGGACGAGGCCGTCTCCGCAAAACGCCCGCTTGCAGCTCAGGGTGCAGGCCGCGTGGTCGCTGTTGCCATCAAAGCCGTCGTCGCACTCCTCGCCGATCTCTGGCTCGAGCACGTTGTTGCTGCACACGTTGAGGTACGGGTTTGGCTCCGTACAGCTCATGCCGCCCATGACAGCCACAGCTACGAAGGTCGCCGTGACAGAGCGGCTGAACATCGCACCGATGCTATCGGATGCTATCGCGCGGAGCAACGGTACTGCCGGCTTCGCAGCGGAGCATCGGATGTACGAGAGATCGCAACCTCGGCGGCCTCCCCGGTGCGGACGATAGGTGCAACACCCTCGCGATGGAGGCCGGGCTAGCCAACGCCGGTAGCTTTATGGCCTGGCTGAGCACGGGAGAGGCCTCACCGTCGAGCCGCATGACTCAACACGATGAGCCCTACTTGCTTCTCGACGGGGAGACGATCATCGCTGAGCATTGGGATGACTTAACCGACGGGTCCCTCGGCGGCGCGATCAAGGTCGACGAGACAGGCGCAGTTCATGAGAACACGCGCGTCTGGACCGGTACTGAGGCTTCGGGGGAGGCGTCCTCGCCTACATGCCACAACTGGACAACCGGTCTCAAAGGCGTGGCTGGGCTGCGGGGGAGCTCTTCGGAGACTACCTCTACGTGGTCCGCTGATAGCGTTACGAACTGCGCTACGTCGGCGCGGCTGGTCTGCGTCGAGCAGTAGCACCGCGGGTTCGAAGCGGGCGATGGCTGTCGTGTCAGCGCCGGGAGGCCCGCGTCACCGAATGATGCGGCCGATCTCGAAGGCTTACGCCTGTACTCAACTGCGTCCACGATACGGTCATGCCGCCCATGAGTCCTGCTTGAGCGCCGCATCCTCGCGCTCTCTGGGCTCGCTCGCCGCGAGAGCACAGGCGACGCCTCGTAGCCGCGGAGCTGGCCCGAGAAGGCCGATTCGACGGCGAGCGGGGTCCCCTTCGCCGGGCTAGCCATGCGCGGATCGGTCGCTTTTTCCCTGCCGATGCCTGCGTGTTTGGCGTACCCTCCACCCCCGCCGTATGCGTGATCCCAACGACCAGACGGACGCCGTATCGACCCCTAAGAGCGACGCAGAGCGCCCCGAGACCGCGCCTGAGACCGCGCCTGAGACGGCGACCGAGACCTCCGCAGGCAGCGCACCAGCCCCCCTCGCGAAGGCCGACGAGCCGGGTGACGCATCCTCGGCTGCCACCACCTCGGTGACCCCTTCCGCTGGAGCCGCCTCGTCCGAGCCCGAAGCGACCGCCGACGACGCGCTCGGTCGCCTCCTCGGCTGGCTGCCCTGGACCCTGCTGATCGCCGCGGCCCCCGGCCTCTTCCTCTGGCCCTTCACCTACCCCCGCCTCGCGACCTTCGTCTACACCAACGGCCTAAACCCGGGGCAGCGCCTCGGCCTGCTCTCGACGATGACGCTCTGCGGCCTCGTCGTCCTCGCGGGCTACGTCCTCCTCTGGCTGCGGCGGCGACGCGAAGCCCCAGACCTCCGCTTCGGCGAGCACGCGGTCCAGCTCAACCGCGACCTCCTGATCCTCCTCGCGCTCCCCTTCATCGGCGCCCTCAAGGGGGCGAAGATCGAGACCGAGCATCCCAACCTGACGCTCCTCTACGCCGGCCTCGCCAGCGTCTTTACGCTCCTCGGCGGCTACCACCTCAGCCGCCACTGGCCTGCGCTCAAGCGCGCTCTCGGGCGCCGCCTCAGCAGCCCGCCGTCGTGGCTGCCGATCACGCTGGTCACCGGCATCTACCTCAGCTACAGCGCGTCGCTCGCCCGCTTCGCGCTGATCGATCATCGCAACATCTGGACCCAGGTCTTCGACCTCGGGATCTACGACAACATCCTCTGGAAGACCCTCCACGGCGACTTCCTCGGCTCGTCGGTGATCCCCTACGGCAAACATTGGGCGGCCCACTTCGACCCGATCCTCGCCCTTCTAGTCCCGATCTACGCGCTCGCGCCCAACGCTGAGACCCTCCTCATCGTCCAGGCGTTCTGGCTCGGCCTCGGCGTCTTCCCCCTCTACCTGCTCGCCAAACATCGCCTCGGCAGCCGCTGGATCGGGGTCGTCCTCGCATTCCTCTACGCGCTCCACCCCGCCCTCCACGGGGTGAACATGTTCGACTTCCACTCGATCGCCCTAGCGATCCCGCTGATGATGTGGGCGGTCTACTTCGTCAGCCGGCGCAGCCCCTGGCTCTGGCCGACCTTGGCCCTCCTCCTCGCCTGCCGCGAGGACATGGCCCTGCTCTCCTGCTTCATCGGCGCCTACGCGATCCTCGAGCGGCGGCCGCGGACCGGCCTGACGATCATCAGCGTCTCGCTGGCCTACCTCGCCGTCGTCAAGTTCGCGGTGATGGCCGACTCGGGGCTGATGATGTCCGGCGACAAGGTCTACGGGTACGCAGCCTTCTACTCGGAGATGATCCCCATCGCCGACGAGGGCGTCCGCGGCCTGGTGCTCAACCTCGTCTCCAACCCGATCCACGCGATCCAGGTCCTCTGCAAGGAGGAGAAGCTCCGCTTCCTCGTCCAGCTCCTCCTGCCGCTCCTCTTCCTCCCGCTCCTCGCCGGGCGGGCCCGGGTGCTCTGGCTCTACGGCCTGGTCTTCATCGGCCTCGCCTCGCGGCCGAACATGTTCGCCCTCAACTTCCAGTACTCGTCGGTGCTCTTCCCGATGCTCTTCATGGCGACCCCCGAGGCCCTCGCCCGCCTGGGCGTGAACCGCCGGCTCGAGGGCGCCGGGATCAGCCCCCGACGCCTGCGCCCAGCGCTCTTGACCGGGATGCTCACAGCCTCGCTCCTGGTCTCCTGGAAGTTCGGCGTCTTCATCGAGAACGACGCCTTCTTCGCCGGCTGGCAGCCCCTCACCCGCCAGCCCGACGAGCGGATGCGGCTGCGCGCCGACCGGGTCCGGGAGATGGTCGCGGCGATCCCTGCCGACGCCAAGGTCTCGGCGACCAGCGAGATCGGCCCGCAGCTGTCGAACCGCGACAATCTCTACCGCTGGCCCGAGCTCCGCGACGCGGAGTACCTCCTCCTCGGCGCCTGGCGCTTCGGCAAGGGCGAGCAGCGCAAGCTCGCGGGGCTCAAGCGCAAGCGCTTCGAGGTGATCGACAGCCATGACGGCGTCGAGCTCCTCCGCCGGCGAGACGAGACGCCCGCCCCGCAGCCGCGCAAGCGCACGCGATGAGCACGTCCGACCAGCGCAGCCCGAGCCGAGGTCGCCCGAGCGCGATCGAGTGGATGCTGATCGGCGTGGGCCTGGTCCTGGTCTGGCGCTACGCCTGGATCATGGACGACGCCTTCATCTACGCCCGCTACGCCGACAACGCGGTGCTGAGCGGGCTCGGCCTCGTCTACAATCAAGGCGAGTTCGTCGAGGGCTACTCCTCGCCGCTGTGGATGCTGTGGATGCTCCCGCTGCGGGCGCTCGGCCTCAGCTTCTGGCAGGTCTGGCTCGGGACCGGTCTCCTCAGCTTCGCCCTCAGCGGCTGGATCCTGGCCCGCGTCGACCGTCACCTCACCCCCTCCGGGCGGCGCTTTCGCGTCAACCTGCCGCTCGCCTTCCTCGCCGCCTGCTACGGCGTCACCGCGTTCTATACGTCGGGCCTCGAGAGCCCCTTCGTCCAGCTCGCCGCCGTCGGCTACGCGCTCTACTTCGTCGACCGCGAGTCGAAGCAAGGCCAGCTCCTGGTCGGTCTCTCGCCCCTGATCCGCCCCGAGCTCGCGCTCCCCTTCCTCTTCGCCCTCGCGCTCACGGCCTACCGCGGCGGTCGGCGGCGCCTGGGCCCCCTCCTCTTCCCGGCGCTCCTCGGCGTCGGCACCCAGCTCGCCTGGATCCTCTTCCGCCTCTACTACTACGCCGACGTTCTCCCCAACACCTTCTACCTCAAGCACGAGTACGACCCCGCCCAGGGCTGGCTCTACTTCGTCAACGCCTTCGGCAGCTACCGCGTGGGCGCCCTCCTCCTCGTCCTCAGCCTCGCTGGGCTCTGGCTCGTCCGCCGCCCCAAGGCGGCGCTCCCCGCCTCGGCGCTGCGCCTCGGCCCGCGGCTGGCGATGCTCGGCGCGGCCCTCCTCGTCAGCCTCTACGTGATCCGGATCGGCGGCGACGCGGTCCACTTCCGCTTCCTCGCCTTTCCCTTTGTCCTGACCCTCTGCGCGACCGGCGGGATCCTCAGCGAGGTGATCGGGACCGCCGCGCGGGGCCGCGAGCAGGCCCTCTGCGCGCTCGCGGGCGTGCTCATCGCCGGCCTCAGCCTCCTCCAGCAGCCGCCGCAGCGCAGCACTCACGCGCTCTACGGCGCCGGCCAGTCGGAGCACGTCGACAAGATCAGCGATCCTGGCTGGCACCGCAGCCGCGAGAAGTACCGACGCCTCGCGATCGAGGATCCAGGCCTCGCCGAGCGCCGCGCCCTGGCCCGGGCGGGCGAGCCCTTTCGCCACACCGCCAGCGTCCCCGACGACGCCTGCGCCCGAGCCCACTGGCGCTTTCGCCTGCGGATCGTCCACAGCCTCGGCCTCACAGACCCGATCCTCGCCCGCCTCACCGTCCCCTCGGATCGTCCCGGCCATCGCTACGGCCTGCGCCCCTACGCCAAGAGCCTCGCCCGCCTCTACAACCAAAGCGCCGCCACGGGCGATGAGCTAGGCCGCGGCAGCTTCCGCCGGGCGGTGCTCGCCGGCGAAGCGCCGCCGTGGGTCGTCAAACACATTGAGGCCCTAGAGCTCGTCGAGCGCAAGATGTTCAACCGTCACGACCTCGCGGAGAACCTCAGCCTCGCGCTCGAGACTCCGCGCAAGATCGACGTCGACCGATGAGCCCGAGCGCTCAGCTCGACGCCTGCGCCCGCGCCCCACGCCACCTCGAACATGGCCTTCCACCCCGCCTCGAACGCCGCCCTACGGGCCTCCCACACCACCTCGAACATGGCCTTCCACCCCGCCTCGAACACTCCCTGCCCTGTGGCCTCCCACCTTGCCTGCCATGTGCTCGCCGTCCGCGGGGTCCCGAGGTGCCGCACGTGAGCGGGCTCGAGCTCCGCGAGGAGGCCCGCGCTCGCCTGATCGAGCTCCTCGAAGAGGATCGGGAGGCGGTCATCGACGCCGGCACCGACTGGATCATCCGCCGGAGCCCGGATCTCCAGGGCAAGCGCCCGCGGGACGAGACCTTGATGCTCGTCCAACGCGAGTTTGACGCCTACCGCGACCTCATCGTCGACGGCGATCCGACCCGCCGAGACGCCTTCATCGAGTTCACCACGACCTTCCGCGCGTCCTCCGAGTTTCGCATCTCTACCCTCCTGCGCGGCTTCCTCTGCTTCAAGCGCGGCGTCGAGGTGGTGATGCAGGCCCGCTCGCTGAGCGCCGAACTCTCCCTCGAGATCGTCGGCACCCTCGACGAGCTCTATTGTGAGGCCTCGTCGCGGATGGTCGACGTCTACGCCGACAAGCTCCTCGCGGTCCTCGAGCAGACCCAAGCGCAGCTGATGCAGCGCGAGAAGATGGCCGCGCTCGGGGGGCTTGTCGCCGGCGTCGCCCACGAGATCAACACGCCGATGGGGGTCGCCGTGACCGCGGCCTCCCTCCTCCACGACAATGTCCAGAAGCTCGGCCGCGACTTCGAGCGCGGCCAGCTCCGCAAAAGCTCGCTCGCGACCTTCCTCCGTGATGCCCGAGAGGCCGCTGACCTCACCCTCGGCAACCTCCGCCGGGCCTCGGAGCTGGTCACCTCCTTCAAGAAGATCGCCGTCGATCAGTCCAACACCAGCCGCCGAAGCGTCAGCCTCGGCCCCTACCTGCGCGAGATCGTGAGCAGCCTGGGGCCCCTCTACAAGCGGAGCCCGCACCGCTTGGATCTCGTCATCGACGACTCGATCAAGGCCGAGCTCGACCCTGGCGTGCTCTCGCAGATCCTGACCAACCTCGTGCAAAATGCGCTCCTCCACGCCTTCTCCGACGACTCCCCCGGGGTGATGCTCCTCCTCCTCCAGCGACACGGCGACGACGGGGCCGAGCTCGCCTTCTCCGACAATGGACGAGGCCTTGGCGAGGAGGCCAAGCGCCGCCTCTTCGAGCCCTTCTTCACCACCTGCAGGGGCTCCGGCGGGAGCGGCCTCGGCATGCACATCGTCCACAGCCTCGTGACCCAGGCCCTGCGCGGGCAGATCACGGTGGACTCCGCCCTGGGCGAAGGCACGACCCTGCGCGTCCGCTTTCCGCTGCGGCCGACGCTCGACAACGCGCCGTCGATCTAGCCGCCCAGCTCGCCGCAAAGTCACCGCTGCTCGGGGCCGTCCTTCGAGTCGGCGATCTCGCCGCCCAGCTCGCGAACGCCCCGAGCGCTCTCGCGTCGCCCTCGCCCACCATCTCGGCTCCGCCAAGGCCTGCGAACAATCGCAGCACGGGACTGTGACCACAGCCCGCTAGTCGAGCGGCTCGACGCTCAAGAAGTTCAGCATGGTGTACTCCTCCTGCTGACCGACCTCGATAGTCAGGTTGCCGTCGCCGACCTCGACGTCGACGCTCGCGCGCTTGTAGGGGGTCTCCGGCGTCGTCGCCTCGTCGTCGAAGAGCGGCGTGCCCTCGACGATGACGCGGTGCTTGCCGTAGCCCTTGCCGTCCCAGCCGATCCCGACCTCGACGCGATAGAGGCCGCCCTCGAGGTCCCAGCTGAACGTGTCGGTCCGACCGTAGTCGTTGTAGATGATGCTCCGCTCGAGCTCGCTGACAGCGGCGCCGCCCAGGTATTGATAGAGCATGATCGCCGGATCGCCGATATGCGGGCCGGACCACCCATAGCCGGCGTCCGCGTCGTAGGCGTCCCAGCCGATCTTGAGCCACTCATGGCCGTCGACCACCAACGGATCCGCAGCCGGCTCCCCCGCGGGATCCTGAAAGTTGAGGTAGTAGGCCGCCCGCGGGTGGACCCCGGGGAGCGTCGAGTCGAGGAGCGGACAGCCGTCGCGCTGCCCCTCTAGGAAAAAGCCGAGCTCATCGCGCAGGTGCTTGAGCGCCGATGTGTCGCGGGTGAACGCGGTCACCGATGAGACCGCCGAGTCCACTGACACGTCACAACCAGCGACGGTCGCCGAGGTCGCGGGCAGCGAGCCGCCCGCCGCGAGGAGGAGATACTCGAAGTCCTCGACCCCCTCGCGCAGCAGCTCCCAGCGGATCGACGTCACCAGCTCGCCCTCCGCGGTCGGCGGGTAGAGGAGAAAACCGTCGCCGTTTTGCGGGGTCCCCTGCGGCCGCGGGTTGGCGTAGGGATCGCCCCCCCAGCCGGTCACCGAGTAGTAGGCGAACCCGCGGATCCGATGCCTCCACGCCGCCCAATGGGCGATCCTCGTCTCGAGCCCCGAGTGATCGATGGTGATCGGGTTGAAGTGCGGCGGCAGGTCGCCGTAGAGAAAGTACCACCAGACCTCATCCCCGGCCGCCTGTCGCTGCTCGGCGTAGCCCGGCTCAAAGTGGGAGAGGTCGGCCCACCACAGATCGTAGGTGTAGCCGCCGGCCATAGCGTGCTCGGCGATCTCCGGCTTGGGCTCCTCGGAGATCGCGATCCGCAGGTTCGGCGCGGCCTCCTTGGTCAGCTTCGCGAGGAAGGCCGCGAGGTCATAGTCCTCCGGCCCCTGCGGCTCATTCTGCACATAGTAGTAGCCGACATCCTGCCAGCCGCGCTCGACGAGATAGGCGTCGACCGCCGAGAGGAGGCCCGACCAGGCCGCGTTGTACTCGGGCGTCCCGTAGTGATCGCTCCCGCGGTCGATCCCGCAGAATTCCTGAGGCCGCGGCGTCGAGTTGTTGACAAAGTCCATGATCTGGAACGACGGAAAGCCGACGCCGTTCCACCCCTCGCCGCCGACGTACTTGGGGCCGAGCTGGGAGAAGTCGTAGACGTTGTCCTCCGCGAGGAAGACCCCGGCGTCGCAGTCGTAGGTGATCCCGCCGTCGTAGTTGAGACCCGCCGGCCAGGCCACCGACGAGGGCACCAGCCGATGGGCGAAAAACCAGTCCTTCAGCGCCTCGACCTTCTCCAGGCTCTCGCCGCCGCCGAGCGCCTGAAACGAGGTGTTCCAATTGCCGTCAAAGCCGATCGTCTGCGGCAGGGCAAAGTCGTAGACGTGGAGGCGAACCGGGACCGTCTCGCTAGCGTCACCGACCGTGACCACAAGCTCTCCCTCGTAGTCCCCCGGCGCCGCGTCGTCGGCGATCTGGACGGTGATCCAGAAGGGCTGATTATCGTCGCCCTGGACGCTCTGCGGCGCGCCAAAGGCGATCGGCGTCAGCGGATCCGGGAGCTTTCCGCTGAGGATCGAGCCGGGGTCGGAGGGCTCGCTTATCGTCACATAGTCGACCCGATGCACCGTGTGACCAGCGATCATCCCCGGGCCTGTGAGGGGGCCGAGCTCAACGCTGACCTCGGCGCCAGCCTCGGGGTGGACGACGACCTGAAAGGGCTCAAGCTCGTTGCGCGCGGCGTGGAGCACGATCGCCTCGCCGCCTGCGCTCGGCGGCGTCGCCTCGCGCAGCACCTTGTCCATCGTCGTCGTCGTCCAGACCTGCGCGCCCGTCGGCGACGGGAGGGCGTAGGTCATCTCCCCGGTAGGCGTGCACTCGGTGCAGGTCGGCCCGCCCGTCCCGCTCTCGCCAGCCGTGTCGCTCTCCGCCGCCCCGCGACCGTTGCAGGCGACGAGCGCGAAGAGGGCGACCCCGACCAACGGACCAGAATGCCACGGCATCCGCCGAGGATAGCGAGAGGACGGGGGCGGAGGTGCGCCCCTCGCAGACGAGCAGGATCTCTCCGCTCAGCGGCCCTCCGGCCTCTGCTCGCCGGTGATCTTCATCGTTGTGCTCCCCCCACTCGGTGTGCATGGCGGTATGCGTGTGTGCATGTGTATGTGTGCACGCACGCGGCGCTCACACATGGCGCTCACTGTGCACTCTACGCAGAGTCTGCTCCCGTTGCGAGAGGAGTCGTCACGGGGGCAGGCCCCGGGAGTGAGCGACTTGCTCCTCTCAACTCCGGAGAACACTGCCGTGTGGCCATCTCCAGCAGGACGCAGCGGAGCACAAATCCGAGGGGGACCTCGACCTCGACCTCGACCTCGACCTCGACCTCGACCTCGACC
>Ga0316189_10001516_pt1 | contig 22979 bp, 16 predicted proteins | sample LowCovwburrow_MG_FD_204930 | JGI IMG/M metagenome (GOLD analysis project Ga0316189, IMG submission 204930) | Coastal sediment microbial communities from Maine, United States - Lowes Cove worm burrow | ecosystem: Environmental > Aquatic > Marine > Coastal > Sediment | place: USA: Maine... | reverse complement strand
GGGGAAGACCTCGGTGCTTCAGGTGCTGTTGCGGCAGCTTCCGCCGTCCGCAGGCGTGGTGCGCACCCGGCTGCAGCGGGTCGGCGCGATCGCGCAGGGTGCGGCGGACTGGGCGGGACCGGAGAGTCTGCCTAAGCGTCTAGCAGCCCACAGCGACGCAGCGGGCCTTCAGGCCATCGCAGAGCGGCTGGTGGCGCACCGGTTCCCGCTGGCGCTCGCGTCGCGCTCGAGGTCGTCACTGTCCGCCGATACAATGGGGCATCCGTGGAGGGTGCTCAATGCGTGTACAGATCTGGATGTTCGCTGCCGTGCTCGGTGCCTGCACGAGTGAGAAGGCAGACCAGGTCTTGGATGCCGTGCCCGCCACGCCCGACGCCGACGCCGACACCGACACCGACGCCGACACCGACACCGACACCGACACCGACATGGACGCCGACACCGACACGGATGCCGACACCGACACCTCGATGGACACGGGTCGCCCCGCGGGCTTCGCGTGCGCCGACATCGACGCCGGCAGTGTCGTGCCCGTGATCACGAACAGCACCACCATTGGGGGAAGCAACGACTATTCCGCCTCCTGCGGCGGAGCGATCGGCCATGACGTTCAGGTGCTGTTCGAGGCACCAACCACGGCCCTCTACACGTTCGACCTCGGGGTGAACACGCCCTACAACGCCGTGCTCTCCCTGCACGACACCTGTGCAGGTGCCGAGCTTGCTTGCATCGACGAGCCCGGTCCCGGCGGCGAGGAGTTCAGCATGGTCCTCGCCGCGGGCCAGCAGGTGCTCGTGTCGGTCGACGGCTACGACGACGGCACGGTGGCCGCTTCCGGCATCTTTGAGCTTCTGATCGACGTGTACGAGGTCTGCGACAACGGGGTGGACGACGATGGCGACGGCGACGTCGACTGCCTCGACGGTGGCTGCGCCCAGGAACCCGGCTGCGTCGAGGACTGCGACAACGGGGTGGACGACAACGGGAATGGCAGCGTGGACTGCGACGATGTCGTGGACTGCGGCGACCACCCGGTCTGCTGCGCGTCGGAGTCGCTGCCCGCGGTGGTGCCTGGGTCTGTGAGTGGCACAACGTCTGGCGAGCTGGACGACTACACGTCGGAATGCGCGGGGAATCACAGTTCTAGCGACGTCGACTTCGAGTTCACGGCACCCGCCACGGGGTCGTATACCTTCGACACGTTTGGTTCGAACCATCCCGACACCGTGTTGTACGTGCTCGATGCGTGCGGCGGTGCTTCGCTGGCCTGCAACGACGACGCAGTTGGCTATCTGTCGGAGGTGCGGCTCACATTGACTGTCGGCCAGTCAGTCCTCGTGGTGGTCGACGGGTTCGATGGGTCGAGCGAGGGCGACTTCATCCTCAACGTCTACTAGACCCGGCGGCTCACGCGCGACCGGAACGCGGTGGTGGGTCCGATGGGTCCGGCAACCTGAAGGAGCCCGTCGCGGGTCTGTGGATCGCGCGTCGATCGGAACCTCAGGTTCGGCGTGGTGTCGACGATAGGAACGACATGCAGGCGGTCTCGATGGAACCATTGTGGAGATGGGCGGCGCTCGCGATGGTCGGCGCGCTCCCGTTCGCGCTGTCGGTGCTGGCGATCGCCAGCCACCAGCGACAAAACCACGGGCGGCGTGGGGCGTGGCTTCCGGTGGCCGCCGGACCCTGGCTCGAGCACCAGATCAGCCGTCTCGGGCTGCCGGTCTCCGTGGAGGCCCACCCCCGCGATGGGCTGGATGCGTATTGGCCCAGCGTGGGCGCCATCGGGCTGTCGGAGCGCACCTGGGGCGGCTGCCGACCGGGACACTGGGCCATCGCAGCCCACGAGCTGGGGCACGCGCTCAACATGGCCACGCACCCCGCCGTGGCCCAGATCCTGCCGACCGCACGGCTCGCCCAAGGACTGTCCTGGCGCGCGTTCGTCGCTGCGCTGCTGTGTACGGCACTGTGCAACCAACCGGGCTTGCTTCCGCTGGCGCTCGGCTTTCTGCTGATCTCGGTGACCGCGAGCGCGGTGGTCTGCGCGGACGAGCTCATGGCGAGCGTGCATGGCGACCGGCTGCTGCGGGCCGATACGCGCCTGCGCGGCGAGGGGCGCGATCTGGCGCGCGGATCGCTGGTCAGTGCGGGCCTGATCTACGGGGTCGGCCTGCTGGGGCAGCTGGTCGCGCTGGCGCTGTGGCCGCAGGTGGCACAGCTGGCGGTCACCACCGGGGCCACCTCCGTGTCGGCACCGGGTCCGGTGGGAGTGATGCTGTCGATGGTGCTCACGCCGATCCTGGTGCTCCGCGCCGCGCATGTGCTGGGGCAGATCCTTCGCCCTGAGCCGGTGACGACCGACTTTCGCCTGTTCACGGTGATGCACCGCGAGGCGCAGTGGGAGTTCCTGTCCGGCATCGGCGTGCTCGTAGTCGTGATCGCGCTGCACCCCCTGGCGTCGGGCCCGCTCGGTGCTCTGGCGCTGGTGCTCGCGACCACCACGGCGATCGGGCCGGTCGGTGGGCTGGCCCGCGCGCTGATCCTGTTTCCGGTACTGCTGCTCCTGTACCGCCGCGCGGCGCACACGGCGGAGGAAGACGACGAGGCGTTCTTCGGCAGCGTGCCCCGGCCCGACGAAGCGGCCCCGGCGCTGATGGCGCTGTACAGCGATCCCCCTTGGTACCTGCGGGTGTCGTGGATCGCGCATCTCGCGTATCTGCCGCTGCTCGCGGTGTTGCTGGTGGGCCCCCTGGTGGGCTGACGCCGGACGATGCCGCCAGGGTGGCAGCGCCTCCCGCGAAGCGATAGGCGGGCCGCCACTCCGGGAGAACCAATGGGGGCGATCCTCCTCCTCGAGGACGGTCGGCGGTTCGCGGGAGAGGCCTTCGGCGCGAAGGCCACCCGCGTTGGCGAGGCTGTCTTCAACACGGCCATGACGGGGTATCAGGAAGTCCTGACCGACCCGTCCTACGCCGAGCAGGTCGTCACCATGACAGCGCCGCATATCGGCAACACCGGGGTCAACCTCGACGACCCAGAGAGCGAGCGGGTGTGGCCCGCGGCGTTCGTGGTGCGGTCGCTCACCCGGGGTCCGTCGTCCTGGCGTTCCACCGGCGGGCTGCACCAGTACCTGGTGCGCCAGGGCGTGCCGGGAATCCAGGGGCTCGACACTCGAGCGCTGGTGCGACATCTGCGGTCGAAGGGCGCGATGAAGGCCGTGGTCAGCACGGACGGCACCCCAGAGGGCGCGCTCAAGGCGCAGCTCGATGCCTGGCCGGGCATGGCGGGTCGTGCGCTCGCCGCCGAGGTAGGCTGCACCGAGGCCTGGGTCGCGAACGACCCCAAGAACCCGACGATCCGGATCAGCGTCCTCGACGGCGGCTGCAAACGGAACATCCTGCGAATGCTCGAGGAAGTGGGCGCCTACGTCCGCGTCCACCCGCTGTCCGATCCTCCCTCGGCGTACCTCGACGGGGTGGATGGAGTGCTGGTGAGCAACGGGCCCGGCGACCCGGCGGCACTGCCTGACGTGGTCCAGGGTCTCAGAGACTCGCTCGGAGCGCTGCCCATGGTCGGGATCTGCCTGGGGTCTCAGCTGCTCGCGCTCGCGTGCGGGGCGGACACGTACAAGCTGAAGTTCGGCCATCGCGGAGCCAACCAACCCGTGCGCGACGAGCGAACCGGAGCCATCGAGATCACGTCGCAGAACCACGGCTTCGCTGTCGAGCGGGCCTCGCTCGAGGCGACGGGCGCCAGCGTCACCCATGTACACCTGAACGACGACTCGGTCTCGGGCTTCGTCCATCCGGCGCATCGGGTCTTCGCGGTGCAGTACCACCCCGAGGCGAGTCCGGGGCCACACGATAGTCGCTCCGTGCTGTTGGACCAGTTCATCGAGTTCGTTCGGGCGGGAGGCGCATGAAGGGCGACGGCTGGCGGCTGCCTGCGGGCAGCACTGTGATGGTCATCGGGTCGGGGCCGATCGTGATCGGCCAGGCGTGTGAGTTCGACTACTCGGGAACGCAGGCCTGCAAGGCGCTGCGGGCCATGGGGCATCGCGTGGTGCTGATGAACAGCAACCCCGCCACCATCATGACCGACGAAGACCTGGCGGACGCCACGTACGTCGAGCCGCTCACGCTCGACGCTGCGCGCCAGGTGATCGAGCGCGAGAAGCCGGACGCGTTGCTCCCGACGGTCGGCGGCCAGGTGGGACTGAACCTCTCGCTCGAGCTCGCCCATGCCGGCGTGCTCGATGCCCACGGGGTTCGACTGATCGGCGCGGATCCGGACGCGATCGATCTCGCTGAGGATCGGCAGCGGTTCAAGGACGCGATGGTCGAGATCGGCGTCGCCGTTGCGCCCTCGGGGGCGGCGACCACCCTCGAAGAGGCGCTGGCGTTGCTCGAGGAGGTCGGTCTGCCGGCGGTCATTCGCCCCAGCTTCACGCTGGGAGGGGCCGGCGGCGGCATCGCGTGGAACGTCGATGAGTTCACCGAGATCGCGACCGAGGGGCTGCGGCTGTCCCCGGTCGATCAGGTGCTGATCGAGAAGTCGCTGATCGGCTGGAAGGAGTTTGAGCTCGAGGTGATGCGCGATCTGGCGGACAACGTCATCATCATCTGCTCGATCGAGAACTTCGATCCGATGGGCATCCACACCGGCGACTCCATCACGGTGGCGCCCGCGCTCACGCTGACCGACCGCGAGTACCAACACCTGCGCAACCTGTCGCAGCGCATCATGCGTCGGATCGGTGTCGAGACCGGCGGGTCCAACATCCAGTACGCGATCAATCCAGAGAACGGCGAGGTGGTGGTCATCGAGCTCAACCCGCGCGTCAGCCGCTCGAGCGCGCTCGCGAGCAAGGCGACCGGGTTCCCCATCGCCAAGATTGCGGCGCAGCTGGCCGTCGGGTCCACGCTCGACGAGATCGACAACGACATCACCAAGGTCACGCCGGCCTGCTTCGAGCCCGCTCTGGACTACGTCATCGTCAAGATCCCGCGCTGGAACTTCGAGAAGTTCGCCGGGACCGACCGCACGCTCGGCACGGCGATGCGCTCGGTGGGCGAGGTCATGGGGATCGGCCGGACGTTCCCTGAGGCGATGCTCAAGGCCATCGACAGCCTCGAGGGCGGCTACCCCGATGTCTCCGGCTGGTCTGATCAGGGGATCCGGGAGGCGCTCGCCACGGCCACACCCGACCGGCTCGCCGCGATCTTCGAGGCGCTGCGCCGGGGCTGGGATGCCTCCACCATCCACCACTCCACAGGGATCGACCGCTGGTTCCTCGATCAGCTGCAGGACATCGTCAACCATGAACGCGAGCTGTCCGGGCGGTTCATCGACACGGTCAGCGAGACGGAGCTGCGCCGCGCCAAGCGGCTGGGCATCAGCGACAGCATGCTGGCGAAGTTCCTGGGGTGCTCAGAGGATGCGGTGGCCGATCGCCGGATCGCGGAGGGCATCACGCCCACCTACAAACGGGTCGACACCTGCGCCGCCGAGTTCGAGAGCCACACGCCGTACCTGTACAGCAGCTACGAAGACGAGGACGAGTCCGGCACGTCGCCGACCGACCGCGTGGTGGTGCTCGGAAACGGGCCCAACCGGATCGGGCAGGGCATCGAGTTCGACTACTGCTGCTGCCACGCCGCCTTCGCGGTAGCCGACGCCGGGCTCACCTCGGTGATGGTCAACTGCAATCCCGAGACGGTCAGCACCGACTACGACACCTCTCACAAGCTGTACTTCGAGCCGTGCACGGTCGAGCACGTTCGCGCCATCCTCGCGCGCGAGCAGCCGCGTGGCGTGATCCTGCAGTTCGGGGGGCAGACACCGCTCAAGCTGGCCCACTCGGTCGGGCCGGTGCTCGGCACGTCGCCCGACGCCATCGACCTGTGCGAAGACCGCGAGCGCTTCGCCGCCCTGCTGTCGCGGCTCGACGTCCCTGGGCCTGAGTCGGCCATCGCGCGCTCCATCCCTGAGGCCCAGAAGGTCGCTGAGCGCCTCGGGTTTCCGCTGCTGGTTCGACCGAGCTACGTCCTGGGTGGTCGCGCCATGGCCATCTGCTACGACCGCCAAGACTTCGATCGGGTCGTGGCCGACGCGATCTCCACCAGCGAGGCGCGCGCCCTGCTGATCGACCGCTACCTGGTCGGTGCCCGCGAGTACGACGTGGACGCCCTCGGCGACGGCGATGAGGTCTACATCGCCGGCATCGTCGAGCACATCGAGGAGGCGGGGGTCCACTCGGGAGACTCGGCGGGCGTGCTACCGCCGGTCGAGCTCTCGGCGGGCGAGCGGAAGCTCCTCGAGGACTACACCCGCCGGATCGCGCTCGAGCTCAATGTCATCGGGCTGGTGAACATACAGTACGCCATCCAGGATGGCCAGGTCTACGTGCTCGAGGTCAACCCGCGGGCCAGCCGCACGGTGCCGTTCGTCGCGAAGGCAACCGGCGTCCCGCTCGCGAAGATCGCGACCCGGCTGTGCCTCGGCGAGAAGCTGACGGACATCGTGCTGAGCCCCAAGAGCTCCGATCTGTTCTTCATCAAGGCGCCAGTGTTCCCGTGGCGCAAGTTCCAAGGCCACGACGTGGTGCTGGGTCCCGAGATGCGGTCGACGGGCGAGGTGATGGGCGTGGGATGGTCGTTCGGAGAGGCCTACGCCAAAGCGCTGATCGCCGCCGGCATGACGCTGCCTGTGAAGGGCGGGGTGTTCCTGTCGATGCGCGACGCCGACAAGTCCGAGTCGGTCGGTGTCGCGGGCGCGCTGGCTCACATGGGCTTCAAGCTGTACGCCACCGGCGGAACCGCGCGGTACTTGGCCCAGAAGGGAATCAACTGTGAGGCGGTGTTCAAGGTGCGCGAGGGTCGCCCTGACGCGGTCGACCTCATCAAGAACGGCAACGTGCAGCTCATCCTGAACACACCGCTCGGCAAGAAGGCCCAGTACGACGAGCTCGCCATGCGGCTGGCGGGCCTGCGGTACGGCATCCCCTGCATCACGAACCTGTCCGCTGGCAAGGCGGTGGTCAGTGCGATCCGAGCGCTCTGCGCCGGAGAGCTGAGGGTGCTGAAGCTTCAGGAGATCTCGTGAAGCAAGCGCTGCCCTACGTCCTCGCGGTCGGGGTCACAGGGGCGGTGTGCTTCTTCGGGGTCGAACCCATCGGTCGAGACGACTCCCACTTCTGGCGGATGGTGCTGGCCGGCGTCTCGATCGGACTGCTGTGGATCCTGTGGTGGGTGCGGCGGAACAACGCGGATGGTCGGGCCCTGACTGCCGTGCGCGTGGCCCTGGTGGCTGCATGCACGATGGGCTGGTTCAACTACTTCCAGTTCGACCGCGACGTCCTGCTCGGAATCAACGATTACACTGACTCGTCTTACTACTATACGAACAGCAAGTACCTGAAGGAGCTGTCGTACACCGGGCTGTACAGCTCGGCCTTGCTCTGCGACCGCGAGCGCGGATCCCCTCGTACAAAGGAGATCCGCCAGGTTCGAGACCTCCGGGACTACGAGCTCGTCTCGGTGCCCCAGGCGCTGCGCCACGGGGAGCAGGTCAAGGCGGACTTCTCGGCGGCCCGCTGGGCGGCCTACTGCCACGACATCACCTTCTTCATGGACCGGCTGTCCCGCAAGGCCCTGCGAACGAACTGGTTCGTGGACCACGGCTACAACCCGCCCCCCACCTGGTCGTTGCTCGGCGGCAACCTCGCCACGTTGCTCCCGGTCGAGCACCTGAAGGCCGCGTGCTCGGTCGACGCAGTGCTGGTGCTGGCGATGTTCATCGCGATCGCCTGGGCGTTCGGCGTCGACGTGACGCTGCTCGCGATGCTGTTCTGGGTCACGACCTTCAGTGGCCGATGGCCGATCCTCGGGCAGGCGATCCTGCGCTTCGACTGGGTGGTGGCGCTGGTCGCGGCTGTGGCCTTCCTCAAGAAGGACCGGCCTGCCAGTGCCGGCGCGGCGTTCGCTTTCGCCGCGTGCAATCGGGTGTTCCCCGCGATCTTCTTCCTGGGGTGGGGGCTGACGTTCCTGTTCGATCTGGTGCAGGAGCGCCGTGTGTCGCGCCGCCACGCCCGGTTCCTCACCGCGGCCGCGGTCGTCACTGTGATGATGTCCGGCGCTGCGCTGCTCCAGTATGGCCCGGACACCCTGCGGCGGAGCGCCGAGAACCTCAGGATGCACAACGAGACGTACAGCTCGCACCGGGTGGGCCTGGGCGATGTGCTCGTGTACCGCGGAGAGCGGGACCGGGACGACATCCGGGCGAGCTGCATGGAGCTGGACCACGGCACCGAGTGCGGGATCTACGGCAAGGAGCTGAAGATCCGAACGTGGCAGTGGCGGCTTCGGTTCGCCGGCCTGCTGGCCATCGGGTTCGTGGGGCTGTACGCCTGGCGGACGCGCGAGGCGGACTGGGAGCTGATCGGCCTGGCGGTGCTGCCGTTCTTCTGCATGACCAACCCGCAGATCAACTACTACAACCTGCGCGTGCTGCTGTTCATGTGGCACGGCGCCCACCTCGACAAGCCAGCCCATCGAGGGCTGATGTCGCTGTTGCTCCTGGTCGAGGTGGCGACCCAGGCCACCAAGGTCGTCGGCGTAGAGCGGTACCTGACCACGACCACCACCTCCTACGGGATGCTGTTGTACCTCGTCGTGCTCTGCGCCTGGATGGTCCGCCGGATGCTGCGGTAGGGAGGCCCCCCGGCCGGGTTACGACGCAGTCCACCGGGGGGTTGTCGGTCATGATCGCGCTGTACTTCGATGTGGTCTGTCCGTACGCGTACCTCGCCTTCACCCAGCTCCCAGCGCTCGCGCAGGAGGCCGGTCGGACGCTGCAGCTGCGGCCGATCCTACTCGGCGGCTTGATGGGCACGCTGGAGGCGTCGCCCCCGCGGACCGAGGGTCCGAAGCACCGGATGACCCAGATCGATCTCCGCAGGCGCGCCGCGTGGCTGGGCCAGCGGCTGGAGATCCCGGAGGCGCACCCGCGCCGCACGGTCGACGCGATGCGGCTGCTTGTGGCGGTCGAGGGGCCACAGCGCTTGGCGCTCGCGCGCGCGCTGTTCGAGGCGTACTGGCTGAACGGCGAGGACATCGCGGATCGCGCCGTGCTCCAGCGGCTCGCCACGCCGTTTTCGCTGGACGTCGCGGCTGCGGTCGCCGACCCTGCGGTCCGACAGCGGCTGTTCTCCGTCACCGAGGAGGCCCACCAAGCCGGCGTGTTCGGGGTCCCCACGGTGGCGGTCGACGACACGCTGTGGTGGGGGGTCGATCGTCTGGACTTCGTGCGCGCGCAGCTCGGCCTTTCGTCGGAAGCGCCGCGGGTTGGGCCGCGGAGGGGCGCCACGCTGGAGCTGTTTCATGACCTGGCCTCGCCGTTCGCCTACCTCGCGTCGACCCAGATCGAGCGCTTGGCCGCCGAGGCCGGCGCGTCGCTGACCTGGACGCCGATCCTGCTCGGGGCGCTGTTCCGCTCCATCGGGACCCCGATGGTGCCGCTGCACTCGTTCTCTGCACCCCGGCGAGCCTGGATGTCGGGGGACGTGCGCCGGTGGGCCGATCGCTGGGGCGTACCGTTTCGGTTCCCGTCACACTTCCCGCTGCGGACGGTCACGGCGCTGCGCGTGACGCTCGTTCAGCCGAAGACCACGGGGCTGCTGTACCGCGCAGCCTGGGAGAAGGATCGAGACATCGGCGACCCCGAGGTCCTGCGCGACGTGCTAGATGCCGGCGGTTTCCCCGGCGAGACGCTGATCGAGCAGACCCAGGACCCACAGATCAAGGCACAGCTGCGGGCCAACACGGAGCGCGCGGAGGCGCTCGGGGTGGTCGGCGTACCCACGGTGTTGGTCGACGGTGCAGACCTGTTCTGGGGCCAAGACCGACTCGACCAGGTGACCGAAGCAGCCACGCGCGCTTGACGCAGGCGGGTCCTTCGGACCATCCTCTCGCCACTTGGAGGGCACTTGAGACGGTCACTGCTGGTTCTTTCAGTGGTTTTCTCGTTCGCAGCGATGTGTACGGGCGGCGCCGCTGACGAAGAGATGAAGTACGACGAAGACATGAAGACGGAGGATCAGGCTGAGGAGAAGGGTGAGGCCGATGAGGCGAATGCTGATGCCGAGGAGGCTGGGGACGACAAGGTCGTCGTCGTGCCCGTGATCGGTGACGCCGACGCCGAGCACCACTGCTGTGCCTACGAGGGCAGCGATGGAAGCAAGAAGTACGCGGTGTCCGAGGGCCCCAGTGACTGCAACGATCGCTTCGGCGAGATGAAGGGCGCCTGGCACACCGGTGTCGAGTGCATGCCCTGCTGCTGCAAGGCAGAGGGCGCTGAGGGCGCCGACGCCACCTATGAGCTGACAACGCCCACCTCCTGTACCGCCGTGGGCGAGTGCGTCGCGGCCGAGGACGCCGGCGCCTGTCTGGCCATGGCGGGCGAGATGGCCAAGGATGCTGTCAAGAAGGCGATCGCGCCTCGGAAGGTCCCGCAGAGTGGTGCGCGTCGTCCCGGCTCCACCAAGCCGTCGACCGGCAGCAGCAAGCCGTCGACCGGCAGCAGCAAGCCGTCCAGCGGTGCGCGCCGGCCCAGCGGCAAGTAGTCAGACGGGAAGGTAGGCCCGGCGGGCCGGGATCTGGATGAGGCGGTCCTCGTCCTGCACCCAGCCCGTCAGGTGCCCTCCGTACACGCAGCCGGTGTCGATGCCGATCACCCACCGTCGCCCATTGCGCTTCCGCTGCACCAGTCCCTGGCGCGCGTCGTGTCCGAACACGACCGGGCCGCCCGTGTACACCCGCCACCAGCGCGGGTCGTCAGGGCGGTCGTGTGGCCACCGCCGCAGGCTGAGCGCCACCTTCGGGGGCGTCGCGTCGCGGTCGCCGCTGGGGTGGAGCGCTGCGTGGACCACGGTAAACGGGCCGGCGTCGGCGAACAGGGGCAGGGCCGCGGTCCAGGCCCGCCAGTCCGGGTCCGCGGCGTCGAGCTTCGCGATCACCGCACGAACCGCGCCGCCGCGTCGCCCCCGGTCGATCGCATCGAGCAAGCGCTGATCGTGGTTCCCGCGGACTGCTTCGAGCCCCCGGTCGCGGATCAGGCGCCACACCCCGACCGGATCCGGTCCCTTCGTGAACAGGTCGCCGACCAGCACGACCCGATCCGCATCCACCGCGTCGAGCAGGGTGCGCAGCTCGTCTGCGCATCCGTGCACGTCACCCACCACCAGCGTGCTCACGAGAAGACCGCGCCGGCGGTCAGGCCGAAGAGGTCGGGTGTTTGGGACGCCGAGGACGCCAGGAGGAGCGCGACCAAGAACCGAGCAGCCCCGCCGGGACGGTCCTCGTGCCAACTGCGCCCCCCGTGGTCCGCCGTGTGCTGGCTGGTCACAAGTGGTTGGTACATCTCGAATCGCATGTCTGCCGATACTCCCAGACCATCATCATCATCCTCCATCAACACGACGAACACCATGTCCTCGTACGGGGTGATCGCGACTCGAGTCGTTCCGGCGTCGCCGATCGCCTTCCGTGCGTCGTCCATCGGCCACGTAGTGACCCATAGCGGCAGCGGTTCCATCGGAGACGATCGTGTGCGTTGCACCAACCCGGCCGTGGCACGCGGTGCGCCGTGGGATGCCGAGCTCCGGGGAGCTTGCGAACGCCATCCGGTGGCGGACCGATCACGCTCAGCAGGGCCAGCACGAGCGCCGCCGTCCGTCCGAGCCACGCCGGCGCGCAGTGCAACAAGCTCGCGCTCACGGTGTTTGTGGGGCGCGTCGCACCTGGACGACCAGTGGCCCGGGCGGCGCGAAACACAGCGCTCGCCCCGCGAACGGCCGACGCCGTACCGCGAGGCCTGCGGTCCTCCGTGAAAGGCGCATGATTCTGGGCTACCTTGCGGCCGCAAGCCCAAGTTTAGTACCGGGAGGTCGTGACGTGCGCAGGTTCGAGTACATCCAGGGGAACCAGGCGAAGTTCTGGGAGGTCTCTCGGCGCGGGGCGAGCCTCACGGTCGCATCGGGGCGGATCGGCGGGACTGCGAAGAGCCGAACCAAGCAGCTCGGGGACTACATGGCTGCAGAGCAGGAGTTCGACCGACTGATCCGCGACAAGCTGCGGCGCGGCTACGTCGAGGTCGAGGAGGCCAGCGAGCCCGAGTCGCCGCCCCCCGAGCGCCACCTGCAGCTCCGCACGATGGACGGCAAGCACGAGCTCGAGCTCAAAGCGCCCGCCACGCGGTACCTGCTCTGGCGCATGGTCGAGGTCGGCATCATGGACAAGCAGATGCCGCCGCCGGATCTGCAGCGGTGGCTGCACCGCGCGTCTCGCCGGCTCCGGCTCACGGAGGTTCCCGACGACGATCATCCGCAGCAGGAAGCCTTCTGGGGCATGTACATGGAGCTGTCCGAAGAAGACCGCCGCACGGAGTCCACCAAGCACGGCATCGTGGGCGCCTACAAGCTGTCCATCGGTACGGACTGGATCGTGACCGACAAGGAGTGCTCGTGGCTGGCCGACGGGGCCAAGTCGCAGACCCCGCGCCGCCACAAGATCACCGCAAGCCAAGAGACGTGGCTCGCGGACTGGGTCTCGTTCAACGAGAAGGGCGTGAAGTCCGGCGGCTACATCGTGGAGTGCGTCGAAGAGCGCATGGTCTAGCGGACGAGCAGCCCGCGGGAAAGGCACCCATCGCGGGGCCGGGGCTTGTCCCGAGCCCTGCTAGAGCCACAGGCTCGCGACCAGGCAGGTGGCGTTGTCGCCGCCGCCGCCCTTGTTCGCGAGCCGGATCAAGCTGCCGGCCGCTTCATCTGGCTCTTCCTGCGTGACCAGTGTCGCGATGATCCGAGCCACCTCGGGGTGGGTCTCGCCGATGTAGTCGGTCACGCCGTCCGAGCAGATGGCCAGGCGCTCGCCGGGCAGCAACGTGAACGCGGAGTGCTGGGCCGGGATGGCCTCGGGCCGCAGCAGCTCGTTGAAGTGGCCGAGGTAGCCCACGAGCGCAAAGCCGGCGGGATCCCACGCGTCGAGGAAGTTGAGGTGCCAGGCCTTGAGGCGCTCCCCGGCTTGGTTCTCGTCGGCCGTCACCAGCGACGCGCCGTAGGGCCCAACCAAGTAGGCGCGGCTGTCCCCGAGCCACGCCAGGCTGACCCAGTTGCCGTGGACCACCGCGAGCGTCGCCGTCGTGCCCATCGGGACGCGGCCGTCGAGGTTGCCGCCGGCGAACCGCAGCGCCGCCTCGCAGACCGCCGTGTTGGCCATCCGTAGCGACCGGTCGAGGAACTCGCGGAGATCGCCCGGACCCGCACTCGCCAGGCGCGGAAGCGCCTGCTCCCACAGGTTGGCGACCACGTGGCAGGCGATGGAGCTTGCGACGTCGCCCGTGCCTGCGTTGGCGGTCGAGATACCGTCGCAGACCATCAACAGGGACAGCGGCCCCTTGGACGCGATGAACAAGCAGTCCTGGTTGGTCTGCGTGAGCAGGACCTTCATTCGCCCGATGTGCGTGTCGAAGCCGACCTGCAGGCGCACGGTGGCGCTGCGGGCCGCGTAGCTTCGGCTCTCCTCGGTGACCGCAGCGGTCTGCCAGCGCGCGAGCCACTCGAGCCCGTTGGCCGGACGCTCTGCCGGGTTGGGGTGCAGCCCGGCGTCGAGCGGCGCGAGCGCTGAGGGCGGCAGCAGTGGGATGGCCGTGCGCAGGTACGGGATGGCGCGCGATGCCGGCAGGTTGCGCGGCCACGGGCGCCCCATGAGCGCCTCCAGCAGCAGGACGGAGGCCGCGTACACATCGCTCGCGGGGCTCGGTGCCTCGATGAGCGGACGCGGGCAGGCGCCGTCCTCGTCGTCATTGGGCAGCACCTCCATCGTCTCGTTCGGCAGCACCTTGATGGTGAACGCGGTGGGGTTGACCACGCGGTCTTCTTTGTGGTGCACCGACAGCGCGCGCGCCAGGGCGAGCCCGAGTCCGAGCAGGCTCGCGCCCGAGCGGGGGGGCAGCTTCCCCAGCGGGATGGGCTGGCTGACCAGGTCGGACAGGTCGAGCTCGGCCACCGGCGGCGCCTCGCCTGAGTCTTCGTAGGCGAGCAGCTCGGGCTTGCCCTCCACGCCGCGGTATGCATCGAGGTACCACTGGGAGAGCGTCGGGTAGTCCAGCTCGATGCGGGCTGACATCTCCTCGTGGCCCACCAGGGCGAAGCCCAGCGCCTCTCCGCCGAGCCACTGGGCGGTCTCCTGGTCGCCGCTGTCGAACGCGAGCGCGAGGAGGTCCAGCGCGAGTACCTCGCCGCGCCGGGGCGGCAGGGAGGCGAAGGTGGAGCGCAGCAGCCGGCGCCCGTCGGGCGTGTCGGCGTTCTCGGCGAGGGCCTCGAGGATGTGCGGACTGGGCCACCGCGCGAGCGTCGCCGCGAGCCGGCCCTCGTTGTCCAGCGGGCCGCCGCCGTGCAGCCCCATGAGCATGAGCTCGACCAGCGCCTCGTGGACCGACGCCGGCAGCGCATCGGGCTCCCAGCTTCCGCGTCGGATGGCGTGGATCAGCGCCTCGATCGCGTCGGGGCCGGCGGCGAGCATGCCCTCGATGATCGTGACCGGCGACCGGTCCCTGAGGGCTGCCAAGGCGAGGTCCTTCACCTGGGTTCCCCCAGTGCGCCAGGCCAGCAGGACCTGCTCGACAAACACTGCGTCCGACAGCTCGAGCTTGTGGGACAGCGCGATGTCGAGCCGTCGACCCGGGGCCAGCTGTGGGTTGTCGAGCCGCGCCGAGGGGCCGCCGCTGGCGCCGGCCTCGCGGAGCGCCACTGCATCGCCGTTGAAGTCCAGCCGCAGGTCCTCGGCGAGCACGGGGCGGATGGCTTCCCACCAGTGGTGGAACGCCGCAGCGTTCATCAGGCCGCGCCCGACGATCCACTCCTGGAGGTCCTGGGTGCGCTGCGGACCATCCAGGTCGTCCAGCAGCAGCGAGAGTCCTTCGGTGGGGTGCTCCTGCAGCAACTCGCGCAGTGGGCTTGGGTCGTGGACGGAGCGGTGAAAGAAGCCCGACTGGGCGCACTTGGCGTAGACACGGAGCACGATGTCGTGCGGGACCCGATCCGGGAGGTTCTCCCCGCGGGCATCCCACGAGAGCAGGACCCAGTCTCGCTCGATGGCCCGCACCTGCGCGAAGCCGAACGCCGAGTGGTAGAGCACGGCGCCGGTCGACAGCTCCTGAATGGTACGGATCGCGTTCATAGCGGCGCACCGTAACACTTGGCGCGGGGCTTGCTGGCGGGTGAGGGGAGACCGCTGGTAAGGAGATCCATGCAGGTTCGCGATCCGATCCACGGCGCCATCGAGCTGTCTCCCCCCGAGACCCGGGTGGCCGACCATCGTTGGGTCCAGCGACTCCGGGGCATTCGGCAGACTGGATTCTCCCAGATGGCATTTCCCGGCGCTACACACACCCGGTACATGCACAGCCTCGGGGTGATGCACCTGGCCGGCATCGCGTTCGACCACGCCTACCGGGAGTGGACCTTCGATCGACCCGACGCGCGGGCCCGTCTTCGCTCCTGTGTTCGGATCGCGGCGTTGTGTCACGATATCGGGCACGGCCCGTTCAGCCACTGCATGGAGTTCGCCATGCCCGACGTGGCAGCGCTCGGGCTGACCTGGGTCACTCCGGCGTCGGGCCGCGCCACGCACGAGGACTACTCGATCGCGATCCTGCAGCACACCGACCTCGGGGCAGTGATCGACCGGGAGTGCCCGTTCACCGCGCGGCACGTCGCAGCGCTGATCCGGGGCGACCTCGCGCCGGGCGACGACCTGTTCGGGGATGGCGGCCTGGATCACCGGCGGTTGCTGTCGCAGATCGTCAGCTCAGAGCTGGATGTCGACCGGATGGACTACCTGGTGCGCGACGCGTTCTTCACGGGCGCCCGGTATGGCCAGGTCGACACAGACTGGCTGCTCGGGAACCTCACCACCTGGGTGGCGCACGGCCAGGTGAACCTCGCCCTGCAGGGGCGCGCCGTCTACGCCTTCGATCACTTCCTGTTGGCGCGGCACCACATGTTCCTGATGGTGTACTTCCACCACAAGTCGGTGATCTACGAGGAGCTGCTGCGCCGCCACGTCGACATCAGCGGCGGCTGGGCGGTCCCGGCCGACCTGGACGCCTATCTGGCCACAGACGACGTCGCGCTGGTCGCGCACCTGCGGAGCAGCGATGATGTGTGGGCGGCGCGAATCGTGCAGCGGCGTCCCTACCGGCGGGTGGTCGAGCGGCACGGCTCGGCGCGCGAGGCCGATCTGTCCGCAGTGATCGGTCAGCTGACCGACGCTGGTATCGACACCATCGGCGCCGCGAGCCGCGGCCGGCTGTCCCGGTACCAGGGGGTCGGCGCCAAGCGGCGGTCCGCGCCGGCCATCTATGTGCTGGAGCGCACGCCGGGCCTGCCGATAGACCGGGTGCGCGCGCTGACCGAGGCCAGCCAGGTGTTCGACCGGTACGCCGACGAGCGCGTAATCTCGCGCGTGTACGTGCCGGAGTCGGACGTAGATCGCGCCCGCGGCTTGCTGAGCGGGGGCGGCTCGATCTCTGGCTAGCAGCGCGCGGGGAAAGGCCCCCACCGGGGGCCGGACTTGCCCCGAGCACTGCGAGGACACCCCGGTCAAACGTCGCGGGGCCTCCGGTTCGGGCCGATAGGAGGCGTTGGCTCATGGCTCGACCTCCCCATCGGGTGCCACTGCGCCATCCGGCGCGCCCCCATCGAGGCGTCGCGCCTCTCTGCCGCCTTCGTGCTGACGCGGGCGAGGTGCCCTGGCGGCGTCTTTGCGGACCAGTTCAAGCCGGCGGCTCCTCCTCCACGCACAGGAGCAGGCGCTGCGGGCCTTCCGCGCAGACTGGGAGCAGCGCGAGTCCAAGGTTCGGCAGCGCGATCGGCAGCGCAGTCAGTGAGAGCGCCTCATCAACGAGATGACCCGTCGAGGCGCGCGTCGAGCCAACGCATGGGGTCTGCACAGCGCGCGACTGCAGGCATACTGCATCGCAGCCGTCCACAACCTCAAGCTGCTCGCACGGAGACTCGCGCAGGACGCCACACGCTCACGCGCGGCGTAGATCGCCGCGCATGACCGACTGGCAGTGACCCGGACCCCGCCCGCAGGGCGACGTGCGCCTCGCCACCAGCGTCCGCGTCATCCGCCGCCACCGACGGCACGCGGTGCAACCGCTGAAGGGGGCGTCCTCGCAGCAATCGACTCCCTTCTCCCGACGGCTGCTCGGCCTGGGCGTTCGGCTACCTCTTCTGCGCCGGCAGCGCCTTGGCGAGCTTCTTGTCGTCGAGCAGCCGCCCGACCAGCTCACTCGATGCGTCGTCGCCAGTGCATCCCCCGAGAAGGCGCGGATTGGCGCACAACCCGACCGCGGGCTCGCCCTTCCACTTCGCGGCGCGCTCCAGGGCAAGCGAGAGGAGAGGGGCCGCAAATGCACTGCGCGCCGCCGCCGTGTCGGCAGCGATCTGGTCGACCCGGGCCTTCAGTGCGGCCGGGTCGACGTCGTCTTGTTCGAGCGCGGCGCCGATCTCCATCCTGGCTTCGTCGTCCGCATTGTCGATAGCGCGCAGCTGGTCGCGGGCGCCGGCGACGAGCAGATGACGGACCAAGAGCCAGCGCCCGGCCCCGTCGGTGGGTGCTTGCGGCTCGCTCGGCAGCGTGACCTCGGGCCATGCGCGCGCGAGCAGGCCGTCCACGGCGCGGGCGAGGAGCGCATCGGCGTCCATCGCAGTCGCGACTTGCTGGTTGCGGTTGGGTCCCACGCACTCCGGGTTGTCCTTGCTCCGGGGGCGCAGTCCAGGCACCTGCGGGCCGTCCGGGATCTGGTCGATGCAGCGCTGGACCTCGCCGAGCGAGACCAGCGCGCGCTCCACCGCGGCGCGCATCTGGGTATCGAAGTCGTCGACCACGTCGTCCGCGAAGGCCTGCAGGATCGCCTCTTGGCGGTGGTAGTCCTTCTCGAGCGCGGCCAGCCGCTCGCGCTCGGCGGGCGCCGCTTGCGGTCCGAGCAAGTCGAGCGCCTCGCGGTATTGGCGCAGCGCGCCGGCGTAGCGCTCGATGGCGCTGCTCTGCTTCTCGAACGGGCCGGTGAGGTGCTCGGAGGCGGCGAGGAAGACCTGGCTTAGCGGCGACAGATCGGCTGGGTGGTAGTGCCCCACGGGCGAGGCAGCTGGCGACGCAAGAGCGGGGAGTGCAAGTGCAATGATCACGGTGGCCTCCGGGTCGTCGGTAACCGGTGCGGCGTGCAGACGGGTGTGGCGGTGCGGCGGGGTGGTCGTGTATATTCGAGCAGGGGCCCGACGCGCTGGAGCCGGATTTGTTTCTTCTTCTTGCCTGCGGCACGCAAGGAACACTGGATCTGATGACAGCCCCCCCCGACGAGGACCACGACGGCGAGTGGCGCGTCCGGTCTGTCGACGTGGCAGAGGACCAAGTCCCGGTCTCGGTCTCCATCGGCCTGTGGGGTCCGAGTGACGAGGTGTTCTTCGCGTACGACGCGCGGGACCGGATGGACGACCGCAATGACCGCCAGCACTCCCTGTGGCTCGAGCACGGCCGCTGCTCCGACCAGGACGGTTGCGCCCAGTACACCTCGATCGACTCGGTGCGGATGGATGGCGGGGAGTCGCTGACCTGGGACCAGAAGAACATCCCCTCCATCGCGGTCGGGGTACGGGCGGACGGGAGTCGCGAAGTCTCCGTTGTTCACCGCAAGAAGGCGGAGGAGGACTGCGATGAGGACGGCGTGACTGTGGGGGAGGCCACGGAGCGCAACGACGAGGTGCTGTCGCTCGGGATGTGGCAGTCGGTCTACGTCCAGGGCGCTGCGCCGTTCGAGCGATCCATCGATGACAACGTTGGGACTGGGTTCTGCCGCGACCGAGGACAGGGGTTCACCCGCTACGGAGACGGTGAGATCCGGAGCTGCTGGCGTATCCAGTCCCAGTTGATGGGCGACAACGCCATCAACTGCGGCAGTGCACCGGCGCTGGGTGTGGGCGGGCCGGGCCCCTGGACTGTGGAGGGTCTGATGCCCCTGGCATCCGTGGAAGACCACGTCTGGTTCGACTGGCTTCCGACGGCCCAGAACGGGTCTCTCGAGCGCGTCCTGGTACACCACGCGGGGGACGGCGATCGGCACGCCATCCTCGTGCGCTTTCCCGATGACCCCACCGATACGCCGGTCTGGTTTCCCGCGCCCGAAGGCTCCATGAAGGTGGATCACCCCAGCGTGCAGCGGGACGGCGGTGTCGTGCGCGTCTTGTGGCAGCAGGAGATGGAGACCGCTGGAGAGCGGTCGATCCTGCTCGGGCAGTGCGACCTCGCTGCGCCCGATGGGTGCACCGAGCAGGGCTGGGGGACGCCCGAGAACGTGGCCTCAGGACGGCTCGCCGCCTTCCCGCAGTTGGTCGCAGAGGGTGAATATCAGGTGGTCGTGTACCAGGCCAAGATCCCCGTGGGCCAGGGTGAACCGGCTGCCGGCAAGCTGCGGGTCATGTTCTCTGAGCGGTGCGGCGTGTCGCCGTGGAGCGAGCCGCGCATGGTGGACGACATGAGCGCTGCGTGGCAGGATCCAGAGATGCACCAGGCCATCCAGCTGGGCACGCCCGCCCTGGCGCTGAACCGCGACGAGGGGCTGCTGCACATCGCCTACATCAGCTCCGACACCGAGGCTGGCGAGCACACCGCTGTCGGCGGCATCCTCCACGCGGTGCGACCCGTTCCCGGGTGTCCCCTCGACGACCCGCTATAGACTCGCTGGTCTGGCAGGAGGCGTCACCATGATCGGGTTCGGGTTGTCCGAGGAACAGCAGCAGCTCCAGGAGCTCGCGCGTCAGTTCGCTGAGGGCGAGATGCGGCCCGTCGCCGAGCACCATGACCGCACCATGGAGTTTCCGTGGGAGGTGATCCGCAAGGCGCACGATCTGGGGTTGATGAACACCCACATTCCCGAGCGCTTCGGTGGGCTGGGGCTCGGCGCGGTCGACGGCTCGCTGATCAGTGAGCAGCTCGCGCGCGGATGCACGGGCATCGGCACCGCCATCGAGGCCAACGGGCTCGCGCTGCAGCCGGTCCTCGAGGGCGCCAGCGACGCGCTGTTGGAGCGGTACGTCCGGCCGATGACCGAGGAGCCGCGCATGGCCGGCTACGCCGTGACCGAGCCAGGAGCCGGCTCGGACGTCGCCGCGCTCACCACCTCGGCGGTGAAGAAGGGCGACAAGTACATCCTCAACGGCTCCAAGATGTGGATCACGAACGCCGGCGTCGCCGATTGGTACTTTGTGCTGGCGTACACCGACCGCGCGGCCCGGTACAAAGGGCTCACCGCGTTTTTGGTGGAGCGCGCCTGGGACGGCGTCGAGGTGGGCAAGAAGGAGATCAACCTCGGGCAGCGCTGCTCGGACACCCGGGGCCTCACCTTCACCGACGTCGAGGTGCCCCAGGAGAATGTCGTCGGCGAGCCAGGGCGCGGTTGGATGCTCGCGATGGCCGCCTTCGACCACACGCGTCCGATGGTGGCCTCGGCGGCTGTTGGGCTCGCGCAAGCCGCCATGGAGTACGCCATGGACTATGCGGTGCAGCGCAAGACCATGGGCCGTCCCATCGCCCAGCACCAGGCCATCTCGTTCCTGATCGCCGAGATGGCGCGCGACATCGAGGCGGCGCGATTGCTTGTGCAGAAGGCCGCTTGGCTGAAGGATACGGGCCAGCGCAACACCATGAACGCCTCGATGGCCAAGGCGTTCGCTGCCGACGCAGCCCACCGCATTGCATCTGACGCGGTGCAGGTGTTCGGTGGGTACGGCTTCAGCACGGAGTATCCGGTCGAGAAGCTGCTGCGCGACAGCAAGATCTTCCAAATCTACGAGGGAACATCGCAGATTCAGCGGATGATCATCGCGCGTGAGCTGTTCGCGGGCCGGGGATGAGCGCTTCGGGGTGGCGCGGCAAGCTGTCTGGGTGGTGGAGCCGCGGCGATCGCACTGAGGTCTCGGACGAGCCCTCCGCCCACGAGTTCCTGTGGGCGCTGATGGCTCGCCTCGACGCCCAGGGGGTCGCGGCGTCGCCGCAGGACGGGACGTTCGCGGTCCGGCTCTCGGACGGGCGGACCCTGCAGCTGCAGGAGGCCTGGCGCAGCTACGCGCGGTCGGAGGGGACGGAGGCGCGCGAGCTGGCCGTGGAGCGCGCGGTGTTGGACTGGCGGGCGGCCGGACGGTTCGCGACCCTGGCGGACACCACGACGGCGCTCATGGACGCGGTGGGACAGCCCGCCACGGCCGACCCCGAACACGGCTGGGTCGAGCTGCTGGACGGCACGGAGCTCGACGCGGGCCCCGTGCACGATGCCGTGCTGGGCGGTACCGATCTCCGCGAGGCGGTGGCGTGCGCAGTGTCCGACCTCGCCGCGCTGCCGGACCAGCCGGCCATCCCCATCGTGTTCACCGACGCCGAGCGGGGGCGCGCGGCGCTCCTTGCACTGCTCTGCGGGGGGCCACCGCCGCCGCCGGTCGCGATGCTCGGCGCGGGGCTGGCGGCCCGTGTCGGCAGGGTCCGCGGGGTGGCCCGTCGCTGGGTCGCCGCCGACGAGGAGACACTCCCCGACGTGCTCTCAGCGGGTTTGGCCACGCTCGCGGAGCAGGGTCACCGGTTCGTGAAGGGGCCCACTGGCGGCCTGATGTCCGGCTTCGGCGATGCGCGCGATGCCGGGGTGCTGCTGATGCCCGACGAGGGGACCGCCCAGCTCGGGCTGCGCGGCGCGCCTGTTGTGTGGCCGGTCGAGCCGTCCAAGGTGTGGCTGCTAGGGAGGGACGACCTGGACGGGCTGGTGTCGCTGTGCGACCACCTGGTTTCTCGGCTTCCGGTGCTGCGACCGCTGTCCCTGGTGCCGCTGGTGCGGGACGGCTCGGTTCGCTGGCAGCCGCTGCAGGTCGGTCCGGAACACGCCCTGCACGGGGTGCTCGTTGGGCTCGCTGCCGAGCAGGCGAGCCGGCAGGCCGCATGGCTGCACCCCTTGGTGACCCGGGCGGCCGCCGCTTTGGACCTGCCGGCCCCGGCGTCGGTTCGGGTCGAGCCGATCGACGGGGTGGGACGGCTCGTCGCCGACTGGAGAGGTCCCGCGCTCATCCCTGCCGCTCTCTTCGCCCTGCGCGACGCGGGTCGTTGGGTTCCGATGAGCGGGCTGCAGCCGACCAGAGGGCACGACTGGGGCGCGCGATATCTGGAGGTCCGCACGCTCGGGGAGTAGGGTGAGACGGTTCGCTGGGGGAGCAGAGATGGGTCGCGTGGTGATTGCAGTCCTCTTGGTGGCTGCGGTCGGGTGCAAGAAGAAGCCACCGCCGGTGATGGAGGTGGAACCTGCGGTGGTGGCCGTCGATGACACGCTGCAGGTCGCGGCGGTCTCTCCCAACCTGCTGCCCATCGAACAGGGCGCCGCCGTGGTGGTGTCTGGCGCCGGGTTCCAGCAAGGCGCGGCGGTGGCCGTGGGCGAAGGCGGGCCCCAGGCGGCAGTCTTCCGGAGCCCCAACCAGCTCGAGGCCCGGATCCCGCCGCTGCCGGCCGCGCTGTACGACCTCACGGTGGTCAATCCCGATGGCGGTCGGAGCACCCTGCGGTCCGGGCTCACGGTCCGCGGACTCGGCGAGGCGGCACTCGCGCGGTGTGCCCATGTGGTGCTGTATTTCGAGACCGATCGCGCCGGCCTGAGCGCCGACAGCGTCGCCACCTTGGACGGTGTGATGGACTGCATCAGCGGGGGAGCGGGAGCGATCTCCGTCGAGGGCCACGCCGACGCGCGGGGGACCACCGACTACAACCTCGCGCTCGGCCAGCGGCGGGCGCAGGCGGTCCGCACGCACCTGGAGAGCGAGGGGGTGCCCGGTTCTCGGGTGTTGCATCGCAGCTTCGGAGAGGAGCAGCCGGCCGCCACAGGCCGGG
>Ga0316189_10001515_pt1 | contig 23002 bp, 15 predicted proteins | sample LowCovwburrow_MG_FD_204930 | JGI IMG/M metagenome (GOLD analysis project Ga0316189, IMG submission 204930) | Coastal sediment microbial communities from Maine, United States - Lowes Cove worm burrow | ecosystem: Environmental > Aquatic > Marine > Coastal > Sediment | place: USA: Maine... | reverse complement strand
CATGCAGTCGTACGAATGAAAGTAGCTTTGAAAACAATGACTTTCTCGAATTATTTCGCTCACCATAGAGTGACTATGGCATCGCCAAATAATCCTTCGAAAGCCCTTGTTTTCTTTGCTCTTTTCTTTCTCGCAACGATCCCTAATGCATAATCCGGGTTTAATGAAACTCCCCGCCGCAAGTAGCGGGGTATCTTTTTGCAAACAAAAATCTATATGGTGGCAAGTCACGGGGATTTTAAGCCTCGCCCGCGATCATTGAAAAAATGTTTTTAAATTCAGCCTAGTATCTGGCTCAGAGGGTATTAAACACAGAGGGTTTTAAGCACAGCCGACATCAAGCATAGACAGTGATATCTGCCAAGATTTTTTCTGGTGTGCTAGCGGTGAGCCGAAACGGGCGAATTTTAAATTGGCCATTTTTCACACTTCGGCGAAGCTCAGATTTATATTGGTAATAAATCGCATTAACCTTGGGATTCTGAATCTTTTTAACCGCTCTACGTAACTTAGTCAGCAAATACGGGTCATTAAAGTTAAAACTGGTGCCACTTTCGTGACGTACCGCAGCAACTAGCTGCGAAACCAAATCGAGCGTCTCCCTAGAGAGGCTTTCAACATTTATGTCTTCTAATTCGATTATTGTGGTCATAACTGCTCCGAGTACATCTTTGCGATATTGTTTGAAAATATCCTCTGGTTTTTACTCTCAAAAGCAGGAAATTGCCTCTGAAAGCCCCCATCTCTACCCACCATTAGACTTTAGTCTGAACCATTGCTGACTCATACCTATATTAACGAATTGTAATATTGGCCTAACAAAAATTGTCACCTCCTTTTTTTGCCTGTTTTGACAAAAATATTAGCTCCAACTCACCGCTACCACCACGACAACTGTATAATCTGACATCTAGCCCTCTTTTACTCAACAACACAACAATGCTAATTGTAATTTCCCCAGCCAAGACCTTGGATTTTGAAACCCCTGCCTCAAACAGCAGCTACACACAACCACAGCTCCTGAAGAATAGCGAAGTCTTGATCGACATATTGAGCACCAAGTCCCCTTCAGACATCGAAAAGATGATGAGCATAAGCCCAAGCCTGGCGGAGCTAAACGTGGAGCGCTACCACCAATGGTCCAGACCTTTTCGTCCAAATAATGCCAAGCAGGCAATTTATGCTTTTAAAGGTGATGTATATACGGGCTTGGTGGCTGAATCATTCACTGACAAGCAAATGGCGTACGCGCAAGAACATCTGCGTATTCTGTCTGGTTTATACGGAGTATTACGCCCTTTAGACCTAATGCAGGCCTATCGTCTGGAGATGGGAATAAAGCTCGACAACTCAGAAGGCGCAAACCTTTATAAGTTCTGGGGAGATAAGATTACAAAAAACATCAATAAACAACTAAAAACCATTGATTCAAAAATACTTTTAAACCTTGCATCTAACGAATATTTTAAATCCATTGATACAAAAGCCATTAATGCTGAGATTGTCACACCGGTTTTTAAAGATTGGAAAAATGGCCAATATAAGCTGATCAGTTTCTTTGCCAAGAAAGCTCGGGGATCAATGTCCGCCTGGGCATTAAAAAACAAAGTGAAAACCGTGCGTAAACTACAACAGTTTAACGTCGACGGTTATCAATTTAGCCCTGAAGATTCAAGCGATACCAACATCGTTTTCCTACGTCGGCAACAATAGTTCTATTAAATAAGCCTCGAATTAAGAGTTGCATTCAACTAGGCAACACCAGATTCATTTCGCTTTTTTTAGAATCATTAATTGCCGCGCTGATACTTTTAGCAACTAATTCGGCTCTGGCAATCATCAAACTGGCGTTCTTACCCGCATGATTCTCCTGCACTGCATGAGTGAACAAATAAAGCCAGCGTGTAAAATGGCCTGGCTTGAGTGCCAACTTCTGGCTCAACTCTAGATGCGCTCGAAGTGTATTACCGGAATAGAGTTTTTCTGAGCCTGCCTGACTACCAAATACAATGTCTGACCAAAAATTCACAATCAAGGGTAAGTGGCTGGCCAGGTCAATTTTGGCAACATCGGTGAAAATAAATCCGACAATTGGATCATCCAACATCACCGTATAGAAGTTTTTAATGATTTGCTCAAGATCAGCCCTGCTTTCAACATCATGCGTATTCATTTTATTGTTATACTCGCGACGGTCTAGGAATTCATATTTGTGATTATTTGCACTCTGTTCAAACATCATATAAACAAGGTGTTTGCTAAGTTGTTAAATGCTGTTGTTCTTAATTTCTAAGATCAAAAGTTTATCACTTTAGGCCCACGACAGACACACCTCTCACACCACTGATAAACGCATTACGCAACTGACTATTAACATGACAGAAATTAGCGATCAAACCATCAAAAAAGCAGTCCAAGCTGAGCCTGAACGACCCAGTTCAGGGCGACCCAACTCAGGGCGACCCAAGCTAAAGCCGATTATTGCGGGTGAAAAACTACGCGGCGCTGAAAAGATGGCACGCATACCGATTAAGATCGAGCCAACAACGTCGCCCTTGAGAAAACCTGAGTGGATTCGCATTCGACTTCCACATGGCAATAAAGTTCAAGAATTAAAGCAAACCTTACGCGACAATAAATTACATACTGTTTGTGAAGAGGCGGCCTGCCCCAACTTATCTGAGTGCTTTAGCAGAGGCACTGCTACTTTTATGATAATGGGCGATATATGTACTCGCCGTTGTCCATTCTGTGACGTCGCCCATGGCCGTCCGCTGGCTTTAGATCAGCAAGAACCGCAACATTTGGCTGAAACCATCGCCGCGATGAAGCTTAAGTATGTGGTTATCACCTCGGTGGATCGGGACGATCTGCGAGACGGTGGTGCCGGACATTTCGTTAACTGTATCCAAGAAATAAGATCGCTCAACCCAAGCACTCAAATTGAAATATTAGTGCCTGACTTCAGGGGTCGCATGGATATTGCCATTGAGTTAATGTCAAACAGTCCACCTGACGTTTTCAACCATAATCTGGAAACCATTCCAGATCTGTATAGACGTGTGCGACCTGGTTCAGACTACCAATGGTCCTTAGACTTAATTAAGAATTTCAAACGTGCCCAACCTAAGGTTGCAACTAAATCTGGACTGATGCTCGGCATAGGAGAAAGCATAGATCAAGTTAAAGATGTATTACGCGATCTAAAGGCTCATAATTGCGACATGATCACCTTAGGCCAGTACCTACAACCGAGCCTTAACCACTTACCTATTGAACGATATGTGCATCCAGATGAATTCGATGAACTGCGTGAATTCGGTGAGCAATTAGGTTTTTCACACGTAGCATCAGGCCCGATGGTGCGATCATCGTATCATGCCGATGTACAGGCGCACGCCGCAGAACAAAATCAAAACAATAAATAGAACAATAAATAGAACAATAAATAGAACAATAAATAGAACAATAAATCTAAGAGAGTAAAAACATGTCGCAAGGAAACAACGAAACCGACAAGCTAAAAAACGCTGCCTTGCATTATCATCGTGCTCCCAGCCCAGGCAAGATAAGAATTCAAGCAACCAAGCCCCTCTCAAATCAGCAGGACTTGGCGTTAGCCTACTCCCCTGGTGTAGCCGAACCCTGCAAAGAAATCGAAGCCGACCCTCTCAACGCAGCCTATTACACATCCAAAAGCAATTTGGTTGGGGTGGTTACCAATGGAACGGCTGTATTAGGCTTAGGCAATATTGGCGCCCTAGCCTCAAAGCCTGTAATGGAAGGTAAAGCAATCTTATTTAAGAGCTTTGCCGATGTTGATGCCTTTGATATTGAGGTTGATGAAGCGGATATCGATAAATTTTGCGATATTGTGGCGGCTCTAGAACCTACTTTTGGCGGCATTAACCTTGAGGACATTAAGGCCCCTGAGTGTTTTGCAATTGAGAAGAAGTTGCGCGAACGCATGAATATTCCAGTCTTTCACGATGACCAACATGGCACAGCAATCGTTTGTTCGGCCGCCGTGATCAATGGTTTAAGGGTGGTTGAAAAAAATGTTTCTGAGGTAAAAGTAGTGGTCTCTGGTGCCGGCGCTGCGGCCATGGCGTGCACCAATCTATTGATCGATATTGGCGTTAACATAGACAATGTATTGATGCTGGATAGTCGCGGCGTCATTCATTCTGAACGTGACAATCTAGATCCAAGCAAACAGCGATTTGCGGTCGAAACGGATGCTCGTACCTTAGCCGATGCGATGCAGACTTGCGATGTCTTTTTGGGGGTTTCGCAAGCCAATTTAATCGATCTGGATATGTTGATGAGCATGCCCGATAGGCCTTTGATTCTGGCTATGGCTAATCCTGACCCTGAAGTGCGGCCCGAGTTGGTGTATGAACATCGACCAGATGCGGTGATGGCAACCGGTCGTTCAGATTTCCCTAATCAGGTTAATAATGTTTTGTGTTTTCCCTTTTTGTTTCGCGGCGCATTAGATGTCGGCGCAACCACCATTACCCGAAAAATGGAAATTGCCTGTGTGAACGCACTCGCCCAGTTAGCGCATTCAGAAAGCAACGAAGTGGTGGCTAGCTATTACAAAAATGAATCGATGCAATTTGGCGCAGGGTACATTTTACCTAAGCCATTTGACCCAAGACTAATTACCACTATTTCACCGGCGGTTGCCCAAGCCGCAATCGATAGCGGTGTTGCAACCATGCCATTTGAAAACATCGACGTTTATCGAAAATCATTGGAACCATTAGTCTATCGCTCAGGCAATGTGATGCGGCCAATTTTTGAAGCCGCACAAAATACCACGCACAAAGTAGTTTACACAGATGGCGAAAACGAACGCGTGCTGCGCGCTATCCAGGACGTGGTTGATCAGCATTATGCCCGGCCTCTATTGATTGGAAACGCCGACCAAATCAAGGCCACCTGTGAACGACTCGGTTTGCGTATTCAGCCAGGCAAAGACTACGAGGTAATTTCACCCAATGGGAACACTGAGGCTGAACGAATTCGCCAGGCTTGCGAGTTGATCAACAGCAATATTGCACACGCCGCGCTAACTGGGCCGGATCTAAAACTTCACGAACAGGTTGCAGCCATTGAAAAGTATGACGGAACAAATGGTGAAACCAGTCATTTGGCGGTGATGCAGCTTCTTCTATTGGATAACGGCACCTACTTTATTGTGGACACAAGTATTCACGAAAACCCAAGCGCAGATGAATTGGCTAAAATCACGGTGCTAGCTGCCAAAGAGATCCAACGATTTGGAATGACACCCCAAGTCGCATTGTTATCACACTCCAATTTTGGCAGTCATGCCACAGAGTCCTCTCGTAAGATGGCGCGAACCAAACAAATTTTAAATGACATTGCGCCAAGCTTAGAGGTTGATGGCGAGATGAAAGGCGGAATGGCCTTAAACCCCGTGATCCGGGAAAAGTCAGGGAAAAGCAGTCTTACCGGAAATGCAAACTTACTAGTCATGCCTAATTTAGATGCCGCAAACATTACTTACACAACTCTAAAATCGATAGGCAATGGTATTTCGGTAGGCCCTATCTTACTAGGCACCAAGATTCCCATCCACTCAATCACCCAGACTTCCACGCCACGCGGAATCGTAAACTTAAGCAGCTTGGTTGCCGCCTCAGTTGAATAGCTAAACGAAGGCAAAGGATTGAAATTTTTTTGCTTAAAAGTGATTAGTTTTTTGTGCCCGCTGTAGACATCATTAGAACTTATTGATATTATTCACGAAACAAATAAAGCCCTGATTGAGGGCTTTTTTTGCGAGAAAATCAGATAAATTAGATAAAACAGGTTATATGAAATGAGTATCACAGCGCCAGTCATCGCAACAGATATTGATGCACAAGAAACGCAAGAATGGATTGAAGCACTGCACAGTGTGATTGACGCAGATGGTTCTGACCGAGCCAGATTCTTGCTAAAGGAGCTGACCAACGCTGCCAGAGAAGCCGGCGCTCAATTACCCTATGGCCTCAACACGCCTTACATCAACACAATTCATCACAGCAAGCAACAAGGCTTAATTGGTGACAAACAAATTGAATTTAAGATTCGCTCGATGGTACGCTGGAACGCGGCTGCAATGGTGCTTCGCGCCAATAAGGTAAGCACCGAATATGGTGGCCACATCGCTAGCTATGCGTCCGCAGCAGTATTATATGAAATAGGCTTCAATCACTTCTGGCGAGCGCGCAGTGCTGACCATGGTGGTGACATGGTGTACTACCAAGGCCATAGTGCGCCGGGAATGTACGCCAGAGCCTTTCTAGAGGGTAGGCTTAGCGAAGACCAGCTCGATAACTTCAGACAAGAAGTCGGTGGCAACGGATTATCTTCCTATCCCCACCCATGGTTAATGCCCAACTTTTGGCAATTCCCTACGGTTTCTATGGGGCTTGGCCCAATCATGTCCATTTATCAGGCCAGATTTCAAAAGTATCTGACCAGCCGAGAATTGATCCCCAATGAAAACCGCAAGGTTTGGGCATTCTTAGGGGATGGTGAAATGGATGAACCTGAATCCCGTGGAGCCTTGGGATTAGCCGGTCGTGAAAAGCTAGATAACCTTATATTTGTCATTAACTGCAACTTACAACGACTGGATGGCCCAGTGCGCGGCAACGGAAAAATAATTCAAGAACTCGAATCAGAGTTCCGCGGTGCCGGCTGGAATGTCATTAAATTAATTTGGGGCGGTCAATGGGATCGGCTACTGGAAAAAGATACCGACGGTCTATTACTTACGCGAATGCAGGAATGCGTGGACGGCGAATACCAGGCATTTAAAGCTAAAGGTGGCGCCTATACTCGCGAGCATTTTTGGAACTCGCCCGAACTGAAGGCCATGGTGGCGCATATGAGCGATGAAGACATCGACCTGATGACACGCGGCGGACACGATCCAGACAAAGTGTTTGCAGCTTACACCCAAGCGATTAAACACAAAGGGCAACCCACGGTAATTCTAGCCAAGACCATTAAAGGTATTGGCATGGGCGAATCGGGTCAAGGACTGAATACCTCTCATCAACAGAAAAAGATGGATCTTGAATCCTTAAAGGTCTTTCGAAACCGATTCAAAATTCCGATTAGTGATGAGCAACTTGAGAAAGTTGAATACATTAAACCAGACCCGGACTCACCTGAGATAAAGTATCTGCACTCTCGCCGACAGCATTTAGGCGGCTACCTGCCCTCTCGGCCGAACACTTCGAATAAGTTAACCATCCCTCCTTTATGTACGTTCTCCAAATTACTGGAATCGTCTGGTGAGCGTGAAATTTCGACCACCATGGCATTCGTGAGAATACTATCCACGCTAGTGCGCGACGAGTCGATTAAGGACAGGATTGTTCCAATCGTTCCAGACGAGGCACGAACCTTTGGTATGGAAGGACTATTTCGTCAACTCGGAATTTACGCAAGCGAAGGCCAAAAGTACCAACCGGAAGACTCTGATCAACTGATGTACTATCGCGAAGACGTCAAAGGTCAGGTGCTAGAAGAAGGCATCAACGAAGCCGGCGCGATGTCGTCTTGGATTGCCGCCGCCACTTCGTACTCCACCAACGAATTACCCATGATTCCGTTTTATATCTACTACTCCATGTTCGGCTTTCAACGCATCGGCGACTTGGCATGGGCGGCAGGTGATATGCAAGCCAGAGGCTTTCTGGTCGGCGGAACTGCTGGCCGAACAACGCTTGCCGGCGAAGGTCTTCAGCATCAGGATGGGCATTCTCACTTACAGGCTGCGACCATACCCAACTGTATATCTTACGACCCAACATTCGCCTATGAACTTGCAGTTATCGTGCAAGATGGTTTGCGGCGAATGTACGAAGATGAGGAAAACGTTTATTACTATCTAACGGTAATGAATGAAAATTACCAACATCCTAAGATGCCAGAAGGCTCGCAAGAAGGAATTCTTAAAGGGCTTTACCAATTCAAATCAAGCGATAAAGACGACGGTAAAACACCAACAGTTCAATTAATGGGCTCAGGCACAATCCTCAATGAAGTAATCAAGGCCGCAGAGATGCTCGAGAACGAATTTGGAGTTGCAGCAAACATCTGGAGCGCCACCAGCATGAACGAGTTGCGACGTGAAGGTCTTGAAGTTGAACGATGGAATATGTTGCACCCCGATTCAAAGCCACGCGTCAGCTATGTTGAGCAATGTCTGCAAGATCAAAATGGGCCTGTCATTACTGCAACTGACTATATGAAATCCTACGGCGATTCAATTCGCGCCTTCGTTCCATCACGGTATGTAGTTTTAGGAACTGATGGCTTTGGTCGCAGCGATGATAGACAACAATTACGCAGCCATTTTGAAGTCAACCACAAATACATAATAGTAGCTGCTCTATCGGCCTTATATGAAGATGGAAGTATCGATGCGAAAATGGTCACCAAGGCGATTGCTGAATATGGAATTGACTCTGAAAAACCAACTCCTGATTCACTCTAAAAATAGAACAACTCAGCGCCTATAAATCATTACCTTTAAACCAATTGAAGAATTAACACAGATGATAAAATACGTGGAATTAACTGCTCCAGAGTCGAGCGAATTCCGACAAGTAAAGATCTTATCGGTAGAAGTTGCCGAAGGAGATCAGGTGTCTATAGGGGACACCTTGTTTCGGGTTAAAAGTGGTTCAAATGAGATAGACCTACCGTCTACGCGAGAAGGTCGGATTGCCGAAGTAATCGCTCAAGCCGATGAGAACATTTCTGTAATGACACCTCTGGTGCTTATTGAAACAGACGTTGAAGGCAGCACTGCCACGCCACCAATTATAGAGATTGAAAACAGTGTCGACGCAGAGATAGTGCTGCATCAAAAGGTCGAGAATAAAGCTGAATCCTCAAAATCAAACAATAGCAGCAAACCCAACAATCAACAAACCACCAACACGAGCGCTAAAAAGAAAAGAACAGGCAAACGTAGCGGCGATCATCAACAGAGCTTAAATTTAAATAATGGACACCAGGGCGACTCTGAAGGCGCTGAACTGCACGACTTAGAAGAAGTAGTATTAGTTAATAAAGTTGATATGTCGGACAGCCCAGCTAACATACAAACCCAAAAATCAGAGCAAGAACAAAACCCAGAACTGCAACAAGCCAGCATTGATGATGCAGCCCCAGTAAAGCCTACAGTCGCGACTCAAGCTTCGCATAACAGCATTACATTGAGCAATAGTATGAATAAATTAAACGTAGTGGTACCGGATATTGGCACTGACAGCGCCAAAGTGATCGAGATACTTGTCAAGGTTGGAGATCATGTAAATGTGGAGGATTCACTCATTACGCTTGAAAGTGATAAAGCCAGCATGGACGTACCCAGCCCCTATGCCGGTGTTATTGAATCGATTGCATTGGCGGTTGATCAGGATGCAGTTGAAGGCTCTGAGATTCTGGTTATTTCGGTTACCGAGGAACAAGATTCAGTGACTCAACAAACCACAACTGAACCGGCGATTGCACAGAAAAGTAACGACAGAAATAACGGCGAAAACATGGACAATGGTCAGCAGCAATCAAATGCAAGTGGCGGTCATCAAATCACCAAAGTGGTGGTGCCCGATATCGGCGGTGATTCGGCAAAAGTAATCGAAATATTGGTTGAAGTTGGTCAGCAAATTGAGAAAGAAGATTCATTAATCACGCTTGAAAGCGATAAGGCCAGCATGGAAGTCCCAAGCTCACATTCAGGCAAAATTAGTAGTATAGACGTACAGCTGGACCAAGAACTTAGTGAAGGGTCACTGATCTTAACAATGACTACCACCGACGCACCGTCTGCGCCCAACGTCGCTGGAGCTTCAAAGTCAGCTTCTGCCGTGGCAGCATCGCCAAGCACCGCAGCTTCAAGCGATACGCCCGCTGCCGCTAGCCCATCCCCCGCACCTACAACAGGGCCAGCAGGGAAAGCCCATGCATCACCATCCATAAGACGATTCGCCAGAGAGCTGGGCGTGGATTTGAGCCAAGTCAGCGGAACTGGTCGCAAAGGGCGTATAGCCAAAATGGATGTTAGCGGTTTTGTTAAAGCCATCATGACCAGCAGCAACATTCCTGCGCAGGCTGCAGCGCCTGCCACTAGCGGCATTCCTGAAGTACCGGCGGTCGATTTCAGCAAATTTGGTGAGGTTGATATTCAACCTTTAAACAAAATTAAACGCTTAACGGCCGCGAACCTACATAGGTCATGGCTTAATGTACCTCATGTCACGCACGCAGATGAGTCAAACATATCTGGACTGGAGGCTTTTCGAAAGCAACTCAATGCGGAATATGTACAACAAAACAAAGCAATTAAATTATCACCACTGGCATTCATCGTAAAAGCAGTCGTTAACGGCCTAAAGACCTACCCACAATTCAATAGCTCTTTAGAACCCGGCGGACAAAACCTGATCTATAAAAAATATATTAATATTGGGGTTGCCGTAGAAACTCCCAACGGCCTAGTAGTGCCAGTGATTAAAGATGCTGATAAGAAAACTGTCGCCGATATCGCCGTTGAAATGGGTGAACTGGCGACCAGAGCTAGAGATAAGAAGCTAAGACCCACCGATATGAGCGGTTCATGTTTTACCATCTCAAGTTTAGGTGGCATCGGCGGTACCCACTTCACCCCTATTGTCAATGCTCCAGAAGTGGCCATATTGGGCGTGTCGCGCAGCAAAATACAGCCAGTGTGGAACGGTGAGGAATTCGAACCGGCGATGATACTACCTCTTAGCTTATCCTACGATCATCGTGTGATAGATGGTGCTGAGGCCGCACGCTTCACAAGACACCTGGCAAACATTCTCGAAGACGTTCGTCGTTTAACGATTTAACGGAATACTCTATATGAACACTACCTTAAAAGTTGCAATCCCTGACCTAGGTGGCGCCACCGATGTCGAAGTTATAGAAATACTGGTTGCCGCTGGCGACTCTGTAAATATAGAGGATTCACTAATAACCGTTGAAAGCGAAAAAGCCTCAATGGATATTCCATCACCAATTGCTGGCATAATAAGCTCGATCCATGTTGCCCTGAATGACAAGGTCAACGAAGGTGATTTATTTATTGAAATCGATTCACAACAGAGCCAGCAAGCAGCAGAGCACTCTGAAACGGAAAGTGCTAATACAAAAAACGTGGCTAACGCCAGCATTGAGACCAGCGACACCCAACCCGCTTCCAATACTGCGCCCCAAAATGCCAACGCATCGGGCAGCGCTGACAATCAGCCAGCCTCACTCCCGCAAGCCGATGCGCATGCACCCTTGGTAGTAATAGGCTCTGGCCCTGGTGGCTATACCGCAGCCTTCAGAGCAGCCGACCTCGGGTTAGACGTCACGCTGATTGAAAAATACGACGATTTAGGCGGAGTTTGTTTGAATGTTGGTTGCATCCCCTCTAAAGCCCTACTCCATTCCGCGGCAGTCATTTCGCAAGCCAGAGATATAGAACAGCATGGAATCAGTTTTGGTGCGCCGACAATTGATGTCGACAAGCTAAGAGGCTTTAAAGAATCCGTCATCGGAAAGTTGACCGGCGGTTTGGCGGCAATGGCTAAAGCACGTAAGGTTAAGGTTGTGAAGGCTTATGCAACATTCACCTCACCAAACACACTGTCCCTAACACGCTCAGACGGCAGCAGCTCCTTATCGTTTGATCAAGCTATTGTTGCGGCTGGTTCTCGGGTCACGGTGCTTCCAACTTTCGAGCTTGATGATCCACGAATCATCGATTCCACTGGTGCTTTGCAGCTAAAGGAAATCCCAAAATCTATGTTGATTGTTGGCGGCGGAATCATCGGTCTGGAAATGGCCACCGTATATAGCGAACTGGGTACCGACGTTTCAATTGTTGAGTTCATGCCGCAAATTATGCCAGGTGCCGATAAGGATCTAATTGCACCACTACAAAAGCGCATGAAAGGCCTCGTCAGCTCAATCATGACTAAAACTAAAGTCGACAAGCTAGAAGCGACGGACCAAGGCATACAGGTCAGTTTTGCAGCGGCTGACGGTAGCGCCGGCCCAGATGACAAATGCTATGATTACGTATTGGTAGCCACTGGACGTCGGCCAAATGGAGATTTAATCGATGCGCAAAAAGCCGGAGTAAACGTGGATGAGCGCGGCTTTATCGCAGTTGACAAGAAAATGCGCACTAATGTAAATCACATCTTCGCGATCGGAGATATTGTCGGGCAGCCCATGTTGGCGCATAAAGCGACACACGAAGCAAAGGTCGCAGCTGAAGTCTGTGCCGGACAAAAGAGCGGCTTTGAAGCCTCTGTTATTCCCTCTGTAGCCTATACTGACCCAGAAATTGCATGGGTTGGGTTAACTGAGACTCAAGCCAAAGCAGAAGGTATTGAGTATGAAAAAGGCGTATTCCCGTGGGCAGCATCCGGGCGCGCAATTGGCAACGACCGAACTGAAGGCAAAACTAAACTGCTATTTGACCCTCAGACTCACCGAGTCTTAGGCGGTGGAATTGTTGGCCAAAGCGCCGGTGATCTGATAACCGAAGTGGCTCTAGCAATTGAGATGGGAGCCGACGCCAGCGATATTGGCTTAACCATACATCCCCACCCTACGCTTTCAGAAACCGTAGCAATGGCAGCCGAGGTATATGAAGGAACTATCACCGATTTATATATACCAAAGAAGAAATAGCTCGGTTTTTACGCATGGTATAGCTATTGCGATTATTGCCCTGTCTATACGCATGCTACAAGCGCTGAAATAGCAACTGCAAGCCCCTTGCAGCGGCGTATCATGCTATATTCGCGATATTGTCTATATCCAAATTAAACTGCCTTGCAACAACTTCTTTTTGTTCAGCTTTTGTGAACGATGATTAAATGGTTTTGCACTGCAAAAAACAGTATTCATGTTTGAAGAATCTATCATATTAAAGCTCAATCCCCAACTAGGGCTATTGAACGACATATTCCAAGATACCAATAATCTTTTTCGAGAGTCAACGGTATCAAACTATCTGCAGATAGCGGTGTCGGATGTCTTTCACACAGTTAAGGACAAGTCTCTTTTTTCAATAGAAATCGAGCGCCAATTAAATACGTTTGATCTGCGCTACCATTTGTCTGCCAAGCGTTTTAACTTCTTGCAAACGCTCAACTTAGAAGGCATAAATCACAGCCTAGACTTGAGCGAAGACTTTGGGGGAGTGGCGCACTTCTTAGCGGATAAAGTCGGTTCGGTTGATGCTCTGAAAGTTGACTCAAACAAAGCAAGATTATCTCTATTGCGTTGCGCTAACAAACAAAACATCTGTCACCTATCCGAAGATTTTGACAAAATTAATTGGCCCACAAATCACTATGATCTGATTGTGTTAGGCGACATTGAGGCTCTCAAACTCAATAAAGCCGAACAGGATTCATTACTTGCAAAGCTCCAACTGGCTTTGACTGACAAAGGAGTTCTGGTCGTCAATGTAAAGAACCGCGACAACATTTCGAAATGGTTAGATGCAAGTTCCTCACCTGACAACGTAAGTCTACCATTTCAGGAATTATATAAAGTGTCTGCGGATAGCGATTATTCGCGTAAGCAGCTATTAGATACAATTGCCGCCAGCAATTTTAGCTCGATTGATATTCATGCCACCTTTTCAAAGCATAACGACTTCCAGAATTTATTTTCAGAAGACTATATAAGCTCAAATCTCAACGCCATCAATCACTTTTATCGTATTGGTGCCATCGACAATGATCAATTAAGTGAATACCTTCTATTCAAAACCCTGACTACCAACCGAAAACGAATTATTGATTTAGCATCACGTTATCTGGTTTTGGCTTCGTCTAGCAGTCATCACAGCCGCAAGCTTTATAACAATGATTTCACTCATTTTGCTGGCACTAGTCGTCGTCCACAGTGGCGTACTATAACCAGCCGTTTTTGCGGATCAGGTGAAGTAAGCAAGACCTCGATTTACCCAGACCTGCACCCCGACGTTGATGTGATATCGCAAGACCTTTCAAACCAACCCTATCTGCGGGGACGTCTTTTAGTCGACGACTGGATAAGTGCAATTGTAGACAACGACACTCGCGCCTTTCGAGAACTGGTAAATGAATATGCCGATTGGCTACATGAATTAGAGAAAAAAGACGATTTCAGTGACTTTGCCTATGATCTCCTGCCCTTTAATATTCTCCTAAATGAACGCGGTGGCGAGCGCCAATACCAGATAATCGATAAAGAATGGAAGCTGGGCCAAGCTTGTTCAGCTGATTTTGTACTTTTTCGCGCCCTATTCTGGTTTGCCTTTGAAAACAAAGCAATTCTCAGCAAATTTGCAAAACACAGCGACCTTGCCTCTATTAGTAACTTTGTCATCAAGTTCATGGCAAATGTTAGCCAAATTAATGACCTGCAACAATTCGTTGATATCGAAGAGGCTGTACAGAGCAGCATATCTGGGAATTTCAGGAAAAACGCCGTTGCACATGCATTGCTCCAGAGTTTTTACGACAAGCATGATGTTAGTATCGAAAACCCGATGTGCCAGATTACCTGGGGAGATCAAAAAGGCATCATGGATGAAGAACATGCTGTTTTCGCCCACTGGGAACATGATGAGCAAGCTTGCTCGCTAAAGTTTAAACTACCTATCAGGGCCGACCACCACACGGTTCTTAGGCTCGACCCCATCGCCAATAAAGGCGTGTTTTGCATTTCAAGTATGCGGCTGCTAGATGCCAGTCAAAATGCGGTCTTAGATTTCGCCTCTGCGGCTGAAATTGAGAAGGCAGCAACCTTAGTCAATACTCGTTTTCTGTCTACTGATGACCGTCAATCATTTATCGCACTAAACGGCGATCCACACCTATTGTTCGATTTAGGCGAACTTTTAGCCAACACAAAACCAAGCACCTTGGAACTTGAGCTTGCCCTACTGCATGGCGACTGGTACCAACCCGCACTCGGAGTTTTGACACAGACGGTTAACCAACAGAACAACGCACTGGTGCGACAAGAAAATGCCTTGCATGAATATCGCGCAGAATTGGAATTCACCAAATTACGATTGGAAAACGTGATAGAGCATCGCACAGACCTAAGCGATATGAACAACATACTGCAAAGAGATTTTGCACAGCGTAAGCATGAACTAAATCTAAAGGTAGTCCATCTAAATGACCAACTGGTCGCCCAATTGGGTCGTAATGTTGAAATGGAAAACTTCCTAATGATGCGCCCTTCTACGCGCATCAAACGTTTTCTAACGCGTAACCTCAATCGGTTTCGAGGTACAACAACTATTTCAGAAGATGGTGAATCGGTTGACGACCCAACTCCTGCTGAGCTTGATGAAAACCTGTCGACAGATACAACTGAGTCGAACAACAACGCGAATAACCACGACTCCAAAAACGGCGAGGATTCCACGCCAGAGAGTGAAACACAAGTCGACGAATTCCCTAGCTCAGGCGAGCTACTTGGCCAAAACACCGAAGACTATCAACTATGGGTTAGCGAAAACACATTGAGTGATGAGGGAATTGAGCAGGCGAAATCTGAGATCGAATCAATGCAGATTAAACCCATATTCTCTATCCTGGTGCCGGTTTACAATGTCGATGTTGAATATTTGATTGCCATGATTCGTTCAGTACAGGCGCAGATCTACCCGCACTGGCAGCTTTGCATCGTAGATGATGCTTCGCCTAAAACTTACTTGCGCCAAATACTTGAACATGAAGCAGCGCAAGACAGCCGCATATCAGTACAACTGAATGACATAAACCAAGGCATCTCATTGGCCAGCAATGATGCGCTGGCACTGGCGACCGGCGATTATGTTGGTCTACTCGATCATGACGACGAATTGAGCATTGATGCATTGTATGAAAACGCCAAGGTAATAAATACGCAACGCAGGGCCGGCTTGATCTACAGCGATGAAGACAAAATGGACATGCAAGGAAATCGCTTAGAACCTTTCTTCAAACCCGATTATTCACCAGATTTATTAGACACCAATAATTATGTTTGCCATTTCACAGTTATCAAAAAGGACATAGTCGATGAAATTGGCGGTTTTCGAGAAGGACTAGATGGCTCCCAAGATCACGACATTATTTTGCGAGCAATTGCCAAAGCAGACCAGGTTGTGCACATACCCAAGGTGCTTTATCACTGGCGTAAAATACCGGGCTCTACAGCCGTTGTTTATGATTCAAAATCCTATGCTTGGGAAGCCGGCCGCAAGGCAGTTGAATCCTGTCTGAACCAGCATGAATCGGGAGTGCATGTTGAGTTTGGCACCTTAAAGGGAACGTATCGTGTATTCCGCGATATAAAAGGCGAACCATTGGTCAGCATCATAATTCCGTTTAAAGATAAACCGGAGCTATTGAACGCCTGCCTCGACTCAATTTTGGCACGTACCACCTATAGCAATTTTGAAATTGTAGGTGTGAGCAATAATAGTGAAGAAGCTGAAACATTGTCTCGCATGCAGCACTACACCAACAGCGATCCAAGAATTAGATTTGTTGAGAAGAACATCCCGTTTAACTTCTCGGCAATTTGCAACTATGGTGCTACTCAGGCAAAGGGCGACTACCTGCTCTTCTTAAATAATGATATTGAAATTATTTCGCCAGACTGGATTGAGCGACTTTTGGAGCATGCGCAACGCCCTCAGATTGGAGCGGTTGGTGGAAAATTACTCTATCCCGATGGCCGCATCCAACACGCAGGTGTGGTTGCCGGAATGGTCGGCGCTGCGGGTCATCCACACAAGTTCTTCCCTGACAACCACATTGGTTACCATGGCCGACTACACATGGTCTACAACGTCAGCGCCGTGACCGGCGCAATGCTAATGGTAGCCGCAGCAAAGTTTAAACAGGCCGGTGGCTTTGATGAAGAAAATTTGGCAGTAGCCTATAACGACATCGATTTATGCCTTAGTCTTTTGAATCAAGGCTATTTAAATGTGTTCACCCCACATTGTAAGGCTACACATTACGAATCAATAAGTCGCGGCTATGAAGACACACAGGAAAAACTGAACCGCTTAAAGAAAGAGCAAGACTATTTCCTAAAAAAATGGGCCGACTTTTTGGCACAAGGCGACCCCTTCTACAACCCGAATCTAAGCCTTAAAAATGAACGCTTTTCACTGAATTTCAATGACTAGTACCGAATAGCCACAGAAAATACAGTGCAAAAAAGTACTCCTCATTTGCTGTCAATGTTATCAATCGGCGGTTAGTTTGAACGATAGGCCATTGCTAACATAGAGCAAGAACATAATTCCATATCCTTTCTCAGACTTCCCGAAACTCAGCTTTAGGCAAGCCGCTGCGGGTCAAATTGGCAATGGAGGCTGTATTGGAATTCTGTTATTCTGCGAATCGTTAACAAACCTAATAATAATATAGTATGGCAACACGCCAAAACTTGGAAATAGCAAGCAAATCAACGCCCATCTCATTAAAAAGAGCCACCCCATTGGCGTGGGTGATAGCATCTGTAATGGCGTTAGTACTGGTGTTAGCACTGGTGTTAGCACTGGTGTTTGGCTATCAACAAAGCAAAGCCTGGTCGTATGCCAAAACAGTGCCCTACGTGCTGTCAATTTCTCTTATCAGCGAAACAGATGTTGTCCTGCACATACAATATGATTACGGCTATGGCTATCTATTAGAGCATCAACAAAGAGCAACTGTGAATACGGACCAACAAGCGCAACAAGTCTCTATCTCGATATCTGCATGGAAGACGCTAAGCAAAATTCGACTATTTTCCACAGAAGCTGAAAGCATTCAAATACTTTCGATGTCTTTGCGCAAAGGCAAGGACAATTTGGGCATTTCTTCTACCAAACCGAGCGTAGATCAAACCAATGTATTAGCTGAAATGCTGGTATCAACTGTCCAGAGTGACCGATGAATACCTCTACAGAGCGAAATTGGCTAAGCAACGAAAACTTCTATCGGCTGATTCTGGCTGCGTTGATTCTGCGCATATTATTGATGCCGTTTTTTGGTCATGTCGACGTTTTGTCAGAAGCCCGACGGATATATTTTCAAGACGAAGCAGGAATCTATCTACTTGATATCAGCCGTAATGCAACTTCTTTGTTTCAGTTGTTTTTTTTCAAGATATTTTCAGTATTTATCGATAACAAAGATATTCTATTCGCACACGACGATATGCAACATAGCACTGCTCACCCCGGTGCTTATTTTGAATTTGTCAGTCAGCCGAACATTTTCCGCGTGCTATTTATTATCAAACTTCCTTTTCTGGTAGCCGACCTAGTTGTGGCCTGGGCGCTCTATCAATACTGCCAGCGTTCCAACGGGGCTCGTCAGGCCGTTATATTTTGGCTGTTCAACCCAATTACAATTTTTGCTTTTTATATTTTTGGGCGTTTTGAATCTATCCCTGTGATGTTCTGCATGTTGTCACTACTGGCAATACAGAAAAAACATCTATTAGTAGCCGCGGTCCTGATGGGTTTAAGCATGAACTCGAGAGAGATATTTATTTTTCTAGGGCCGGTTTTTGTCGCACTGGTTTGCTCACCATCCTGTAGAGATTTCAAATGGAGCAGCCGATTAGCTTCAGTCATAATTATTGGCGTGGCAACGGCGATCTCATTAAAATTATTTTCTTTCACTGATACCTCAATTGACGCATTTGGACGCGAAGTGACATCGCTAGTCAGCGAGGGGCGTGTTGACTATCTTTTTAAATTTATTGTCGGCTCATATCTCGTGTTTCCTATGGCGTATTTCGCGATCCTCCTATTCTCTTGGAATTGTAAATCTGATCTGAACGAAAAGTCTTTATTAGCTTGTTCTTTGACCATGATGGCCTTCTTTCTGTTTTCGTCGCACACCGCACACTACACTTCTTGGCTGGTAGTTTTCCCCTGTATTTACTTTGCTGCAAAACCGGATTTTCTGAAACCCTTGCTGATGTTATGTGTGACTTGGTTCGTTTATAACCTTTCGATTACCGATCTGGGCGTATTTACTAGCTGGCTGGCGTCACCTTGGTCAATACATTTAGCAGGTTTACCGAATTTCCCGATGCTGTACCAGGCTTCGGGGATTGTCAAAGCTCTTGATCTGTTAACTTTTTCACGGCTATGCCGAACCATGTATTGCGCATGCATGCTCTATATGGCAGTGCAGATGGTGGTGCACTATCTTCAGCAGAGCAAGGCTCGGACTGAGCTATGAGGTGCTGCATAATATTGGTATTGGTCTGCCTATCGGCTTTGCAAGCCCACGCAATTGAGGAGAATACCTTACGAGCCCCCAATGCTGACAGATTCTCTCTCAAAAACATCGTAGAAACCCCACAAGGCTATTTGACCAACACTAGCAATGACGGCTATTTGACCTTAGCAAAATTGAATCGTAGCCGCGAGCAGCTATGTGGCTTGGAATTGGAGTTGGAGTTTCTGGAATCGCTCCCGCGACCGGCTTTGTTTGAAATTTTTTGGCGTGCGCCACAGACTGATTTTAGTGAAAACGCGAAGGCTTTCTTCATAATAAATCAACAAGATTCAAAAACCACCACAAAATATTTTGTACCTTTATGCAAGCTATTTCTATACAGCGGAAATACAAACAATGGCAAGCGGCAAGGCCTGATCGAAGGGTTACGGATAGATTATCCAAGCAATAAAACGATCTCCATCAAATTTCATTCAATCAGCTTTGTAGATGCCTCTACCACCGCCTCCATACTCGAACAACAGTCGGGCAACCTGAAGATTTTGGAACCCTACGAACGACTTAGTGCCAACGCTTTCATTTCAATTGATGTAGCATTACCAAAACTTGTATTCGCTTTGCAAGAGGGGCTTAACCACCTAACCCAGGATATTGTTTTTTTAATCTTCTGGTTGCTACTGATGCTGTCTTTGTTAATATTGATCGTGCGCAGCCTAGCACATCAACATTTCAAGCGATGAGTTTTATCAGTTTGCACTTACTATTTCAGCTTTAGATAGCGCTGAACAAAACTTTCTAGACGGGTATAAGAATCGAAGGGTCGTTAGCACCTTTAACCGATTCACATGAAAACCTACCATTGATGGCACTTGCCTTAGCGATCTGGTTAAGCGGCTCCAAGGTGTCGACTGATAGCGGTGAATAACCTTCAATGTTCTGCCATCGAATACCTGATATCTGAAAACTGCATTCATTGTCACTAGGATCAAATCGAAATTTCAATATATCTACGGGCGGTAATTTAAAGCGTAGTTGCATGGGCTGCCCGACCTCAGTGTAATTAGACACCTGCGAATCTATTTCGTTAATTCCATTGCCAATATCATAGTAGACTTTTGGATCACAGATTTGATCGCTAGTGAAATCCATTAGTAGCGCTGTGGAGCTAGTTACTTCTAGGCTCTGCGTAAATTCCGCATGTTTCTGCTCAGGCGATAAAGCCGAGTCAAGCTTCTCTAGCTGTACAACAAATTCGAACATGCCAGGTTTGACCTCAAACCTCTTGTTCACCCTGAAATCCAATAAACCGAGCGCTGAAACGGATTCAAGTAATTCGAAGAAGGAACCTTCCGTAAACACTGAGCAGTGTGAATCGACATAGCTGTTCTCCTTTATCGAGTCGATACAGGCATTGTAAGCGTGATTTGGAGAGTTTGCTGGTTTGAGATTGCCGGCATCAAAATCATGTGCCCAGGCGGTTTGAATATCGAGTTCTGCAAAATTGGAAAAGTGGTCATAGATATGACGAAATGAAGGTTTGCGCAATTTATTCAAATAGCTGTCGACCAGGTCAGCGGTGGTGGTTAGAGGACGCAGACAATCAAATGTATAGCGTTTATCAGGCACAGCAAAACAAGCAACGCCGCCAGGTTTCAATATAGACGCAATTTCACCTAGCCAAGTTATCAAATCTGGAATATGTTCTATTACATGTGAGGCAATGCAATAATCGAATTGGGCTGTATCGCCAGTTGCTTCCGATAATGATTGTTCGCCCCAGATATAATCAATATCCACAATGTCATCGACATTAATTTTGTCATCGCGCGAATACCATGTCCGCAAGTCTTCAGTGCTGGCTCTATCAACGTATTTAACATTACCCATGGCGCGGGTAATAATAGGGTTGACCAATGGACCAATCTCTAGCCCAGTTGCATTGGCGAGATCCAGACTGTGGGTTAAACGGTTGCGATTAATGGCAAAATGCATGCTTTTGATTTAGTCTCAAGTTCAGTGGCACAAAGTATACTGGAAAGTGACTTTATCGGCACTTAAATACTCTTTGCATCATGCTTGCCGACGACCACATCGAATCTATCAATGTGCCAGAGCAAAAGAAGCCCCAACCCTTGAGAAAATTTTACCATATAATTTAATTACTACTATGCGCGAACACATACTTCTAATATCTCTTATCTTAACGACACCTCTGTTTAGTTCAGAATCGCGCTCTGAAGTGTTCCATAGTTCAGCGAGCGGCTTTGTCATGGAAATTGCAGCAATAAGTGAGCGGCCTATAGAAGAGGTTTATCAACAATTTCTTAAGATTAACGAATGGTGGGACGGCGATCATTCATGGTTTGGTAGCGCTACAAACTTTTATATCGAACCCAGAGTTGGGGGCTGTTTTTGCGAAGTTGATGGCGACAAACAAGCTCAACATATGATTGTTACCTTTATTGAGCCCAACAAGGAAATTAGGATGCTGGGCGGTCTTGGCCCATTACAAATGATGGGCGTTAGCGGTGCCATGTCATGGGCATTTAGTGTTGATAAGAGCGGAGCTACCCAGATAACCCATCGCTACACAGTATCGGGCTATCACAAAGATGGTTTGGACAAATTAGCCCCGATTGTGGACAGCGTACAAGGTAGCCAAGTCGCCAGATTGGTCGAAAAACTCGCTCAGAGCCTCAATTGACATTATTTGGCGCTTCTATGCCAATTTGCATTTGTAAAACAGTGTTAACAACTGTTTTGTCCTAAAGACTCCTTAATGGACAATGTGTATATTATTCTCATACCGAGGCCAGTGACATTCTGTATAGAACTATATTTCCTAATTAAGCCGTACGCTAAGGGAGTTTGGGAACAACACTGAAACGAATCTTATCGCATTGGCCTTCCTCTGTAAAAAACATAAAACTTGGAGTCAGTAACATGCTAGTAAAATCACCATCAAAAATGGCCCGCAGGGATCTTGAGCAAACTTGTGAACAACTAAATGACCTTGTTGAAAAATCCAGCTTCGAACTTGAACGTAAAGACCAACACATCAAACATTTAACCATAAATGCCCGTAATTGGTCGAAAAAATACCATGCTACCCTCGGCAATTCAGATCCTGCTGAACATTCTTCACTTGATTCTTCCTCTTCGGAATTAGGGATATCGCTAGAATCAAACTCACAACAATTGGCGGTACAGCAAGCCCTAATAAAGTCAGAGACAGAAAAAACTCGAGTAGAAAAATTATTGTTACGCGTCAATGCATCAAATGAAGATCTATTAGAGAAGGTTAAATTGCTCCAGATTGAACTTAAAGCCGCAAAGATTGCTCAGCAAAGACTCGAAGAAAAACTAGCTGCTGCATCCCTTGACGCTACAACACAAGAGGCTGAGTCTGAAGAAAAACCAGCAAACGATGAATCTGCAGCTGTAGTTTTGAAATTTTCCCTTGAAATGCAGGAATTGCTTTCCAAATACGCTACTTAAGCCTAACTCAGCCACTAAAATATCCCCTCGAAGCTTGAGGGGATAAAGAGCCCTCAGCCCAGTAAAGAGCCCTCAGCCCAATAAAGAGCCCTCAGCCCAATAAAGAGCCTTCAGCCTTCAGTCTACCAAAAAGAGCCTTTGGCTATACTAAACAGCCTTAGTTTAAGCCGAATAAAGAGCTGCCAAAC
>Ga0316189_10001514_pt1 | contig 23004 bp, 20 predicted proteins | sample LowCovwburrow_MG_FD_204930 | JGI IMG/M metagenome (GOLD analysis project Ga0316189, IMG submission 204930) | Coastal sediment microbial communities from Maine, United States - Lowes Cove worm burrow | ecosystem: Environmental > Aquatic > Marine > Coastal > Sediment | place: USA: Maine... | reverse complement strand
CGCGACCGGCTGGCAAAGAAGTTCCCGCAGTTCTTTGAGGAGGTCGCCCGGGACTCGGTGCGGGAGTTCGGCTACGACATCTTCGACCCGGCGACGTATCCCGCGTTAGGCATCGACCCGAGCGGCCGAATCGGGGCGGCGCTGATCAGCGGCAGCACGGGAGCCGCGGCGTTCTTCTTCAAGCTGACCGACGAGGGCAAGTTCAAGGGCGCCCTGCGCAATGTGCTGGGCCGATACGAGCAGGAGCTGGCCGAGCAGCAGCGCGGCTCGGTGACCGTCCTGACGGATCCGCGGGGCCAGATGCCGGGCGGCATTGTCATCCGCGACGGGTTCGCCATGCTGGTCCTGCAGACGGGCGGCAGCGATGCGCCCGTCGACTATGTCGAGATGTTGGCGACGCTGGACCCGCGCAAATCGCTGGCGGCTGGGGTCGAGTATCGCAAGGCACTTGGCGGGCTGCGCGACACCGACGCGATGGCGTTCATGAATCTGCAGGTGCTGCTCGCCGACGTGCTCACCGACGGCTCGGAGGAGGCCGAGGCGGAGGACGCACACTGGGACACCGCCATCGCCGAGGCCAAAGCCAGCGGGGCGGGGGAGGACCTCATCAAAGACCTCGAGGCAAACCGAGAGCGCGAGCGACAGTGGCGTGCCGAGTGGCAGGCGCAACAAGAGGCCGAACGCGCCATCCTCGAGAAGCTGACCGACGGGGTCGAAGGCATCGGTATCTCGATGACGGTCAAGCGCACGGGCCCGGTCGTCGATGGCCAGGTTGTGCTCGGCGAGACGGCATTTTTGCGTCGCTTGGTGGGCGCAAGCCCCGACGGCCTTGCTCTGCCCGCTGCGCTCAATGGTCGCCCCATGGCGTTTTGGGGTGGCAACGTTGACGTCGACGCAGCGTTTGAGCTGGTCGACATGATAGCGCAAGCCGACGGCGAGAACCTGCACGACCTCTCCAACGAGCTGCAGTCCGACATCCTGGGTATCAACCCACTGCAGGACCTCAAGCCGCTCCTGACCGGCGAAGCGGCGTTTGCGGTCAACCTCGAGGCTCCGATCGATTTTCACCACCTCGACGAGCTTCCCAAGCAGATAGGCATGACGGTGCAGGCCGCGATCAGCGATCCCAAGCGCGTCGAAGGCTTGCTGTCCAAGATCGATGGGTCGTCCACCGAGGTCGGCCGGCTCATGACCAAGAAGAAGGGCGCGTACACCTTTGACGTGCCCGACTTCCGCCCGATGCAGGCCGTCGTCGCAGGCAAGCACCTGCTGGTCACGACCGACGCTGGGCTCGCGGGTCGGATGGTCACGGGCACCGAAGGCTCGATGCGCAAAGATACGCATCCACCCGGGCCGTACCATGTCGCGACGTTGCCCAACGTCGGCGGGGCATGGGTCACCGACCTCGGCTACACGGCCGGTCTGTTCTTCATGGGCATGTCGTCGAGCATGCCGCACCCCGAGATGGGGATGCCGCTCCCGGATGGGACCTCGTGGGAGGACGTCGAGGCCTCTCGAATGTCGCGCAGCTCCAAGAAGAAGCAAAAGGAGCTCGATGCGGCGAACGAACGCCTCAAGGTAGCCAACAATGAGCTCGACGGCCGCCGGGCCGAAAAGACGCTGGATGCGGTGGGGTCGCTGGGGACGACGGCGTTTGTCGTCCAGACCAATGCACGGGGCTTCTCGCTCTCGGGGGGTCAGTTCATCGGTCGCGACAGCTTGGGCGGGGTTGTGGAGGCGATGATCTCGATCGCGACCGAGCGCGACGATGGCGGCGATACGTCGGCCGTCGACAAAGCGGAGTCGGAGAGCCGACGGCTGGAGAGCGAGTACCGTGCGCTCCGCGTCAAGGATTGGGAGCGCGCGAACAAGGGCGGCCGCAAGAAGTCTGTCGTGTCGGGCAAGAAAGCCTCGTCGCGCAAGGCCACGAAGTAAGCGGTTGGCGTCGGGGCGCGCTAGCCGAGCCCCGACCGCTCACGGGTCAGGCTCGTCGGCCGGCGTTTCCTCGGAGGGATCGGTGCGGTTGGCTCGCATCTCCGCGCGGCGGCGGTTCCTCCTTCGGTTCCGCTCGGCGAGGCGTTGATCGGCCAGGAACAGAGCCTCGACCTCCGCGCGCGCCCAAGGCGTCTTGCGCAGAAACTTGAGACTCGACTTGAGGCTCGGGTCGTGGGCGAAGCACCGAATGGTGATGCGCTCGGCCAGGGCGGGCCACCCGTGGCGCTCGACGAGCGTCTCCACGATGTGCTTGAGCGTGATCCCGTGCAACGGGTCTGGATTCGACCCTGGCTCCGGGGGCGCGTCAGCCGGGTTGCTCATCGCTTGGCCACCGCATGCAGTGTACCCAAACCAGGAGTCTTGCGCGGTCGGCGGCCTGCGACGCATCGCACAAACGGTCAGAACTCCGCGCGTTTGTCCCTCTACGTTGGTTTGCGGCAGGCAACGAACCCATGAACCACGACATCCAACAAACCTGGGAGCACTACGTATCGTCTTGGAAGGCGGCAACGCCAGAGGCTGCGCGGGCGGCGTTCGCTCGCAGTCTCGATCCGCGCTGTGTGTACACCGATCCCCTCACGCAGGCACGGGGCTGGGACGAGCTGGCGGCGGCGATGCAGCAGTTCCATGCCCAGGTCCCAGGCGGTCACTTTGTGACGACCTACTTCTTGGCACACCACGGCAAGAGCATCGCGCGATGGAACATGGTCGGTGGCGACGGCGCCATCCTCGGCGACGGGATCAGCTACGGCGAGTACAGCGATGCCGGTATGCTGGTCGCGATGACCGGCTTCTTCGAGACGGGCGCGTAGGTCAGCATGGACTACCTCAAGCAAGTCCAGCGCGGCGTCGACTACATCGAGGCCAACCTCGACTTCGACATCGAGCTGGCGCGGGTGTCCAAGGTGGCGGGGATGAGCCATTGGCACTTCCAGCGGATCTTCAAGGCGCTGACGGGCGAGACTCTCAAGGCGTATGTCCGGTCGAGGCGGCTCGCCAATGCGCTGGGGCAGCTCCTGACGACCGACGATCGCATTATCGAGGTCGCGGTCCGGGCCGGATATGCGTCCCAGGAGGCGTTCACCCGGGCGTTCAAGAAGTCGTTCGGCCTGACTCCGCACGAATACCGCAGCGTTGGCGATCGCAGCTTGTTCCTGAGCAAGGTGCAGTTCGACTCCGATTACCTACGGCACATCAACAAAAACGTGTCGCTTCAGCCTGAGATCGTCGAGCAGCGCGCGATGACGATGGTGGGTCTATCCACGCAGTTTCATAGCGTCGACTCCGACAAGAACAACATCGGCGAGATGCTGCCGCCGCTATGGGCCCGGTTCATGCCGAGGCTGGCGGAGGTCGCCCAAGCGCTGCCCGGCGTTTGCTATGGCGTCGTTCAGCAAACAGACAGCGACAGCGATCGGCTCATCTATCACGCCGCCGCCCAAGTGCGGGAGGCGGGACCGCCACCCGACGGTATGGTCGCGATGGAGGTTCCCGCGGCGCGGTACGCCCGGTTCACGCACCGTGGTCCGGCCGGGACGATCGACCGAACGGTGAACTACATCTACTCGACTTGGCTGACGCAGTCGGGGATGCGGCACACCTACGGGCCCGACCTGGAGATCTACGGATCGGACTACTCCGACGGCGGGTCCGAGTCGGTGATGGGTTATGCAATCCCCGTGATCTAGCGGAGCGATCGCAGCACAAAGTCGGGGCGGCCCTTGCCCTCGGCGTTTACGTTTTGCGTCACGCCCGTGAGTAGCAAACCCGCACTGAGGCCGGCTTGGTGGGCGCCGATGATGTCGGTCGAGACCTGGTCGCCGAGCATCACGACCTGGGTACCGCGGTGGCCCAAGCGCGCGCACGCTTCGTCGAAGATAGCGGCGTGGGGCTTGCCCAATCCGACAAACGTGGGCGCGTCCGCGCCCAAGACCGCGGCCAGGGCAGCCTCGATGACAAGGGCAGCGCTGCCCGCCGTCAGTCCAATCTCGCCGTCTCCGCTGGGATAGACCTTGTCCGGGTTGGGGAGGACCAGGGCGACGGAATGCCCCTGTTGCTCGCGCCGCGCGACCGTGGAAATGACGGCCTCGACCGCGGGTATGAAGGGGTACCCCGCATCGTCGCAGACGACGACCGCTTCGGGCTCCGGGTGATCCCAGTCCACGGGCTGACCCCCCGCGTCGCGCACCCACTGTGTCGAGTCGGGCGGGCCCAAGACGATCGTCCTGGCACCGACCAAGCCCACCTTCGTGTAGTGCGGCGCGATCAGAGCCGCGGACAGCAGGATCTGCTCGGGACGCGCGCGCAGCCCTAGACTGCCGTAGCGAGCGGTGGCGGCCTCCACACTACGCGATGCGTCGTTGCTCACGATCATCCAGGGCAGTCGCGCAGCGTCGAGGGCTTGGAGGAAGGCGGCGGCGCCTGGCAGTGCGCCGCGGCCGTCGACCAACACGCCGTACGCATCCAATAGGACCGCATCGAAGCGCTCGGCAACCTCGGACGCGCGCAGCTCCGGCACCGGGTAGTCCATCACCGCACCACGTCCGGAAAGGCAGCGGGGCTGCGATACCCGTCGCTGTCGTACGCGCGGATGCCGAACAGCCAATCGTCTTTGTGCAGCGGGAGCGTGACTTGTGTGTGCTTGCCGACGTCCTGTACGTGCCCCCAGGTTGGGTCGGTCGTCGCTCGCCAGACCACCTCGTAGCCCGTGACGTCGGGCTCGGGCGAAGCCTGCCAACGCAGGGTTGTGTCCGTGGTCAGGGATGTCGCGACGATCTCGGCATGGCTCGGTGTGGAGGGGGCGTTGGCCAGATGCACGAGCGCCGCGAGGTTGAGACGGGCCACGCCCGCGAGGTAGTCGGCGTCGACGTATTGCGGAAGGTCGCCGAACTGGCGCTCGCCTTCGGTGCGTGGGTCTTGATGCTGACGGTCGTAGTGCTCGCCCACCTCGGTGAAGCGGATGGCGGGGACCCCAACTGCGTTGAACGCGGTGTGGTCGCCTCCACGAAGAAAGCGGTCGTGGCGAAACACGAGGCGCGGCACCACGCCCAGCGCGTGCCACTGACCAACGAGATCCACGGCGCGTGCGAGCTGTCGAGACGGACTGTCGGACGTCGCGGACAACGAGCGGATCTGCTGCAGTGTCTCGTCGTCGATTCCTGACGGGATGCCTTCGGAGAACACGCGCACGGTCCGGTCGTCCCGACTGCCGTCGGGCGCGGTGGGGTCGCCCACGATGTCGTTGGATAGGACGCCACGAATGTCGACGCCAGCCGCCGTCGCAGCTTGGGCGTGCGCCCGAGCGCCGAGCAGCCCTTGCTCCTCACCCGCGGTGGCCATGAACACGACCGTGGCATCGAGCTGGACGTCGGCCAGCACGCGCGCCAGCTCGAGGACGACCGCGACCCCAGAGGCATCGTCGTTGGCGCCGGGCGCATCGCCGTTTGCATCCATGGGGTCGCTGCCCCGCGAGTCGTAGTGGCCAATGACGTAGTAGTGGCGGCCGGCGGCCTCGGGCATCGAGCCCGGCAGGGTGGCAACCACGTTGACCACGTCCACGTGTCGGTCAATGCGGCGGCCGTCGGGCGCGATCGGGTGGCGGTCCAGGGTGACCACCAAGCGGGATCCGTACCCCGTCATCTGGGTTGCGAGCCAGGCGCGCGCAGCTGCGATCCCGCGGTCGGGTGCGTCTTGAGAGAGGGTGTGCCGCGTCCCAAACGCCACCAGAGCGTCCACGTGGGCGCGGACCGAATCTGGACGCACCCGCGAGAGCATTGTGGCCACCGCGGGGGGCGGGGGCAGGTCGGGAAGCGCGAGCGACGGGCTCGCTGGGGGCTGGGCAGCCACGGGGGCGGGGGACGCCGCGGGGGCCGCAACGTGCGCGGGGCCCGGCCGACATGCCGTGGTCAGCAGAGCGAGCGTCAGGAGCGGTCGGGCCATCGGTGAGCGATGATGCCACGGGAGGGACTACACTCGCGCCGATGACAGTCGCATTCGTCGCGGGAGCAACGGGGCATACCGGGCGCTCAATCGTCACGGCGTTGGCCGAGCGAGGCGCCCGGACCGTGGCGCATGTCCGGCCGGATTCGGATCGCTTGGCGCATTGGCGGTCGGTATGGGCGGGCCGCGACGTCGAGGTCGACACAACCCCATGGGAGGCGGCCTCCATGGCGCAGACGCTACAAACACTCGCGCCGACGGTTGTGTTCGCGGTGCTGGGGACGACACGCAAGCGAGCGGCGCGCGAACAGATGGCGGCGCGCGAGGCCTACGAGCGGATCGACTTCGGCCTGACAGCGATGCTGCTCACCGCCTCCGAACGCTGTGGATCCAGCCCGCGCTTTGTCTATGTGTCCGCCGCTGGGCTGTCGCCCACCACGAGCAATCCGTACATGCAGGTGCGCGTGCGGGTGGAGGCGTTGCTCGCCGAGGGGTCGCTGCCGTTCCTCGTGGGCCGCCCCTCTTTCATCGTCGGGGACCGTGACGAGGCACGCCCGGCAGAGCGCTGGGGCGCTCGGATAGCGGACGGGGCGCTCGGGGTGGCCGGCGTGCTCGGGGCCAAGCGTGCCGCCGCTCGGTACCGATCGACGACCAACGAGACGCTCGGTGAGGCACTGGTGACGCTCGCGTTGGACCCAAACACGCCCGCGCGCCACACCGCCGAATCGGAAGACCTGCGGGGCGCGTAGCCGAGATACGGAGCGGCCGGTCCATGGGCCGCCGTGGCCCACGGCTGGGCCAATTCCGGGTGTCCCATCGGCAAGTCGTTGTGATCGTACACAGGCACGGACCTTGCTCCGATGCGCGACATGCCGGTCATCTCCCTCACGGGTCAGATCCGTTCCCCCATGGCCCCGTTCGGGGTCGATGCCGTCGCCGGTTGGTGGTGGTCGTCGCTACGCGAGGTCTTTCCTACGGTCGGGGCCGCGGTGGTGCTGCCCAGTGGCTTCGAGATCGTAGCCGAGGTCGCGGACCCTGATGCGGCCTTTGGTGCGGTCGTGGTTCGGGCCGCTCGACTGACGCGAAGGCTGCGCGCGGCACGGCCTGTATGGCGCCCGATACCGTCCCCTCGCGTCACCACCGATCCTGGGCTCGGCCAGCGCTGGGTGCGGGCGGCCCTGGCACGGCCTTGTGCGCTTCGACTCGCGGCCGTGCCCCCGCTGTGGCGATGGTCCACGGCTCGCGACTTGGTCGGGGCCGCGTGCGATCCATGGGTCAACCCGGCGGAGGTCGCCACCGCGTGCGGCGAACCCGGACTGGAGTGGTCGCTGTCCCCATCCAAGGAGCCGCCGCCTCCGACCCCGCTCGCCGTGCTCGCGCGTGCGGCCATCGAAGCCACGCGCGGAGAACCACCGACGATTCGGAGCCCTGGCGCTGCGCGCAACGTGTTTGTTTGGCTGGCGGTCGCACGGGGGTGGAGTGTTCCTAAGGTCGCGAACGCGTGCGGCATGAGTCCTTGCCGTACCGCGCGAATCGCTGCCGAGCCCAACGGGGCCTGGCTGACCGCCGCGTCACGCTGGCTCGATGATCCCTGGCTGCGATCGGGGACCGCGGGGCGGTCCGTGCAGATGGTCTAACCCTTGGCGCCGCGAACCGCTTCGCGGGCCGATCGAGCCAGCTCGTTGAGCTTGCTGAGCGCTGCGGGCGAGCTCGGCGGGCCAAAGCGGACGGCCTCGTAGTGCTGGGCCAGGCGCGCGACGGCGTCGTGCCCTGGGGCGTCCTGTTGGCGGAGTCGTCGGGCGAAGGCCGACGGAGATTCGGCGACTGTGGGGGCAAAATCGCGGGCGGCAAGATCGGCGAGCACGCGAGTCCACAGCCGCACGATGGGGTCGACCTTGGGCGTCCGCTGAAGCCGACGCAGGCGCAGCAGCAGTAGCGCGAGCCCCACGCCGCCCGCCAACCATGCCAGCGCGGTGCGCCACGCAAACGTGGCGTGGTGGCGATTGGCGCGCTTGCGGAGACCGAGCCCGTCGAGCAGATCCATCTGCTTGCCGAGGTCAAACCCTACGACCCACTCCAAGTACTTGCTGCGTAGGGCGTCGACCAGCATCGAAGCGGCCGGCCACAGTGGCGCGTCCTGGCCCGCCGTGCGTCCCTCGGGCGGCGTCGGATCGAACGTGACCCAACCCAACGGGCCAAAGTAGACTTCAACCCACGAGTGGGCGTCGGCCTGCCGCACGACGTAGTAGCCTCCCAGAGCGTTGTAGTGGGCGCCGTAGTAGCCGTTGACGATGCGTGTGGGCACATCGACTTCGCGCAGCAGCAGGGCCATCGCGGTGGCGAAGTACTCGCAGTGGCCAGCACGCGATTCGAACAGGAATCCTTCGATCGGGTCCCCGCCTTGGGCTGCGCGTTCGGTCTTGCGTTGCGTCAGCGTGTAGTCAAAGCGGGCCAGGTGGGCCATCACGGCGTTGACCTTGTCGATCTGGCTACCGCTTTGTTGGGTCAGCGACACGGCCAGGGCGTGGAACTCCGGGGACAGGGAAGGTGCCCGCTCGATGTATGTCGCGTACTCCCCCGTGACAGTGGGGTTTCCGGCCGCCCCGAGCGCAGCCGCGGTTGGCTTGGTGCTCCGGCTGAGGAATTCGTAGTGGAGCGGGCCGAGCGGCTTGCCAACTCGGATCTCTCGGTTGCGGCCGCCGTGCACGCGCGCGCGGGCCTCCACGGGCCCCCGCGGCAGGAGCTTGACCGCCAGCGGAGCGGACGCGAGGAACACGATGTCCGAGCCAATTTCCTCGAGGGTCACACGGGCGTGAAATGCAGTCTCAGGGCGTAGCACGCCCGGCTCAGGCACGGGGACCAGCGGCGTGCGGGCATCGCTGGCGCCGCGGCGCACCAGCGGCCGCCCGGCCGGCGCCAAGGCTTCAAAGCCCCACATTCGCATCAGCTCACCCGTCTCGCCTGTTCTGCCTCGGCGCCAACGACCTTCGTCGTACAGATCGAACGCGCTACCTCGTAGGTACCAAGACACCTCGGGCTGAATCGTGCGCGGGTACAGCGGCTCAATGCGCATGACGACGCTGGCGTCCTCTTTGATCGTCCCGAAGTCGCCGAGTGCCACTTCGTTTGAAAACCCGCTGACGGATTGGCCACCCATCGCTCCACGCAGGAACGCGCCGACGCCCCAGCGAGGGAACAACAAGAATGTGGCGATGGCCCCCGCCGCAGCGATGGCCGACACGCTCATCACAGCGCGCATCAGGCTGCGTCGGCGAGCGAGCGTTTCTCGGGCCAGCGCCAGCGTCACGCGGGGCCCAAGGCGCTCCCCCTCGGCCAGCAGGTTGTTGAGGATCAGCGTGGAGACGGCGACGACCACGTACGCCGCCAGCAGCGGCGGGTACGACAGCTCTGCGTTGATCACCGCGCCCACGACCATCAGCAGAGAACCGAGCAGGAGCAGCTGCATGTGCTCGCGCGTTCGCTGGCGCTGGAACAGACGCTGAACGACGAGCAGCAGCAAAAAGTCGACGCCCGCGTCCAGGAACTCCGCACGCAACAGCGCCCGCGCCAGCGTGCCGACCAGGGCCGCGAACACGCCGATCGTCCACAATCGCTGGCTCCTCAGGCTAGGGGTGTCGGGCAGTCGGCGCCGCAACGCAATGGTTGCAAGCACGGCCAGGCCGACGAGCTTGAGCATGGAGAGTCCGCCGCCCAGGGCGACGGCGAGGGCGGCGATGCCAATCTGCGCGACGGAGGCGAGGTCCCGTTGAGACCGAAGCCGAGCGACGGCGTCTTGTCGAACGCGGGCGCTCACGATGCAGCCTCGGGCAATCGGGCTAGGTCCGATGGGCCAAATCCGGCCATCGCTAGGGTCTCCAGGACGCGGCGACGGTGCGCGCTGCCTTCACCCGGGGGGACGACGGTGCGCCCTTGTTCGGTGAGGGCGACACGCGCCCCGCGCTCGAGCCAGCCGACCGCGACGGAGGCGGCGGTCTCGACGGCGGTCTCAAAGTCAGGGGTTCCTGCCGTGCCCGAGGGCATCGCGAGCACGCACTCGGGCAGGCCTCCCGTTTCCATCTCACGGACGACCGGCCGTGCCAGCCGCGTGGACGCCGGCCAGTGGATCCGGCGCGCGTCGTCGCCCTCCCTGAACTCCCGGAGGCCGAAGAACTCGCCCGCCCGAGCGCGTTGCTGCGTGCCCGCGTTCTCACCGCTGGCAGGTGCCCCAAGCTCGGCGTCGGACATGCTGCGTACGTGCGGGTACACGATGATCTCCGCCGGCTCGGGCAGCGCGCGGCGCTTGATGAACAGCCCAAACGGAAACCGCGTCACCACGACCGCCGCGGGCAGCCGCGCGGGGCCGCGGCGTGGCATCAGGACCCGTGCCTGCAGGCGAATCGCGTCGCCGGCTTCCACGCGCACCGCAAACGCAGGATCGCAGCGGCCCCCGTCGTCGGGGTTGGCCTCGTCGTCTTCGATGCTCACGGCCAGGACATCGCGCTCGTCGACCGCGCGGACTTCGACCGCGAGGGGGGCGGGGGTGCCCGCGTGCACGGGCCCGGCGACAAAGCGGCGCGCGTAGCTTCGCCGAACCGTCGACTCGCTCAGCACGCCGCTTCCCACAATGAGCGCCATCATGGCGCCGAAGACCGCGTGTAGGAGGTTCGAGCCCGAGTTGATAGCCGCAAACCCCACCAGCAACGTCAATCCGATGAACAACCAGCCCGACTTGGTGATCTCCAAGCTCCGACCCCGCGCGCTGAGCCATCGGCTCCTGCGCTTGGACGGGCGCTTGGCCTGGAGCGGGTCTGCCAGCGGCTCCCGTTGGATGGGGTCGGGGGGCAAGGGCCTACTGGGGGACGGCGATGGTGGCGACAAGCTCACGGATGACATCCGTGGCGATGTGGCCCTCGGTGTCGCTGGCTTTTGCGGCGACGAGTCGGTGGGCGAGCGCAACATCTGCGAGCTCTTGCAGGTCGTCGATCGTGACCTGCTTGCGCCCCTGCAGCCACGCGCGGGCCCGCGCCGCGCGAACCCAAGCGAGCGCGCCGCGCGTGCTCACGCCGAGCCGGAGCGCAGGGTGGTTGCGGGTGGCGCTGACGACTTGCTGGGCGTACGCCGCCAAGTCCGGGTGCACAAAGAGACCGGCGGCCTCAGCTTGTGCCCGACGGACTTCGTCGCAGCTCACGACCGGCTGCACATCGGTCGAAGCGCCGCTGCTCGGGTCGGCGAGTAGACCGGCCTCGACGTCATCGCCCGCGTAGCCCAGCGACAGCCGCATCGTGAATCTGTCGCGCTGGGACTCGGGGAGGGGGTAGGTGCCGTGGTGCTCGAGCGGGTTTTGCGTTGCGAGCACCATGAACGGGTCGGGCAGGGCACGCGTGGTGCCGTCCACCGACACCGTTCGCTCGCCCATGCCCTCGAGCAATGCGCTCTGCGTTCGCGGCGGCGCCCGGTTGATCTCGTCGGCGAGGACGAAGTTGGCGAAGATCGGGCCTTTGCGAAACTCGAACCGCTCGTCGCTTGCGCGCCACACGTTGAAGCCGAGGATGTCGGCGGGCAGCAAGTCGCTCGTGAACTGGATCCGCGAGAGCTCTCCACCGACGGCGGCCGCGAGTGCGCGGGCCATTGTGCTCTTGCCGACTCCAGGCAGATCCTCGAGCAGCAGGTGCCCGCCCGCGACAAGTGCCACGACGGCGTGGTCGACGATCTCATCCTTGCCGCGGATCACCCGGCCAATCGCGGCGCGGACGTCGTGCAGCGACGCGGTGCTGTCAACGGGCCTCACGGACTCGGCTCCTGCCCCTGGACTCACGCGCGCCACCATAGCGTGGATCGCCGACCGTGGTGTCGAGGCCGGGCGCGGCTTGGGCGGCTAGCGTTTACGCGCCAAGGTGACCCCGTCGCGCACGGGGAGAAGCACACTCTCGACCCGCTCGTCGGCGGCGACCAGACGGTTGAACGCTACGATCGCATGGTCGCTGGTGCTCTGGGGGGCCAGTACGCGCCCGCTCCACAGCGTGTTGTCGGCGACGATGAGGCCGCCCGACGGGAGCAGGGGGAGGATCTGCTCGTAGTAGTTGGAGTAATTCTCTTTGTCGGCGTCGAGGAAGGCCAGATCGAAACTGGCGCCCTCCGCAGCAAGGGCGGCGATGGTCTCGAGGGCAGGGCCGAGACGCAGTGTGATCTTGTCGCCGTGCGGGCTTCGGTCGAAAAAACGCTGGGCGACCGCGGCCGGGACAGGATCCAGATCGCAGGTGGTCAGGGTCCCGCCGTCCGGCAAGCCCGAGGCCATCGATAGTGCGGAGTACCCGCTGTAGGTGCCGATCTCGAGCACTCGGCGGGCGCGCGACAGACCCACCAGGAGCTTCAACAGCGCGCCCTCAACGCGGCCAACTTGCATTTGCGGGTCGACCAACGTGGCGACAGTTTCTGCGCGCAGCTCGGTGAGCAGCTCGGGCTCGACCATGGCGTGGTCTTGTACGTAGGCCGCAACGGTCTCGGGGAGCAGCGTCAGCATCGGGCGGGACCTTACCACCGCACCCGACAACGGGGTCCTGCGCCGCGACAGGCGCCGGTCAGACTCCATTTGGGCGCCCGGACGCCGACACAAGAAGATTTTTGTGATCGGTTTGGCCTCTGCCGCCACTAAGCCATTGACCCGTCCGTTGGGCGGGCCGACCTCTGACAACCGAGCCCCAACCTTGGCGGGAGACGTGTGGCAGCCCCCACTACACCACGTCTGCATCCGCTGCCGTGGCACACCCCGCGCGGTAGTGCCTCCCGCCATGGCCCCCAACTCGGTCGTAGGAGGTCCGGCTGCTACCCATCGATGAGCGCCCGTGAGCGCTCATCGATGGGATGCAGCGTTGTCGGCGACCACCCGCCGGATGGCCGCGGCCCCTGCGGCCAGCGTCTCTGGCTCGGTCAGCAAGGAGACTGCCAGCAACGGCGGGCCCTCGGCGGCGGTGTCGAACAGAAATCCCGGTGTGGTCACTACGCCCGCCGCGCGGAGCAAGGTGAGCGCCCATCCCTCGTCGTCCAGGTCGCAGCCCTGGGGCAGGCGCAGGAGTGCGGTCCATCCCGCCTCCGCATGCAATACGTCCCACGGCTGACCGACGGCGCCGTCCCGCAGCAACTGGAGTCCTGCTTGCGCACGCGCTGAGACGCGCCGCTGCATGGGCTCCGCAGCGCTGAGGAGCCCGGGGAGCGCGCGTTGGACGGGTGTGCCCACCGTCAAGAAGGCGTCCGCAAGCACCGCAGCTCGCTCGCCAACCTCGGCGATGCGGGCCGCGTCGCTGCCGCCCACCACGATCCACGAGAGCTTCAGCTGCGGGAGCGCAGCGACCTTGGATAGGCCCGAGAGCGTGAAGGACAGACCCGCGCTCGTCTGGATCCGCTCGGCGCGGCCGGGCGCGGGGTCGTCCAGCGCGTAGTCGGCGAACACCTCATCGATGACGTGCGCGACGCCATGAGGCCCGCAATGCGCTTCGATCGCGGCGCGCTCGGCTGCGGAGAGACGGTTGCCGGTTGGGTTGTTTGGAGACACCGAGACGATCGCACGCAGTCGTGGTTGGGCGAGGACCGTCTCGGCCAGGCCTGCCACGTCCAGGTGCCATCGGCCGTCGTACCGCATGGGGTAGCCAACCGTCTCGACCCCACCGACGCCGCACAGCATGTCCAGCAGTGGGTAGCCTGGCTGCGGGAGCGCAACCGCGTCGCCGGGGTCGCACAGCAACGTCCACAGCATCGCGTACGCCTCCGATGTGCTCGCGCAGATCCACACGTGCTGCGGATCAATCGAATCGCCGTAGTACGCCGCCACGGCTTGGCGGGCTTGCGGGAGTCCGAGCGGATATGGCTGGTAGTGCGCGTCTTGTTCATCGCCAAGACTCGCGTACACAGCTGGGGCGTGGCGCAGCCCAACCTGGGTCGGGTTGCCGCACGCGAGATCCAGGCGTACCAGCCCGTTCTGCTTGGCGAGCGTTAGCGCCGCAACCCAGCGGCACGGGACCCGCGACCACGACGTGCGTCGCGATAATGCGTGGTCGGGCGTCATCGGCCCGTCGGTTTGGGATCCGGCCCCAGGCGCAGCGGCCGTGTGCGGCGGGCGACCGGGGCGGGAAGCATGAGGTGAAACTCCATGCCTTCGCCGAGGTCTTCGATGCCCATCGACCCGCCCGACAACTCGACGATGGAGCCCGCGATCGGCAGCCCGAGGCCCAGGCCACGATGCCCGGGGATTCGATAAAAGCCACGCCGCGCCTGTGCGAGCTGGTCGGCCGTCGCCGGGCGGACCGGGGTGCGGACCACGATCAAGATCATCCGACGGTCCTCGCTGCTGGCGCGAGAGACTCGAATGTCGATCGTGCCTTCGTCCATGCGCTCGCCTGCAAACAGGAGCACGTTCTCGACGGCTTGCACGGCCCGGTAGGGGTCGATGAACGCGGGAGGCAGCCCAGGGGAGAACTCGGCGTTGTACTCGATGGAGCGTCCGCGGCGTTTGGCGTCGTGTACGGCGCGGTTGAGGAGCGTCGCGGGGGGCGTGGGCTCCGGGTGCAGGTCCAGGCGGCCGGCTTCGATCTTCGCAGTATCGAGAATGTCGTCGATCTGCTGCAGCAGGTGGCGGCCGCAGTCGTGGATGAGCTGCAGCTGGACCCGCTGGGACTCGGCGAGGTCACCATCGATCCCGCTGACGAGCAGCTCGGAGAACCCCAGCACGGAGTTGAGCGGCGAGCGCAAGTCGTGACTCATGTTGGCCAGGAACTGGCTCTTGAGTCGGTCGGCCTCCTTGGCCTTTTCGATCGCGATGTACTTGGCCACGTTGGCCTCGGTGATCCGGCCGACCAAGCGGTCGACAGACTGCACAAGCTCCCGGACCTCCAAGCTCGACAGCGAGGCCTCCGACATCGGCGGCGGGGCGCGGCCCTCGGCCACGGCGGTGACCTGCTCGTTGGCGCGGGCAATGTCGCGTCCAAAGTCCACGGCCATGAGGGACAGGGCCAGCACGCAGCAGCCCAGGCAGGCAAAACCGCCCACAAACAAGCCGGTTGCGGCATCGGCCTGCGCCCCGTCGAGCGGCACGATGACCGCGACCCCAGGTCGCCGCGCGATGAAGGTCTCGGGGATTCCGTCGCGGTCCTCATCCAAGAGCCCATCGGCCGCGGGGACCCGGTCGACTACCGCGCCGTAGGTTTGTCCGTTGGCGATGACCGTCAGCGAAGGATGATCGGCCAGCAGGATCGCAAGCTGGTCGCTGTCGCCGAGCTCGGCCCACAGTGCCGCCTCGTCGCCGAGCCGCCGCGCCGCGTGCTGGCCCGTGTCGGCATCTGCGCTCGACAGCCACAGGTACCCGGCGGAAAGCGGCGCCACGATAGCCCCCGCGCTGGCGATCGTGGCGCTGACGATCAACCGCAGCCGCATGTCGTGCGTGCGTTGAAACGTCGACGCTACGAATGTGGGCACGGTCAGAAACTCGGAGCGCAGCGTGGCTTTGGCCCAGCCGTAGGCGATCGCCGCGATGGGTCCGACCAGGGCGACCCACAGCAGCGTCAGCGCGATGGTCAGCTCCCGCGGCCACTCGGTCGCGAGCCCCAGGATGGCCGCATTGGCGGCGTAGGCCCCCGCGGCCCAAGTCAGCAGTCGCAGCGCCGAGATGCGAGGGAGCTGAAGCAGGGCAGCGTGGGCCTGGTCCAGCGCCGCGTCATCGGGCACGGGGCTTGCGGCCGCACGGCGAGCACGCCACAGCAGCCAGGGGACCAGCGGCAACGCGATCAATCCCGGGATGAACTGCAGACCAAGCGCGAGCGGCCGTGAAATCTGCGCGCGTTGTCGCGGACGCGCCAGCGGAAGGTCGCGGACCAGCGCCACCGCGACCGCGTAGAAGACCGCGAGCAGCACGCCCGCCAACAGCGTCCACGTACCGACTTGCGCGCGCGGCAGCAGCCCGGTCGCCCATGCCCATGCCGCCGCGTGCAAGGCGGCGCCCGTCCAAAGCATGCCCGTCATCGCCAGCAGCCGAAGCTCGGCGCTGAGCCGCGGCACGGGGCCCGATTCAGACACGGGGGGCTCAACCGAATCGGTCATGCTCGGGTCCCCCGCTCGGACACGATGATGCTCTGGGATGGGCGGCGGACGCGTGCCCGCGCCTTGCGCTCGGCCATGTCGATGCGAGTTGGGCGCAACAGCGGCGACAAGGGCAGCGCCAGCGTGAACGTGCTGCCTTCACCCGGAGTCGACCGTGCCGACAGCTCGCCGCTGTGGTGCTCGGCGATGGTGCGCGCGATGGACAGTCCCAAGCCCGTGCCCTTGGTCCGCCGTTTCACGGGACCCGCCTGCTGGTACTCCTCGAAGACCTGTTCGAGCTCGCCCGGGGCAATCCCAATGCCCGTGTCGATGCATTCGATGAGGATTCGTTCCGCGGTTGGGTCCAGCGAGCCGCGCACAACAATCTCGCCGCGTTCGGTGAACTTGATGGCGTTGCTGACCAGGTTGGTCAGGATCTGCACCACGCGGCGGCGGTCGCACTCGGCCAGCGGAAGCTCGTCGACGATGTCCAGTCGCAGCGTGACCGGCTTGTCCCGCACCATCGGCTGATGGATGTCGACAACGCTGGAGATCACTTTGGCGAGGTTGGTGGGGGCGAAGTCCAGGCGAAGCTCGCCAGACTCGATCATCGAGACATCGAGGATGTCGTTGATGAGTTCGAGCAGCTGGTGCCCGCCCGCCCGGATCAAGCGAACGTCCTCCGCTTGGGGATCGGTCAGCGGCGCTTCGTGTTCCTCGAGGAGCAGCTGGGCAAAGCCCCCGATCGTGGTCAGCGGGGTGCGCAGCTCGTGGCTGACCGAGTTGAGAAAGTCGAACTTGACCGCGTCGACGGCCCGCGTTTGATCGAGTGCGCGCTGGTACACTCCCAGCTCGTTGTCGAGGTGCGCGACGAGCAACTCGAGGTTGCCCAGCAATTCACCGACCTGGTCGGTACTGGTGAATGCGACGCGTGCGGCGGTTGTCTGGTCCGGGCCGGGGGACCGCAGCTTCTCGCCTCCGGTTTTCGCGCCCGTGTTGTAGCCGACGGCATCCAACCGACGGGAGACCGAGGTGAGGTCTGCGCCCGGGCTCCCGCCCAGCGACAGGCCCGCAAGCGTCGCCAAACCAAGGACAATCGCCAGGCCTGGGATGACGGCAAGCTGCGACAGGTCGCTCGAAGAGGGGCCGGCCAAGGTCTGACCTACCCACGCGCCGATCACCAAGATCGAGACGGACCACGAAGCTCCCGTGAGGATCGGGACGTACGCGCCGCTCATCGTCGGCGGGTCGTAGGTCTTGAGGACCTGGGTCAGCGTTGGCGCGGGCGCCCGAATCGCGAGGGTGTGAAGGACCCGCTTGAGCGGCGTCGAGAGCATGAACGCGGACGACCAGACGGCACCCACCGCGGGGGCAAGGCGGGCGACGAGGCGCTCGGAGGGGAGCTCGAGCAGTGCTTGGGGCAGCACGACCGCGACGAGCAGCAGTAGCGCGACGGGGGGCATCGTTCGCAGGACCGCGGGTATCGATCGCGTGGCATGGGAGGGCGTCGAGTACTGCGCGCGCAGGTACAAGACCGCCAGCTCCGCCACCACGGTGGACAGCACGACGAGCGAGAGCAGGTCCGCGCCGTCCCACGTCGAGGCGAGCCGCGGCGGAGCGACCCACGCGTACAGCACCTGGGCCAGGACAAGGTGGAGCAGGGCCGTCGCGAGCACGACCCCGAGCGCCCGGATGAACCAGTCCGAACTCCGCCCGGGTGGGGAGGGCTCCATGCGCTGTGATCCTAACAAGGAACGGGCCGCCGCGATGCGACGACCCGAAAGCCCGTTCTTTGTGGGGGCGATGACCGCCCCCGATGGGCGCCCGCGAACGCGGACGCTGGTCGCTCAAACTCGCGCTGGCGTTCAGCCCTTGCGGGCTGCGACCAGTGCGACGATGGCGGGCATGGCGTCTTCCCACTTGGCGACGAGACCGTAGTCTGCCACCTGGAAGATCGGTGCCTCGGGGTCTTTGTTGACCGCGACGATCGTCTTGCTGCTCTTCATGCCGGCCAAGTGCTGAATCGCGCCCGAAATGGCGACCGCGAAGTACAGCTCGGGTGCGACGACTTTGCCCGTCTGTCCGACCTGCAGGTCGGCAGGCACCATGCCTGCGTCCGTTGCGGCGCGACTGGCTCCCAGGGCGCCTCCGAGCAGATCCGTGAGCTCCTCGAGGACCTTGAAGTTGGCGCCCTCGCGCATGCCACGACCGCCACTGACGACCACGCTGGCCTCGGTGAGCGACGGTCGCTCACTTTGGGTCTTCTCGATCGAGAGGACCTCTACGCCGCGCTTGGAGATCTCAGGCGCATCGATGGAGGCCACGGTTGCTGCGGCGCCCGCGGCGGCCGGAGCGAACTCGCTGCCTCGGGTCGTGAACCCGTACGGGCTCCCCTCGGCGGTGAGCGTGACCGTGGCTCGGCCTGAGGAGACCTCGCGCGTGAACGTCGCGGGGCCGGTGACGCCCGTGACCTCAGCGATGACGGGTGCGTCCAAAAGCGCTGCCGCCCGGGGGACGACATCGCGGAGCGTCGAGCTTGCCGTGCCACCAAACGCGGTGGCGCCCAGCGTCTTGACCGCGTGGACGACCGCGTCGGTCCATGCCTCCGCCGTGAACGGCGCGAGCTCCGGGTGCTCGATGGTGTGAACCTTCGTGGCCCCGTAGCCAGCTTCGGCAATCTTGCCGGCCGCCGCGGTGGACGCCCCGAGCACAAGAAACTCCAAGCTGCCGCCGCTCTTGTCGGCGAGTTCCTTGCCACAGGCGATGCCGGGCAGGGATACAGCCTTGATGTCGGTGTCGTCGGCTTCGACGATGACCAATACGATGCTCATAGGACCTTCGCCTCCGTCGCCAACTTCTCGATGAGCGCCTCGGGCGACTCAACCATTTGCCCAGCTTGGCGGGACTCAGGGGGCACTGCCGTCACTGTGGTGACCCGAGCGCTGGGCTCGACGCCGAGATCGGCGGGGGTGTGGATGGCGACCTTCTTGCGCTTCGCCATCGTGATGCCCCTCAAGGACGCCAGTCGCGGGCCCTCTTGGTATTTGTGGTCTGCCGCGGTGACGCCGTTGCTGACGCTTGTCGGCAGGACGATCCGCAGGTCGACCGAAACGACGGCCGGAAGCGGGACCTTCTTGGTCTCGACGCCATCATCGACTTCGCGCGCTGCCGTGACGGTCTTGCCCGCCGCGTCCCATGCCAGTGTCGCGGCGAACGCGGCCTGCGGAACTCCGAGCAGCGCGGCAGCCCGTTGGGCGACCTCATTGCCCTCGGCATCCTGCGACAGCTTGCCCGAGATCAAGAGATCACATCCCTCTTTCTCGAATACCTTGGCCACGAGCTTGGCAACCGTTTGGCTGTCGAGCGCAGTGTCATCGGTATCGACGATCACGCCGCGGTCGGCACCCATCGCGAGGAACTGCGTCACATGCTGACGCTTGTCCTTCGGACAGATCGACAGCACAACCACTTCGGCCTGCCGCTCCTTGGTTCCGACTTTCTCGGCAAGACGAAGCGCAGTTTCCACCGCGTATTCGTCGAATGCATTGGGGACCCACTTGCCAACGGAACCGAGGTCGACCGCGCCGTTCGCGAACTTCAGGTTTTCGTCGGGGTCGGGGATCCGTTTAACGGTGACTAGTATTTTCACCCAGCATCATCCCTTCGTTGGCGCGTGTATTGCCGAACCGCGGCGACCTGTCAATCGCCTGCGGCCGCGCAGCTCAGACCTGCAGGTTTGGGTCTGTGGGCGTGCCGCGCCGTGCGCCCAGTCCCGTCTACGGCCCCGAATCAGGGCGAGTTGCGGGGCGGAGCCACGACACGGTAGCCTCCCAACCCCTTGCGTAGGGCGTCGAAAAAAACCTTGGTCGGGGGCCGGCGGGCACGCCGACGGCTGCCCTTTGCGCTCGCATTGAGCGTCGCCTTCAGCTGGGCATGTACGCCGCCAGAGGAGAAGGCCGCCGAAGCTGGGGCGGCTGCCGCAGAGGCGAGCGCGGGCGGCAAGCTCCCGCTGCCCAGCGATGCCGACATGATCAAGGAGGCCAAGGGCGTAGGCCTGGGCGAGCTCACCGAGCCCCAGACGACGAGCTTCTTCCAGATCATCAACACCGAGGTGAGTCCGTGTAAGCGGTCGGAGAGCCTGGCCAAGTCGCTCCGCGACGACGACAAGTGCCGCGACTCGATGGTGGTGTCTCAGTTCATCGCCGACTCGCTGGCGTCGGGCGCCTCGACGACCCAGATCAAGGGGGCGTTGGATCGGATCGTCGACGCGCTGACCCCGAAAGAAATCCCGGTGAAGGGTCGGCCGAGCTACGGCTCCGACAATGCGCCCGTCACCGTGGTTGTGTTTGCCGACTTCGAGTGCCCGCATTGCCGTGCGGAGGCACCCAAGCTGCGCCAGACCATCGATCAGTTCAAGGGACGCGCGCGGCTCGTCTACAAGCACTTCCCGCTCGACTTCCACGAGTTCTCGACCCAGGCCGCGATCGCGACCGAGGCTGCGCTCGACCAGGGCAAGTTCTGGGAGATGCACGACATCGTGTTCGCCAACAGCAGCGCCCTGACCGATGCCGACCTGCTCCGCTACGCGGGCGAGATCGGGCTGGATGTCGCCAAGTTCAAGGCGAGCCTGGCCAAGCCCGAGGCCGCCAAGCGAGTCTCCACGGATCGCAAAGACGGCGAGACCCTGGGCCTCAGCGGCACGCCAACCGTCTACGTCAACGGGCGCCTGATGAACAACATCCTGTTCGGCGGCTCGCTGGCGGGTTGGATCGACGACGCGCTGAAACGCTGATGGCCGTGCCCCGCCCGTGGGTCGAGGCGTTTGCGCCCGCCACCGTCTCCAACATCGGTCCCGGGTTTGATTGCCTCGGCCTTGCGCTCACCGAGCTGGGCGACCACGTGCGTGCGCGTCGGGTCGATACCCAGGGCGTGACGCTGGTCGAGATCTCGGGGGATGACGGCAAGCTGCCGTGCAACGAAAACAACACCGCCTCGGTCGCCGCGGCGAGCATCCTGCGGGCCCATGCCCCAGACGCGGGGGTCGAGCTCATCTTGGCCAAGGGGCTGCCGCTCGGCAGCGGCCTGGGGTCCTCGGGTGCCTCCGCGGTTGCGGCTGCGGTCGCGGTGGACGCGGCGTTGGGGTTGAGCCTGCCTCCGACGACGCTGGTCGAGGCCGCGCGCGGGGCAGAGGCCGTCGCGTGTGGCGCGGCCCATGCCGACAATGTCGCGCCGTGTGTGGTGGGCGGGATCGTGCTGATTCCAAGCCTGGCTCCGCTGCGCCTGGTCTCGCTGCCCGTGCCCGCCGACTTGTGGTTGGCGGTGTACACCCCGGGTTGCTCGGTACCGACTGCCGAGGCTCGCGCCGTGTTGCCCGCGACGGTGCCACTGGCTGCCACCGTCACCCAGGCCGCACGACTTGGGCTCCTGGTCGATGCCCTCCACAAAGGAGACCTTGCGTTGCTCGGGGAGGCCGTGGCCGACGACATCGTCGAGCCCGTGCGCGCAGGCCTTATCCCCGGCTACCTCGACGCCAAGGTGGCGTGTCTAGAGGCTGGTGCGTTGGCGTGCAGCATCTCGGGGGCTGGCCCCACCACGTTTGCATTGCACTCCCGGCGCGAGCGCGCGGAGGCCTTGCTCGAGATTATGGGCGACACGTTCACGATGGCCGGTGTTCCCGGCCGCGGCAGTGTCGAGCGCGTTGGCCCAGGGGCTCGCGTTGTCAGTGCGCCGCTGCATTGACGGGCGCGTCGCCCGGGGCCGCGACCAACGCATACGATGACAGGTACAGCGCCGAGGCGGAGACTTCGCCCTCGCTGGGCAGGACGTCGCGGTCACCGAGCTCGGACCAGTCACGCTCACGCTCGACAAAGACGGCCAGCTCATCGGGAAAGGCGCGGAGCAGGTCGTCGTCGACCTCGTACGTCACGCGCGCGGGTTTGAGCATCGGAAGCCCGACGGGTCCGACCTCGTAGCAGGCCTGGATCGCGTCTTCGGCGCGGCACTCGACCTCTTCGATGGTGATGTCCGCGTCCGAGTCGAGCGCGCCAGCGGGGATCTCCATCATGAAGGCGCCGTCGTCCGACATGATCACGCCGCCGCGTGGGCCCACGATCGTGCCTTCGGTTTCCTGGCAGCCGCTTGCCGTGACCGCCGCGACGAGAGAGAGACCCACCAACCAGGTGTTGCGTCCGGTGTTGCGTCGCTGAGCCGTTCTGGTCGTCATGCTTACATCCCCCTCCACATACCTACGGACACCACCTCGATGTGCGGTTTCCGGGGTGAAGGTCGTCTTTTTTGCGACATCGACGTAAACGTCGTCTGTAGGCCTACAAACGCCGCTTTTCCATCAACTTTTTTGCGCAACTTGCCTGGGCAGACCGCGCAGGCCTGGGCAAATCGGCTTCGCAGATTGACTGTAGGTGCGCGTTTGCGCGCACATCAGATCTACCCGACGTGGGTCGTCGGAGTCGCTGCGGGCTACCCGCTCGTCGTCGCGCCGTCGGACGCGCCCTCGGTCGCACCGTCGGACCCAGCGTCGTCGTCACCTTCGAAGACGGACTGGTCGTAGTCGTTGCAGTTCAACGGCTCAAACGACACGCATCCGTGGAAGTTCGAGACGCAGGGGGAGCAATACGGCGTCGAGCGTGAGAGCGAGGCGCAGTACTCGTTCCCCGGCAGCGCCTGGTTGGCGCAGTGATCGGGATTGATCACCTTGCAGGCGCTCGCGCCGGCCATACCGAGGCCGAGCGCGAGGGCAACCCCAACGATTCTTCTGGGTGTCGTTACCAATGGAGACCTGCAGCATCGAGCCGGACGCGAGCGAACTGCTCTCCGCCGGATTGGAACTTGCGGTGGATGGCGATGCCGGCTCCGATGAGCAAGCCGCCGGCAAGCAGCGCGACGGCCCCGCCCCCGATCAGCGCTTTGCCCGGTGCCGCCAAGGATCGGCTGTACGCGGGCTCAGAGTCGATCGGAAAGGGCTCGACGAGGCTGAGTCCGATGCCG
>Ga0316189_10001513_pt1 | contig 23016 bp, 32 predicted proteins | sample LowCovwburrow_MG_FD_204930 | JGI IMG/M metagenome (GOLD analysis project Ga0316189, IMG submission 204930) | Coastal sediment microbial communities from Maine, United States - Lowes Cove worm burrow | ecosystem: Environmental > Aquatic > Marine > Coastal > Sediment | place: USA: Maine... | reverse complement strand
ACATCGAGCTGGCCAGTCCGGTGGCACATATATGGTTCCTGAAATCGTTACCTTCGAGAATCGGCCTGCTGCTGGATATGACGCTGCGTGATATCGAGCGCGTGCTGTACTTCGAGGCTTTTGTGGTCATCGACGCGGGTATGACTACGCTGGAACGCGGTCAGTTGTTGTCCGAAGAGGCCTATCTCGAAGCCATCGAGGAAAACGGTGATGAGTTCGATGCGCGTATGGGCGCGGAAGCCGTATTCGAGCTGTTGCGCGAACTTGACCTCAAGGCCGAAGTTGTCCAGTTGCGCGAAGACATGGGTGCTACCAAGAGCGAGACCAAGCTGAAACGCCTTGGTAAACGCCTCAAGCTGTGCGAGTCCTTCATGGAATCCGGTAACAAGCCGGAGTGGATGGTTATGACCGTGTTGCCGGTATTGCCACCCGAGCTGCGTCCTCTGGTACCGCTGGATGGTGGTCGTTTTGCGACCTCCGACCTGAACGACCTGTATCGTCGTGTTATCAACCGCAACAACCGCCTGCGTCGTCTGCTTGAACTGAATGCGCCAGACATCATTGTGCGCAACGAAAAGCGCATGTTGCAGGAGTCAGTGGATGCGTTGCTGGATAACGGTCGTCGTGGCCGTGCCATCACCGGTACCAACAAGCGCCCGCTGAAATCGCTGGCTGACATGATCAAGGGCAAACAGGGCCGCTTCCGTCAGAATCTGCTGGGCAAGCGCGTCGATTACTCCGGCCGTTCCGTTATCGTGGTGGGCCCGACACTGCGCCTGCATCAGTGTGGTCTGCCCAAGCGCATGGCGCTCGAACTGTTCAAGCCGTTCATTTTCAGCAAGCTGCAATTTCGTGGTCTGGCAACCACCATCAAGGCGGCCAAGAAACTGGTGGAACGCGAAGGTGCGGAAGTCTGGGATATTCTCGAAGAGGTCATTCGCGAACACCCGGTCATGCTCAACCGTGCGCCGACCCTGCATCGTCTGGGCATACAGGCGTTCGAACCGGTGCTTATAGAAGGCAAGGCGATTCAGTTGCACCCGCTGGTATGTGCGGCATTTAACGCTGACTTCGACGGGGACCAGATGGCGGTTCACGTACCGCTGTCACTGGAAGCGCAACTCGAAGCGCGTGCGCTGATGATGTCTACCAATAATATCCTGTCGCCCGCTAACGGTGAGCCGATTATTGTGCCATCGCAGGATGTTGTGCTGGGTCTGTATTACATGACCCGCGAGCGCATCAACGCGAAGGGTGAAGGCATGATGTTCGCCAATATCGCCGAGGTGCACCGGGCCTACGAAAACGGTTTCGCCGCCCTTCATGCCAAGGTCAAGGTGCGGATCAGCGACAGTGCCGTAAGCGATGAAGGTGTGCTGGAGCATAAAACCGCCGTCAGGGACACTACCGTAGGACGTGCCCTGCTGTCGGAAATACTGCCCGAAGGTATTCCTTTTGAGTGCGTCGACCGTGATATGTCCAAAAAGGCCATCTCCAGTGTTATCAATACCTGCTATCGAAAGGTCGGACTGAAATCCACGGTCGTATTTGCCGACCAGCTGATGTACACCGGTTTCGACTTTGCTACGCGTGCCGCAGTCTCTTTCGGTATCAACGATATGGTGATTCCGGAAGAAAAGGCGCCGATCCTTGCCGAAGCGGAAACGGAAGTTAAGGAGATCGAGAACCAGTACACCTCCGGGCTGGTGACCAACGGCGAGCGTTACAACAAGGTCGTCGATATATGGTCGCGCACCAATGACCAGATCGCCAAGGCAATGATGGACAAGCTCGGTACGGAGTCAGTCGTAGACTCGAAGGGCGAGACAGTCAAACAGAGTTCCTTCAATTCGGTGTTCATGATGGCCGATTCCGGCGCGCGTGGTTCTGCTGCCCAGATTCGTCAGCTGGCCGGTATGCGCGGCCTGATGGCCAAGCCGGACGGCTCCATTATCGAAACACCCATCACGGCGAACTTCCGCGAAGGTCTGGACGTATTGCAGTACTTTATTTCAACGCACGGTGCCCGCAAGGGTCTGGCCGATACTGCGTTGAAGACCGCGAATTCAGGTTATCTGACACGTCGCCTGGTCGACGTCGCGCAGGATCTGGTGGTCACAGAGGTGGATTGCGGTACCAGCGATGGTCTGGTCATGACACCGCTGGTTGAGGGTGGTGATGTGGTCGAGTCGCTTAGTGAACGCGTACTGGGCCGTTTCGTGGCAATCGATACCTGTGCACCGGGCAGCGACGAAGTCGTTGTGCCGGCCGGAACGCTGATAGACGAAAAGTGGGTCGAGCGGATCGAGGCCGCCAGTATCGACGAGATCACGGTACGTTCCCCGATCAGTTGCAAGATCCGTTACGGCATATGTTCATCCTGCTATGGGCGCGATCTGGCGCGCGGGCACCAGGTCAACATCGGTGAAGCCATCGGTGTTATGGCGGCCCAGTCAATCGGTGAACCCGGTACCCAGTTGACCATGCGCACTTTCCATATCGGTGGTGCGGCCAGTCGTGCGGCCACGGTGAACAGTGTGCAGGTCAAGAATACCGGCGCCATCAAGTTGCACAACATCAAGACTGTGACTAACAAGGAAGACCATCTGGTGGCGGTGTCCCGTTCCGGTGAGATCGGCGTTGTAGACGATCATGGACGCGAGCGTGAACGTTACAAGATTCCATACGGCGCCGTTATTCTCGCCCGTGATAGTGAAGCGGTTACCGGTGGTCAGATTGTGGCCAACTGGGACCCGCACACCCACCCGATTGTGACCGAGGTTTCGGGTACGGTACGTTTTGCTGATTTCGTGGACGGCGTGACCGTCCAGAAGCAGACAGACGAGATCACCGGTCTGACCAGCCTGGTTGTCACTGATCCGAAACAGCGCGGTTCTGCCGGCAAGGATCTGCGTCCCCTGGTGCAGCTTCTGGACGCGTCCGACGAAGAATTGAAGCTGCCTGGCACGGATGTACCGGCACATTATGTCCTGCCGGCCGAGGCTATCGTCGCACTGGATGACGGTGTACAGGTCGAGGTGGGCGACGTGGTTGCCCGTATTCCGCAGGCGTCTTCCAAGACCCGCGATATCACCGGTGGTCTGCCGCGTGTGGCAGATCTGTTCGAGGCTCGCAAACCCAAGGATCCGGCTATCATGGCTGAGATTTCCGGCACGGTCGGTTTTGGTAAGGAAACCAAGGGCAAGCAGCGCCTGATGATTACGCCAACTGGCGACGCTGAGCATTATGAAGAGCTGATTCCCAAGTGGCGCCATATTTCGATATTCGAAGGCGAGCAGGTGGCAAAGGGCGAAATGCTGGCCGATGGTGAGCCAAGCCCGCACGATATTCTGCGCCTGCTGGGTACTACTGTGATGGCGGAGTATCTGGTCAAGGAAATTCAGGACGTGTACCGTCTGCAGGGCGTGGGCATCAACGACAAGCACATCGAGGTCATTATTCGACAGATGCTGCGCAAGGTCGAAATTGCCAAACCGGGTGATTCCAGTTTCCTCAAGGGTGAACAGGCCGAGAAAGCCCGCATGCTGGACGAGAATGACCGCTTGATAAATGCCGGCAAGGAACCGGCGGAGTGGAATCCGGTATTGCTGGGTATCACCAAGGCATCACTGGCTACAGAGTCGTTTGTATCAGCAGCCTCGTTCCAGGAAACCACGCGAGTGCTGACCGAGGCGTCAGTACGCGGCTTGCGTGACGGATTGCGTGGTTTGAAGGAAAACGTGATTGTGGGACGCCTGATTCCGGCCGGAACCGGCCTGGCGCACCACCAGGAACGGCGTCGCCAGCGACAGGGAATTACCCTGGAAGATATGCAGGAATCCAGTCCTGTGGAAACACCTTTCAAGGACGATGCGATAGCTCCCGCGACAGAAGATTGACGCCTGGTTGCGCTGCTCATAGGGGGCGCATGTAAGCCCCTGCTGCTGCCGTAGAATTCCCTTGACAGGTTCAGGTGGAATACCTACAATGCGCCTCCTTCGACAGGCCGGGCTACCCGACCTGTCGTTTGTTTTCAGTACTTTATAAAAATTTCAGCACCCCTGAGTGATTGAGGGTGGAGTAACGACTGATGGCAACGATTAACCAGCTGGTGCGCAAGCCGCGCTCGCGCAAACAGACGAAAAGTAACGTCCCGGCGTTAGAGGCATGTCCTCAGAAACGCGGGGTATGTACGCGCGTCTACACCACAACACCAAAGAAACCGAACTCGGCGTTACGCAAAGTGGCCCGCGTGCGGCTGACCAACGGTTTTGAGGTGACTACCTATATTGGTGGTGAAGGTCATAATCTGCAGGAACACTCAGTGGTCCTGATCCGTGGCGGCCGTGTCAAGGATTTACCGGGTGTGCGCTATCACACGGTACGCGGCAACCTCGATACCCAGGGCGTGGAAAGTCGCCGCCAGGGTCGTTCCAAGTACGGTACCAAGCGACCAAAGTCGTAAGGTTTATTGGTTTAAAGAATTCAGGCGAGACGTAGAGTATGTCGAGAAGAAGAGCAGCCGAACGCAGGGAGATTCTTCCCGACCCGAAATTTGGCAATCTGCAGTTGGCCAGGTTTATCAATATGGTGATGAAGTCCGGCAAGAAATCGGTTGCCGAACGCATTATCTACGGTGCGCTGGACCAGATTCAGGAGCGCGGCAACGGCGATCCGGTCGAGGTGCTCGACAAGGCGCTGGATAACATCCGCCCGACGGTGGAAGTTAAATCACGACGCGTTGGCGGTGCCACCTACCAGGTGCCTATTGAAGTACGGCCGACGCGCCGCACCACCCTGGCAATGCGCTGGGTGATTGACGCAGCGCGCAAGCGCAGTGAAAAGTCCATGGCGCTACGCCTGGCAGGTGAGTTGATGGACGCGTCTGAAAGTCGTGGCTCGGCCGTCAAGAAGAAAGAAGACACCCATCGCATGGCGGAGGCCAACAAGGCATTCGCCCACTATCGCTGGTAAAGAGCGGGACTGTTAGGGAACACGGCAAGTGGCACGCAAGACTCCAATTAACCGCTATCGGAATATCGGCATCATGGCGCACATTGATGCCGGTAAGACGACGACGACAGAGCGCGTGCTGTATTACACCGGCATTTCCCACAAGATCGGCGAGGTGCACGACGGCGCTGCGACCATGGACTGGATGGAGCAGGAGCAGGAGCGTGGCATTACTATCACCTCGGCTGCAACAACCTGCTTCTGGCAGGGCATGGACCAGCAATACGAGCAGCACCGCATTAACATTATAGATACCCCCGGCCACGTTGATTTCACTATCGAGGTGGAGCGTTCATTGCGCGTGCTCGACGGTGCAGTGGCGGTGTTCTGTGCTGTGGGTGGTGTCGAGCCCCAGTCCGAAACGGTGTGGCGTCAGGGCAACAGGTACGGTGTCCCGCGCATGGCCTTCGTTAACAAGATGGATCGTGCCGGTGCCGACTTCCTGCGCGTGGTGGAGCAGATCAGGGAGCGCCTGGGTGCCAACCCGGTGCCGCTGCAGATGGCTATCGGCGCAGAAGAAAAATTTGCCGGAGTGGTCGATCTGATTCGCATGCGGGCCATCTCCTGGAACGAAGATGACATGGGCGTCACCTATGAGGCCAGGGCTATTCCGGAAGACATGCAGGAGCTTTGCAGCCAGTGGCGCGAAAACATGGTCGAGGCAGCAGCCGAGGCCAGTGAAGAACTGATGGAAAAATACCTTGAGAGCGGCGATCTCAGTGAAGCCGAGATCCGCCAGGGTATCCGTAAACGCACACTGGCCAACGAAATTGTGCCCACGTTATGTGGTTCTGCATTCAAGAACAAGGGCGTGCAGGCCATGCTCGATGCCGTTATCGACTATATGCCGTCGCCGGTCGACGTGCCGCCCATTACGGGTATTCTCGATGACAAGGACGAGACCGAGGCCACGCGCCCGGCCGACGACGACGCCCCGTTTGCTGCATTGGCGTTCAAGATTGCCACCGATCCTTTTGTCGGCACGCTGACTTTTTTCCGCGTCTATTCCGGCAAGCTGAATTCCGGTGATACCCTGTACAACCCTGTCAAGGGCAAGAAGGAACGCGTAGGCCGTATCGTGCAGATGCACTCCAACTCCCGCGTGGAGATCAAGGAAGTGCTCGCCGGTGATATCGCCGCCGCCATCGGCCTGAAGGACGTAACCACCGGTGACACACTGTGTGCCCTGGACAACGTGATTACCCTGGAGCGCATGGAGTTCCCCGAGCCGGTTATCTCGGTGGCGGTCGAGCCGAGGACCAAGAGCGACCAGGAAAAGATGGGCGTTGCCCTGGGCAAACTGGCGCAGGAAGACCCGTCTTTCCGTGTGCAGACCGATGAAGAATCCGGTCAGACCATTATTTCCGGTATGGGTGAGCTGCATCTCGACATTATTGTCGATCGCATGAAACGTGAATTCAGCGTTGAGGCCAACGTGGGTGCTCCCCAGGTTGCCTACCGCGAGACCATCCGTAAAAAGGTGGAAAAGGCCGAAGGCAAGTTTGTACGGCAGTCCGGTGGTCGCGGTCAGTACGGTCATGTAGTGCTCAGGCTGGAGCCGCAGGCGCCGGGTACCGGTTATGAATTCGTCAACGAGATAGTTGGTGGTGTGGTGCCGCGTGAATACATCAATGCGGTTGACAAGGGCATCCAGGAACAGATGGAAGGCGGCGTACTGGCCGGTTATCCGGTAGTGGATGTCAAGGTGAGCCTGTACGACGGTTCCTATCACGATGTCGACTCCTCGGAAATGGCGTTCAAGATTGCCGGTTCCATGGGTTTCCGGAAGGGCGCGCTCGCGGGTGGCGCGGTATTGCTCGAGCCGGTAATGAATGTTGAAGTGGTTACCCCGGAAGAAAATATGGGTGACGTCATGGGCGATCTTAATCGTCGTCGTGGACAGGTGCAGGGTATGGAGGACAGTGCGGCCGGCAAGATCATCCGCGCCGAAGTGCCGCTGGCAGAAATGTTCGGTTATGCCACCGACCTGCGCTCCGCCACCCAGGGTCGCGCAACCTATTCGATGGAATTCGCCAAGTATGCTGAAGCACCAAACAGCATTGCGGAAACGGTAATCAAAAAAGCATCCTGAATTTGTTATCAGACACTAACAGAACAGCAAGAGGGTAGTAGTCGTGTCCAAGGAAAAATTTGAACGTACGAAGCCGCATGTAAATGTGGGAACGATAGGTCACGTTGACCATGGCAAGACGACGCTGACGGCGGCGCTGACGAAGGTTGGTGCAGAGAGACAGGGCGGCGAGTTCAAGGCCTACGATCAGATTGACAATGCGCCGGAAGAACGCGCGCGTGGTATCACGATTGCGACAGCGCACGTGGAGTATGAGACGGATGCCCGTCACTACGCGCACGTGGACTGCCCGGGACACGCGGACTATGTGAAGAACATGATTACCGGTGCGGCGCAGATGGACGGCGCGATTCTGGTGGTGAGTGCGGCCGACGGCCCGATGCCGCAGACGCGCGAGCACATTCTGCTGGCGCGCCAGGTGGGTGTGCCGTACATCGTTGTGTACATGAACAAAGCTGACCAGGTAGACGATGAAGAACTTCTGGAACTGGTTGAGATGGAGGTTCGCGAGCTGCTGGACAAGTACGATTTTCCGGGTGACGACACCCCGATTATCACCGGCTCGGCGCTGAAGGCGCTGGAAGGCGACACCAGCGACATTGGTGTGCCGTCGATCGAGAAGCTGCTGGATGCGCTGGACAGTTACATTCCGGTGCCGGAGCGCCCGGTGGACCAGCCGTTCCTGATGCCGATCGAGGACGTATTCTCGATTTCGGGTCGCGGCACGGTGGTAACGGGTCGTATTGAGCGCGGTATTGTGAAGGTTGGCGACGAGATTGAAATTGTCGGTATTCGCGATACGACGAAGACGACCTGCACGGGTGTTGAGATGTTCCGCAAGCTGCTGGATTCGGGTGAAGCCGGCGATAACGTGGGCGTACTGCTGCGCGGCACCAAGCGCGAAGAGGTTGAGCGCGGCCAGGTGCTGTGTGTACCGGGCTCGATCACGCCACACACCAAGTTTGAGGCGGAAGTGTACGTGCTGAGCAAGGACGAGGGTGGCCGTCACACGCCGTTTTTCAGTAACTACCGCCCGCAGTTTTACTTCCGGACGACGGACGTAACAGGAGCTGTTGATCTGCCGGAAGGCGTTGAGATGGTGATGCCTGGAGACAACATCAAGATGACGGTGTCATTGATTGCACCGATTGCGATGGAAGAGGGCGTGCGTTTTGCGATCCGCGAAGGCGGGCGCACTGTTGGTGCCGGTGTGGTCGCGAAGATTCTTGAGTAATTAAATAATGGTGGGGTGGGGATGGAATTTAATTCTGTCCCGGTTCGAGTCCCCGCCGGGTATGGCTGGAACAGATTGAATACTGCTCCCGTTCTTTAGAGGTAGACATGGCAAATCAGAATATCCGCATCCGCTTGAAAGCGTTCGATCATCGTTTGATCGATCAGTCGGCGCGCGAAATTGTCGAAACTGCACGCCGTACCGGTGCGCAGGTGCGTGGCCCGATTCCGCTGCCTACCAAGAAGGAACGGTTTACCATATTGATATCGCCGCACGTCAACAAGGACGCCCGCGATCAGTATGAAATCCGTACCCACAAGCGTCTGATGGACATTGTAGATCCCACAGACAAAACCGTTGATGCACTCATGAAGCTGGACCTTGCGGCTGGCGTCGACGTGCAAATCAAACTGAACTGAGAGTGATGCAGGAGCGGGTATGCCCGCGAACGGGTTAAGGTAAATTGAGATGGCAATCGGATTGATAGGCAAAAAAGCAGGTATGACCCGTATCTTCACCGAAGACGGTGCGTCTATTCCTGTTACTGTGGTTGAAGTTGACCCGAATCGTGTTACCCGGGTGCGCACCGACGATACTGACGGATACCGTGCATTTCAGGTGACGACCGGCAAACGTCGCGCATCGCGAGTGAGCAAGCCAATGGCAGGCCATTACGCAAAGGCGGGAACCGAGGCGGGCCGTGGCTTGTGGGAATTCCGTCTGGCGGATGGTGAGGGCGACGATATCGAGGTTGGCAATCAACTCGGCGTCGAACTATTCGAGGCCGGGCAAAAGGTTGATGTTGCAGGGACCACTATTGGTAAAGGTTTTGCCGGCGGGGTCAAGCGACATCACTTTCATATGCAGGACGCTACGCACGGTAACTCTCTTTCGCACCGTGCGCCTGGCTCGATCGGACAATGTCAGACGCCGGGCCGCGTGTTCAAGGGTAAGAAAATGGCCGGACATATGGGCGCCGCACGCCGCACTATCCAGAATCTGGAAGTTGTGCGCGTAGACGCTGACCGCAAATTGCTGTTGATCAAGGGCTCCGTACCGGGTGCTCGCGGTGGTGATGTGATCGTCACACCGGCGGTCAAGGCTTGATAGGGGAATCGGATAATGAACATTAATATGCATGGCGGTTCCAGCATGGATGTCTCCGATGCCGTATTCGGGCAGGATTTTAACGAGACGCTGGTACACCAGGTTGTGGTGGCATACCGGGCCGCAGGCCGTGCCGGCACCCACGCGCAGAAGAATCGTTCTGCGGTAAGGGGTGGAGGGGCAAAACCCTGGCGTCAGAAGGGGACGGGGCGCGCCCGTGCTGGTACAATACGCAGCCCGATATGGCGCGGCGGCGGTAAAACCTTTGCCGCTACCACCCGGGATTATTCGCAGAAGGTCAACAAGAAGGCCTATCGTGCTGCCATTCGTTCCATTTTTTCGGAGCTGGTGCGGCAGGACCGGTTGGTAGTAGTGGAAGAATTCGCTGTTCAGGCTGCGAAAACCAAAGAGCTGCTCGGCAAGCTCAAAGAGCTGGATCTCGACAATGCGCTTATCGTGCACGAAGAACCGGACGAGAACCTCTACCTGGCGGTGCGTAACCTGCCCTACGTTGACGTTGTTGACGTCGATATTGCTGACCCGGTCAGCCTGGTGGCATTTGACAAGGTGCTGATTACTGTCGCGGCATTAAGACAGTTTGAGGAGAAGCTCGCATGAACAACGAGCGATTGAGCAAAGTCCTGGTCGGCCCGGTGGTTTCTGAAAAGAGCACACGTGCTGCCGATCAAAACCGGCAGTTCGTATTCAAGGTTCTGCGCGATGCCAGCAAGCCCGAGATACGCAAGGCTGTTGAGAAAATGTTTGACGTTAAGGTTACCCAGGTTCAGGTCAGTAACGTCAAAGGCAAGATTAAACGTTTCGGTCAGACTATAGGCCGCCGTTCCGACTGGAAAAAGGCGTACGTGACGCTGGCTGAAGGTTCAGACATAGATTTCACAGGCACAGAATAATGGCTATCGTTAAGTCCAAACCAACTTCTCCCGGGCGTCGCTTTGTCGTCAAGGTCGTAGAAGCCCAGCTGCACAAGGGTGAGCCGCACGCACCGTTGCTGGAAAAAAAGAACAAGACTGGCGGGCGCAACAACAAGGGCCGTATCACTACGCGCCATCGTGGCGGCGGGCATCGCCAGCGTTACCGCGTGATCGATTTCAAACGCGACAAGGACGGGGTTCCGGGGCGTGTGGAGCGTATTGAATACGATCCGAATCGGAGCGCACATATTGCGCTGGTGCTGTACGCGGATGGCGAGCGTCTTTACATACTGGCCCCGCGCGGTATTTATACAGGAGCCGAGATCCACAATGGTGTTGAAGCTCCGATCAAACCCGGCAATGCTATGCCGCTGTACAATATCCCGCTGGGTACCATGGTGCATAATATTGAGATGAAACCGGGCAAGGGTGGACAGATTGCCCGCAGTGCGGGTTGCGGTGTGCAGCTGGTTGCGCGCGAAGGTGCGCACGCAACATTGCGTTTGCGCTCCGGCGAAATGCGTAAAATCCCGGCCGATTGCCGGGCCACGATCGGGGAAGTTGGTAACTCCGAACATAATCTGCGTTCGTTGGGCAAGGCGGGTGCAACCCGCTGGCGTGGTGTGCGGCCTACGGTCCGTGGCGTTGCCATGAACCCTGTTGACCATCCGCACGGTGGTGGTGAAGGCCGTACCTCGGGTGGCCGTCATCCGGTATCGCCCTGGGGTATGCCGACCAAGGGTTACAAGACCCGCAAGAACAAACGCACCGATAATATGATTGTGCGTCGTCGCAATCAGAAGTAACGATAGAGGTTAGAACAGTGCCGCGTTCAGTAAAAAAAGGACCCTTTGTTGATCTTCACCTTGTGAAGAAGGTTGATGAAGCTGTGAGTAGTAACAGCCGCAGGCCGATCAAGACCTGGTCACGCCGTTCCATGGTATTGCCTGATATGGTTGGTCTCACTATTGCCATTCACAATGGTCGCCAGCATGTTCCGGTTCTGATCAACGAAAACATGGTTGGTCACAAACTGGGCGAGTTCGCCGTCACGCGCACCTTCAAGGGGCACGCCGCGGACAGGAAATCCAGGTAAAGGGTTAGAGATATGCAAGCGTCAGCGAAATTAAGTCATGCACGTATCTCAGCGCAGAAATGCCGGCTGGTAGCTGACCAGGTTCGTGGTCTGCCAGTTGAGCGCGCGCTGGAGATTTTGGCCTACAGCAAGAAGAAAGCGGCTCACATGGTCCGCAAGGTGCTGGAATCGGCTATAGCCAACGCCGAGCACAATGAAGGCGCGGATGTGGACGAGCTGAAGATATCCGAAATATGTGTTAACGAGGGGTCGACCCTCAAGCGCTGGAATGCCCGAGCCAAAGGCCGCGCCAACCAGATTCTGAAACGCACAAGTCATATCCAGATTACTGTTGCTGAACAGTAATTTCGAATTGAGAGATTAAAGAGAGCACGGCATGGGCCAAAAAGTACATCCAATCGGTATTCGCCTCGGCATTGTGAAGGACTGGACATCCACCTGGTATGCGGATTCGGATAAATATGCAGATTTCCTGAATCTTGATCTGGAGGTGCGTGACTTCATAAAGCAAAAGTTGAAGCATGCTTCGGTGAGCCGTATCCACATTGAGCGGCCCGCAAACAATGCGGCGATCACCATTCACACAGCCCGTCCAGGCATCGTGATTGGAAAGAAGGGTGAGGATATCGAGCGCCTGCGCGGTGAAGTGTCGCGCAAGATGGGTATGCCGGTGCATATCAATATCGAAGAGATCCGCAAGCCGGAAATCGAGGCACAGCTGGTAGCGGAAAGTGTTGCCCAGCAGCTTGAGCGCCGCATCATGTTTCGTCGTGCTATGAAACGTGCAGTCGGCAATGCCATGAGGCTCGGCGCACTGGGTATCAAGATCATGGTTGCCGGTCGTCTGAACGGTGCAGAAATCGCCCGTACCGAATGGTACCGCGAAGGCCGTGTGCCACTGCACACCTTGCGCGCTGATATCGATTATGGCTTTACTGAAGCCAGCACGACCTACGGCGTGATTGGTGTAAAGGTCTGGGTATTCAAAGGTGAAATCCTGGATCGCGAAGAACAGAAAGTCGAACCCGAAGCTGCCAAAAAAGCAGCCGGCGGTAAATAAGGGAAGCGCGAGATGTTACAGCCCAAAAGAACCAAATTCCGCAAGCAGCAGAAAGGCCGCAACCGTGGCCTGGCGCTCAGTGGCAGCAAAGTAAGCTTCGGCCAGTTTGCACTGAAATCCACCACGCGCGGGCAGCTTACTGCGCGCCAGATCGAAGCCGCGCGCCGTACCATTACGCGCAAGGTCAAGCGCGGTGGGAAGCTGTGGATTCGCGTTTTCCCCGATGTTCCGATCACCAAGAAGCCGATCGAAGTGCGTCAGGGTAAAGGCAAGGGCAACGTCGAGTACTGGGTGGCGAAAATCCAGCCAGGCCGCGTTATCTATGAAATAGAAGGTGTATCGGAAGAGATGGCGCGCGAAGCGTTCAAGCTGGCTGCGGCCAAGCTGCCGGTACGCACCACTTTTGTAGCACGGACGGTGATGTGATGAATGCCAGCGATTTACGCCAGAAATCAAGTGATGAACTGAAGCTTGAAATGGATGGCCTGCTGCGCGAGCAATTCAATCTCCGTATGCAGAAGGGTACCGGCCAGTTGAGCAGGCCGGACCAGATCAGGAAAGTGCGACGCGATATAGCGCGCATCAAGACAGTACTGAACGAAAAGATGAAAGCAGGTGAAGCGGCATGAGTGAAGACAGCAGGCTGATTCGCACCCTGACGGGCCGCGTCGTGAGCGACAAGATGGACAAGAGTGCCGTGGTTATGGTCGAGCGTAAGGTTCGCCATCCACTGTACGGAAAATATATCCGCCGTTCTACCAAGATGCACATTCATGATGAAAATAATGAATGCAGGCAGGGCGATACGGTTACGATCCGGCAGTGCCGTCCGATCTCCAAGACCAAGTCGTGGCAGCTGCTTGAAGTTGTCGAACGCTCGGTCGGCTGATTGAACTTAACTGAGTTGCTTGAACGGGAATTAAGTCATGATTCAGATGCAAACCAAACTCGATGTTGCAGACAACAGTGGAGCACGCCGTCTGCAGTGCATCAAGGTGCTGGGTGGTTCGCACCGCCGTTATGCGAATATCGGTGACATTATAAAGGTCAGCGTGAAAGAGGCTATTCCCCGTGGCAAGGTGAAAAAGGGTGAAGTCTACAACGCCGTGGTGGTGCGCACAGCCAAGGGTGTGCGACGTGCCGATGGCTCGCTGATCCGTTTTGACGGTAACGCGGCTGTGCTGCTGAACGCCAAGCTTGAGCCTATCGGTACCCGTATCTTCGGCCCGGTTACGCGTGAGCTTCGCAGTGAGCGGTTTATGAAAATTATTTCTCTGGCGCCGGAAGTGCTTTAGGCGGAAGACAGGACTATGCGCAAAATCAAGAAAGGTGATGACGTCGTCGTCAAGGTCGGCAAGGACAGCGGAAAGCGTGGAACCGTGCTGCGTGTGCTGCCGGACGTGGACAAGCTGGTGGTGGAAAACGTGAATGTCGTAAAGAAGCACACCAAGCCCAATCCGCAGGCGGGGATCGCAGGCGGCATTGTTGAAAAAGAGATGCCGGTCGATGTATCCAACGTCATGTTGTACAACCCGCATACCAAGAAGGGTGACCGCGTCGGATTCAAGATGCTGGAAGACGGACGCAAGGTGCGTGTATTCAAGTCCAACAACGAAGTTGTGGATGTTTGAGAGTGAGTCGCTGAGATGGCCAGGTTAAAAGATATCTATCGTGACGAAGTTGTCAAAAAGCTTACCGAGCAATTTGACTATAAAAACGTTATGGAAGTGCCGCGCATTACCAAGGTGACCCTGAATATGGGTGTTGGTGAAGCGCTGGGTGATCGCAAGGTGATGGAGCATGCCGTCAGCGATATGGAAAAAATCGCCGGGCAGAAGGCTGTCGTCTGCAAGGCGCGCAAGTCTGTCGCCGGTTTCAAGGTGCGAGAAGACTGGCCTATAGGCTGCAAGGTGACGCTGCGCAGCGACCGCATGTACGAGTTTCTGGATCGTTTGATCAATATTGCGATCCCGCGGGTGCGCGATTTCCGCGGCATGAGCCCGAAATCGTTCGACGGACGTGGCAATTATAATATGGGTGTCCAGGAACAGATTATCTTTCCGGAAGTGAACTACGACAAGATTGATACATTGCGTGGCATGGATATCGCGATAACCACCACTGCGAAAACCGACGAGGAAGGACGCGCATTGCTGGCAGCGTTTAACTTCCCGTTCAAGAACTGAGGAACTGACTCCATGGCAAAAAGCAGCATGATCCAGCGTGAAATCAAGCGCACCAAAATGGTCAAGAAATACGCCAGAAAGCGTGCAGAATTGAAAGCTGTCATCGGTGATGTCAATCAGTCGGACGAAGAGCGCTACAACGCACAACTTAAATTGCAGGCGCTGCCACGTGATGCCAGTCCCTGCCGTCAGCGAAATCGTTGCCGTATAACCGGCCGGCCACACGGCTACTATCGCAAATTCGGACTGGCGCGCAACAAATTGCGCGAACACGCCATGCAGGGCGACATACCGGGCCTGGTCAAGGCCAGCTGGTAATAGCAGAGACAGGACAGAGGTACATAAGTTATGATGACCGATCCAATTGCCGATATGCTGACGCGCATTCGTAATGGCCAGCGCGCAGGCAAGGTCGCGGTGTCCATGCCATCGTCAAAACTGAAGCAGTCCATTGCCAGTGTCCTCAAGGACGAAGGTTATGTTGCTGGTTTTCAGGTTAACGAAGAGGCTGGAAAACCGACTATGAGTGTTGATCTCAAGTATTACGATGGCCAGCCTGTTATCGATATGCTGAAGCGCATCAGTCGCCCCGGTCTGCGTATCTACAAGGCCAGCGATGAACTGCCCAGGGTGCAGAACGGTCTGGGCATCGCGATTGTATCGACGTCCAAGGGTGTTATGAGTGACAGAGCTGCGCGCGCTGCCGGTGAAGGTGGCGAAGTGTTGTGCTACGTATCCTGAATTGAGTACAGATCATGTCCAGAGTTGCAAAAAAACCGGTTGAGCTGCCAAAAGGTGTTGAAATCAACATCAACGGTCAGGCGATTACTGTCAAGGGCGGCAAGGGTTCGTTGTCGCGCGATATTCACAATTCGGTGGGTGTCACGCAGGAAGGCAATGTTATGAACTTTGCGCCAAAAGACGGCTCCAAGGCTGCCATGGCGCTTACCGGCACCACGCGCGCCCTGGTTAATAACATGGTGATTGGCGTCACTGAGGGTTTCCAGAAGAAACTGGAGCTGGTCGGGGTTGGTTACCGTGCCCAGGCGCAGGGTCAGAAGCTGAATCTGACGCTGGGTTTCTCGCACCCGGTGGACTACGCGGTACCGGAAGGTGTCAGCGTGGAAACACCGAGCCAGACTGAAGTCCTGGTGAAGGGTGTGGACAAGCAGCAGGTCGGGCAGGTGGCTGCAGAGATTCGTGCCTACCGTCCTCCGGAGCCCTACAAGGGCAAAGGCGTGAAGTACGCTGATGAAATCATCGTGCGTAAAGAAGCCAAGAAGAAATAGTTGATTGCTAAGGTATCAGTATGGACAAGAAAGCATCAAGACAGCGTCGCGCGAGAAAGGCACGCGCCAGGATACGCGAACTGGGCAAGGTCCGCTTGTGTGTCAACCGGACCCCGCGCCATATCTATGCGCAGGTTATCGATAGCTCGGGCCAGAAGGTGCTGGCAAGTGCTTCCACGCTGGACAAGGAATTACGCAAGGACATAAGTTCTACCAGCAACAGTGCCGCAGCTGCCGTTATCGGCAAAGCTGTGGCAGAACGTGCCAAAGCAGCTGGCGTCAGCCAGGTTGCTTTTGACCGTTCCGGTTTCAAATATCACGGCCGTGTGAAGGCGCTGGCGGATGCCGCGCGTGAAAACGGTCTGGAATTCTAATCAAGGGTTTGCACTATGGCGCATGTCGACAATCAACAGAATTCGGACGGTCTGCAGGAAAAACTGATCGGTATCAACCGCGTCGCCAAGGTGGTGAAGGGTGGCCGTCAGTTCGGCTTCGCCGCCCTGACCGTAGTCGGTGACGGTGAAGGCAAGGTCGGTTTCGGTCGTGGCAAGGCGCGCGAAGTGCCGGTTGCCATCCAGAAGGCCATGGAAAACGCCCGCAAGAACATGCAACAGGTGGCCCTGAAAGACGGTACCTTGCAGTATCCGATTATGGCCAACTTTGGTGCAGCCAAGGTGTATATGCAGCCTGCTTCTGAAGGTACCGGAATTATCGCCGGTGGCGCCATGCGTGCGGTTTTCGAAGTGGTCGGTGTGCGTGACGTGCTGGCCAAGTGCATCGGCACCAACAATCCGATCAATGTCGTGCGGGCGACCATGAAAGGTCTGGCTGAAATGAGTTCGCCGGAGATGGTCGCTGCCAAGCGTGGCAAAAAGGTTGAAGAGATCCTGGGGTAAGCCATGGCTGACAAGACACTAAAGGTAACCCTGGTCAAAAGTACCAGTGGACGACTTAAATCACACAAGGCGTGTGCAGCCGGTCTTGGCCTGCGTCGCATCCGTCACACGGTTGAAGTGGCCGATACGCCCGAGAATCGGGGTATGATCAACAAGATTTCGTATCTGCTTCAGGTAGAGGGCGCCTAATATGCGACTGAATACACTTAAATCCACAGCTGGCAGCCGACCGGAAGGCAAGCGCCGCGGACGCGGTATCGGTTCGGGTCTGGGCAAGACCGCCGGGCGTGGTCACAAGGGGCAGAAGTCCCGTTCGGGCGGTTTCCACAAGATCGGTTTCGAGGGCGGTCAGATGCCCTTGCAGCGTCGCCTGCCTAAAGTCGGCTTTTCGTCGCGCGTCTCCCGGGTAACGGAAGAAGTTCGCCTGAGTGAACTGGCGCTGGTTGAAGGTGACAGCGTCGATCTGACCGCATTGAAAGCTGCGGGCATTATCAAGCAGAGCACGCTGTTCGCCAAAATCATGCTGTCCGGCGAAATCAGCAAGGCCGTCACGGTTAGTGGTGTTGGTGTCAGCAAAGGCGCGCGTGCTGCAATCGAAGCAGCTGGCGGCAAGGTTGAAGGCTAACGTGACCGGGCGGGTACTCTGATGGCAAAACCCGGCATCGGCGCGGGGCTCGGTGAGATGGGCAAGCTGACGGAACTGCGTCAGCGGATCCTGTTTGTACTCGGCGCCATTATTGTTTTTCGTATCGGCTCGTTTATCCCGCTGCCGGGTATCGACCCGATGGTGCTGGAGACGCTGGCCGAACAGCAGAAAGGCACCATCCTGGACATGTTCAACATGTTCTCGGGTGGCGCGCTGAAACGACTGTCGCTGTTCGCGCTCGGGATCATGCCCTATATATCGGCATCGATCATCATGCAGTTGCTGTCCTTCACCGTGCCTGCGCTGGAACAGTTGAAGAAAGAAGGTGAACCGGGTCGTCACAAGATCACCCAGTACACACGTTACGGTACAGTGGTGCTCGCGACCTTCCAGGCGATCGGAATATCGACGGCACTGCAGGGGCAGATGGTTGGCGGCTCGTCGCTGGTTGTATTGCAGGGTATGCCATTTATCATTTCGTCGGTTGCCTGCCTGGTTACGGGAACCCTGTTCCTGATGTGGCTGGGCGAACAGGTCACCGAACGCGGCATCGGCAACGGCATCTCGATTATCATTTTCTCGGGTATCGTAGCGGGTCTGCCGGCAGCGATCGGCGGCTCACTGGAGCTGGTGCGCACCGGTGAAATGAACACCCTGAGCATCCTGTTCCTGTTCTCTATGGCGTTGGCGGTTACCGCATTTGTTGTGTTCGTGGAACGTGGACAGCGACGTATTACGGTTAACTACGCCAAGCGGCAACAGGGCCGCAAGATGTACGCGGCGCAAAGCACGCATTTGCCGCTCAAGTTGAATATGGCCGGCGTTATTCCGCCGATATTCGCGTCCAGTATTATTCTGTTCCCGGCCACGGCCGGACAGTGGTTTGGCAGCAATGAAGGCATGGGCTGGCTGAAAGATATTTCATCCTCCCTGTCGCCGGGTCAGCCCTTGTATATCCTGTTCTATGCAATGGCGATTATCTTTTTCTGCTTTTTTTATACGGCCATCGTCTTCAATTCGAAGGAGACGGCGGACAATCTGAAGAAGTCCGGCGCATTTATTCCCGGAATTCGGCCGGGTGAGCAGACGGCGCGCTACATTGACGGTGTAATGACGCGGCTGACGCTGGCAGGCGCCATATACATCACGACAGTTTGTTTGCTGCCGGAATTTTTGATTTTATACTGGAATGTGCCCTTCTATTTTGGTGGTACATCCCTGCTGATTATCGTAGTAGTGGTCATGGATTTTATGGCCCAGGTGCAGTCGTTGATGGTTTCACACCAGTATGACGGGCTGATGAAAAAGGCCAATCTGAAGGGTCACGGCCGACCCGGACTGCTGCGCTAGCATAGAGTTAAACAGGTGAGATCATGAAAGTACGTGCATCGGTAAAGCGCATTTGTCGTAATTGCAAAATTGTCCGCCGCAAGGGCGTGGTCAGGGTCATCTGCAAGGATGGTCGCCACAAACAGCGTCAGGGTGCATGCAAGTAGCAATTGCCGGTTTTTAGTTTGATATAAGAGGCTTTATCCGGTATTCTTGCGGGTTTGATGACTCGCGGCTGGTTTGCCTCGCTGAGGAGATAGGATTCATGGCTCGTATAGCCGGAATTAACGTTCCACCCCAAAAACATGCAGGTATTGCGCTGACTGCTATCTACGGTATCGGCGCGACCTCTGCGGGCAAGATCTGCGATGCCTGTGGCATCAACCCGGCCACAAAGATCAAGGATCTTTCCGAGCCGGAGATCGAGTCTATCCGTAGTGAAGTCACAAAATACACGGTGGAAGGCGATCTGCGTCGCACCTTGTCCATGAACATCAAGCGTCTCATGGATCTGGGCTGCTACCGTGGTATGCGCCACCGCCGCGGTCTGCCGCTGCGCGGTCAGCGCACCCGAACCAACGCACGTACCCGCAAGGGACCGCGTCGCCCGATTCGTAAATAAATTGCTGGAAACAGGTATTCATAATGGCTAAGCCGGCTTCAGGCACCAAACGCAAGAAGGTCAAAAAGAATGTGGTCGACGGGATCGCTCATATTCATGCCTCCTTCAATAACACAATCGTGACCATTACCGACCGTCAGGGGAATGCGCTGGCGTGGGCGACAGCCGGCGGCTCCGGCTTCCGTGGTTCACGCAAGAGCACGCCGTTCGCGGCGCAGGTTGCTGCCGAGCGTGTTGGCGAAATGGTAAAGGAATACGGTTTGAAGAACCTGGAAGTTGAAGTCAAGGGCCCCGGTCCTGGTCGCGAGTCTGCGGTGCGCGCTTTGAACAACGCCGGCTATAAAATCACTAACATTACAGATGTAACCCCGATTCCGCACAACGGTTGCCGTCCGCCTAAAAAGCGGCGCGTTTAGGGCGGAGGAGAGCAAATGGCAAAGTATGTTGGACCCAAGTGTCGCCAGTGTCGCCGGGAAGGAACGAAGTTATTCCTGAAAGGCGAAAAATGCTACACCAGCAAGTGCTCGGTTGAGAATCGCGCTTTCCCGCCAGGGCAGCACGGCCAACGCCGCGGGCGCCTGTCTGATTACGCAACACAGCTGCGTGAGAAGCAGAAGATGCGCCGTATCTATGGTGTGCTGGAACGTCAGTTCCGCAACTATTACCAGAGTGCAGCCCAGCGTAAGGGCTCCACCGGTGAGAATTTGCTGCAGTTGCTGGAAGGACGCCTGGACAATGTGGTGTACCGCATGGGTTTTGCCGCGTCGCGCCCGGAAGCGCGCCAGCTGGTTCGCCATAATGCAATCACGGTTAACGGCGTGCGAGTTACTATTCCGTCCTTCCAGGTTCAGCCGAATGACAACCTGGCGATCGCTGAAAAATCCAGCAAGCAGCTGCGCGTGACGTCTGCAATGGAAGTTGCCGAGCAGCGTGGCTTTGTTGACTGGATCGATGTCGACCCGAAAAAGCTGGAAGGCACATACAAGGCGCGTCCCGAGCGTTCGGATCTCCCCGCAGAGATTAACGAGCATCTGGTCGTAGAGTTGTACTCCAAGTAAGCCAACAGGTAAGAGGACTATTCATGCCGGGCAAGGTCAACGAGTTTCTGAAACCACGCATCGTAGACGTTCAGTCAGTCAACGAGCGTACTGCAAAAGTCGTTCTGGAACCGCTGGAACGCGGATTCGGTCATACGCTGGGTAACGCGCTGCGTCGTATTCTCCTGTCTGCCATGCCGGGCTGTGCAGTCACGGGTGTGGAAATCGAAGGTGTTCTGCACGAGTATTCCGCTATTGAAGGCGTGCAGGAAGATGTCATGGAAATCATGCTCAACCTGAAGGGCGTCGCGCTGCTGATGCATAACCGCGACGAAGCCACCCTGAGGCTGAGCAAGAAAGGACCGGGGCAAGTGACAGCGGGCGATATCACCCTGGATCATGATATCGAAATTATTAATCCGGATTACGTGATTGCCAACCTGACCAAGGGTGGCGAGCTCAACATGACCCTGAAAGTCGAAATGGGTCGTGGTTACGAACCGGCAACGGTACGTGCTGCTGCCAGGGAAGAGGAAAGCAAGCCGATCGGCTCCCTGCAACTGGATGCCAGCTTCACGCCGGTGTCGCGCGTTTCCTATAACGTGGATGCAGCGCGTGTTGAACAGCGCACCAACCTGGACAAGCTGATTATCGACATCGAAACCAACGGCACCCTGGATCCGGAAGAGGCGATTCGTCGCGCTGCCACCATCCTGCAGGACCAGCTGTCGGTATTCGTCGATCTGCAAGGCAAGGAAGAGGCCGAGCCGGAAAGCCCGGAAGCCGATATCGATCCGATCCTGCTGCGCCCGGTCGATGATCTGGAACTGACGGTACGTTCCGCAAACTGCCTGAAGGCAGAAAGTATTTATTTCATCGGTGACCTGATTCAGCGCACCGAAGTCGAGCTGCTGAAAACCCCTAACCTGGGCAAGAAGTCGCTCACCGAGATCAAGGATGTCCTGGCATCCCGGGGTCTGTCACTGGGCATGCGCCTGGAAAACTGGCCACCGGCGGGACTCAAGGAAAGCGATAAACAATCCGTGGTCGGAATTTAACGTAGGAAAGTATCATGCGTCACCGTCAAAGTGGGCGAAAACTCAATCGTAACAGCAGCCATCGCAAAGCCATGTTCAGCAATATGGCCGCGTCGCTGATGCGTCACGAAGTCATCAAGACCACGCTGCCCAAGGCCAAGGAACTGCGTCGTGTCGCAGAGCCGCTGATCACCATGGCCAAGAATGACAGCGTACACAAGCGCCGCCTGGCATTTGCCCGCCTGCGCGATCGCGACGTGGTTACCAAGCTGTTCAACGAACTCGGCCCGCGTTACAAGGATCGCCCCGGCGGTTACCTGCGTATCCTGAAAATGGGCTTCCGTACCGGTGACAAGGCGCCGATGGCGCTGGTTGAACTGGTCGATCGTCCCGAATCCGACGCCGGAGACTTCGAGGCAGTAGCCGAGTAGTTATCGCCTCGGTGCGGGTTGAAATACAAAAGCCGGGCGATGCCCGGTTTTTTTGTGGACCCGTACAGGCCCACCAATGCTGCGCTATTATTATCGAATGATTGCAACCTTCACGGATTTTGGCGTGCCCGGCCCCTACCTGGGTCAGATGCATGCAGTACTCCACCGCGAAGCGCCGGGTGTTCCGGTAGTGGATATTTTTACCGATCTGCCCGCTTTTAATATACGAGCTGCCGCTTACCTGCTGCCGGCCTACAGCCAGTACCTTCCTGAAAATAACGTGTGTCTCTGTGTGGTCGACCCCGGTGTCGGTACGGCACGGCGCGCAACAGTGGTGCAGTGCGACGGGCGCTGGTACGTCGGCCCGGACAACGGCCTGTTCTCTATCCTGATGCGCCGTGCCAGCGCTGCACAGGCATTTATTATCGACTGGCGTCCCGGGCAATTGTCCAGCAGCTTCCACGGCCGCGACCTGTTTGCCCCCATCGCCGCAACACTGGCCCGCAGCGATCCGCCACCCGGCAAAGAGATCGAACCGGTTCAATTGCTCACGCCCGACTGGCCGCAGGATCTGGCGGAAATCGTATACCTGGACCATTTCGGTAATGCCATCACCGGCCTGCGCGCCTCGGGTATAAGCACAGCCAGCATATTTGAGGTCGCGGGAAAGTTGTGTGGTTTCAGGCGTACCTTCGGTGAAGCGGAACACGGCATGCCGTTCTGGTACGAGAACTCAAACGGTCTGGTGGAAATTGCGCTGGCAGAGGGCCATGCAGCCCGTGAACTGGGACTCGAAGTGGGAACTGCGATCCGGTTCAGTGTGAAGGCGCCACCGGGGACCCCTTTACATCCTCGGCAAGCAATCCGCGGATAATGGCACGCACCTCGGGATGATTGAAATCCCTGCCACCCACGGCGCGGTAAACGATGCGTCCACGCTTGTCGATCAGCACAGTGCTCGGCAGCCCTTTGACAGCATAGAGTTGCGACACGGCACTGTCCCTGTCGA
>Ga0316189_10001512_pt1 | contig 23028 bp, 26 predicted proteins | sample LowCovwburrow_MG_FD_204930 | JGI IMG/M metagenome (GOLD analysis project Ga0316189, IMG submission 204930) | Coastal sediment microbial communities from Maine, United States - Lowes Cove worm burrow | ecosystem: Environmental > Aquatic > Marine > Coastal > Sediment | place: USA: Maine... | reverse complement strand
ACAGCCTTATTCTTCCAACTTCCTTTTTACCGTTACATGACCTAGGTCATTCCGAATTAAAGTATTAGTTGCCAACTTTAAGCTTAACTTAAAACAGAACACCATGGCACTAAATTTTAATCAATATGCAACAGAAGGTAACACCTTCCTTAAAAATTATACCAAGGAAATGAACCTTGGGGATAATAAAGACAAAGCTGGTAGAATTTTATCTTCCATTCTTCATGCCCTACGGGATATTATACCTACTGAAGAATCGCTGCAGCTTATTGCACAATTCCCTATGTTTTTGAAAGCCGTTTATGTTAACGGATGGACGATAAAAAGGGATAGACCAAGAATCAAACAAATGGCAGATTTCATTGATTTAGTCAGAAAACATGATGGTCCTTCGGCAATCAACGATTTTGAATATAGTGATGAAGTGGCTGAGCAATATATTGATACCACTTTTATTCTGCTCAGACAGTATATCTCTTTGGGTGAAATGGAAGATATAAGAGACGGACTTCCAAAGGATTTGAAAAGTATGATCTATTCAAACATCATGTTTTAACTATCAACAACTACAACAATTAAAAAAACTATCATGAAAAATAGTATCGCATTATTATCGCTGTTCCTTTTAATATCAATTACAGCGAGTTCGCAATCCGAAACAACGGTATATGACGAGATTGCTCCTTTCAGTGAAGGCTTAGCTGCTGTAAGGGTCGGAAACCAATGGGGCTTCATTAACGAAGATGCCAAATTGGTCATTGATTTTAGGGATGATCTAGTTTGGAACCAAGAAGCTGATACGAGTATACCAGGTGTATTGGGTATTCGGTATCCCGAATTTAAAAACGGAAGGTGTATGGTTCAAGTTTTGAAAGAAGACAATATACCTTACTATGGTTTTATTGATCAATCTGCTGAAATTGTCATTTCACCAGAGTATTTGAATATTACCCAATTCGATTTTGAAAATGCCATTGGTATTTATGTCCGGAAAGCCTTTCAAGGTAAAAATGAAATCAATCTGAATATTATAGATTATATCTTCACTGAAGTAGTGCTAAATACCTCTGGTGAAATTATATGGCCCATTAGTGAAAGAGAACATGCCCTTACCGCAAAAAGACGCTATGAAACCCCTGAATTAAGGGCTAAATTAATAGCAAAAGACCTTCTTGTATTTAAAACAAAAGATAATAAATGGGAGACTAAGAAATTGAATCTAAATCTTTAGTTGACTAACTATGCCTCGATTAAAGAATAAAGTGGCAATTATCACTGGGGGTGCTGGTGGAATCGGCATGAGCACGGCCAGATTATTTTTGGCCGAAGGGGCCAAAGTAATGTTGGTAGGCCGTACCGAAAGTACATTGAGAAAAGCGGTAATCGATTTGGATAGTACAAATGTTGATTATTGTGCGGCCGATGTATCAAAATCAGTCGATACAAAACGGTATCTACAGAAAACCATGGACCTTTTTGGTAAAATCGATGTTTTCTTTGCAAATGCAGGTATAGAAGGGTCCTTTAGTCCCATTGCCGATTACCCAGAAGAAATGTTCGACTCGGTAATTGCAATTAATCTCAAAGGAGTTTGGTTGGGATGTAAATATGGTATTCCTAGAATGAGTGACGGGGGTAGTGTCATCATCACCTCTTCAGTGGCAGGCTTAAAAGGTTTCTCTGGCTTAGGGGCTTATACAACTAGTAAACATGGTGTAATTGGTATCATGCGGGTCGCAGCCCTTGAATCAGCAGTAAGGGACATTAGGGTAAATACGATTCACCCAGCTCCGGTCAATACACGTATGATGAGGGACATTGAAAAGAACATTTCGCCTGATAATGTCCAAAAAGCAAAAAAAGGATTTGAAGCTGGCGTCCCTTTGGGACGTTATGCTGAAGTAGAGGAAATCGCTGATTTAGTATTATTCTTGGCCTCAGATGAAAGCAAATACATTACCGGAAGTACCTATGTAATTGACGGGGGCATGGTGGCCTCTTAAACACCTTCCTTAAATCACTGCAGATGTAAATACTATTTGGTTAGAATTATCGATATGAAAAATGACACCATCGAAAATATCAAACAAAAAGGTTTTGCACTTTCCATCCTACTGTATCCATTGATGCTTTTTACTGGTTTCGTTACACATCCCAATTTATTGGCCATGGAACCCTTATTTACGGTAGACCAACTAGTTGGCCGTTTTCACAACAATCCCATGTACCACATTGGCCATCTTATCGTGACTTTTGCTGTGCCCGTAATCATTGTCTATTTCATTGGCACTATGAATATATTGCAAGGTAAAGGGAAAAAATATGGGTTTTGGGGAGGAATCATTGGGGTGTTTGGCGCATTTATCCTAGCGGTGGACAAAGGTGCACTTTGTTTGGTGCTATCAGCCTTCGATACCCTTCCTGAAGAAGAATTTCAAAAATTTATTCCTTACTTGGAAGTTATTGTAAAAAAAGAAGGGTTACTGTTTATTGTGTGGCTCATTTTTGCATTAATGATTGGAGGAATATTGCAGGCTATTGGTTTAATGAAGGAGAAAATAATAGCCAAATGGCAGGGTATTATTATAATTATAGGCCTTTTGTTATTGATCAATCCAGATATTGAATTGATAAGTACAGTCGGTGCAACCCTAATGTGTATCGGGTATATACCTTGGGGGATTAAAGAGTTAAAACAAAAATTATAAATAAAATGAAAAATATTAGCAAACAGGATGCTAAAGTTATCGGGGAAAATCTTGGCATCAATTGGAACGAGGTAAACTTGGACGAGTTTACAAAAGGAATCATTGTAGAATTTGAACATGGATCTCGCTATCCTGAAACCAATGTCACAAATGATAACAAAGAAATGACGGGGAAAATAGCTTGGGCCCACTTAAAAGAATTTCCAGATTATTATTCCAGGCTTGAAAAAATGGAAAAAGAAGCAGAAGACTATTGGAAAAGTAAAGTATAAATGGGACCATGAGTCATCTATTAAAAACAAGTCCTCGTCTATTCTAATACTAATATTGGGTTGGATTATCAATCTATAATCGCTACAAATGGAAACAATTACAATAATAGATGTAACGCCTAATAATGTTCAAGAAGAAACTCTTTTCTGCATTAAGGATTTAAAATCCCCAGCATTTAAATGCAAGCAGGAATGGTTTGAAAAACAATACAATAAAGGATTGCGTATGAAGATCCTTAAGGGAGCTGATGAAAAAATGCTCGGATTCATTGAGTACGTCCCGGCTTCAAATGCATGGCGCCCAATTGAGGCAGAAAAATTCATGTTCATTCATTGTATTACCGTGTATTCCAAAAAAGACAGAAACAAGGGTTATGGATCACTTCTTATAGATGAGGTTGAAAAGGATGCTAAACGAGAAGGACTCGCTGGGGTATGTGTTATGTCGAGTAAAGGTGCATGGATTGCCGATAACGGTATTTTCGATGATAATGACTTTAAGAAAATTGACCATCTGGAAAGATTTGAGCTGCTTTCGAAAAAATGGGATACTACAGTTCCCGACCCAAAACTTTTAGATTGGACGAAGCAACAATCCAAATACAAAGGTTGGAATTTGATTTATGCCAATCAATGTCCTTGGCATGAAAAATCTGTTGTAGCTCTTCTGAATACGGCTATGGATTATGATATAGACCTCAATATTACAAAACTTGAAACTGCACAAGAGGCAAAAAATGCGCCTTCTGGCTACGGTGTTTTTAGTCTTTTACATGACGGAAAATTACTTGAAGACCACTATCTAAGTGCTACACGCTTCAGGAACATTTTAAAAAAAGAGCTGCAGCTGAATGCATAGGATATTCAATTGGGCCTTTTAGATAATTAAAACATATCTAACTTTTATAAAAAAAGTTATGGAACAAACGATCAAAGAATGCTGCCCTACTTTCCATCCTGAAAAATGGGACAATAAGACGCATCATTGGGAAAAGAAAAAATTCATTAAGGCTTCTGTACCAACATTATTTCACATACCGCTACCCCCGATGATTGGGAAAAAAGTCACCAAAATGGTGAAGATGGCCGAGGATTCGAAAAAACTGTCCGATGACAAGAAAGAAATCCTCCTATTATTTCACGATCCAAGTGCATTTAAGTCAGATTTATATTTATCTGTCAACGATATCGTATCAGGTGCAGTAAACACAACCCTATCCGGCACCTACATGAGCAAGGTTTTTGATGGTGCCTTTAACGCCGTACCCAAATTCATCAAGCAGATGGATGCTTATTTAGCCAAGCAGGGAAAAAAGGCCAGCGAATATTATGTACATTATGCTTATTGTCCCAAATGTGCCAAGGAAGCTGGGCATAACTATATGGTATTATTTGCCGAGGTTGCGTAATAATTGTATCACATTAATAAGTAGAACCAAGATTGATATTCATTGCTTTGCCAAATTGGAATGTGCCGTGTCAATACCTGAAAAAAACAGAGATTTGATGTAATGATCAAGGTCATTGTATACTTCGAATCAGTGTGTTAATTTCAAAAATCCGAACGCGAAGGCAAAATTCAATACAAAACTAAAAATCATATTAAAATATAATCAGATGAAACATTTTAATTCAATTCATTTAAAACGAGTTATGGCCTTATTTGCAGCTATCTCATTAGTATCTGTATTTACTACATGCAAAAGAGCAGCCGAAAAAACCACCGAAAAAATTATTGAAAAATCAATTGGCGATAAAGCCAAAGTCGATTTAGACGATGAAAAAATTGTTATTGAAACTGAAGAAGGAACCTTTACCGCGGATGCCACGATTCAGAGCTGGCCGAAAGAAATTCCAAATGAGGTACCCGAATTTAAAAACGGTAAAATTGTAATGGTTAACACCCAGAACATGGAAGCAGGTAAAAATTGGGTAATTATTTTTGAAGATGTATCCTCCAATGCAGCTGCGAAGTACAAAGAAAATCTGGAAAGTAATGGCTTCAAGATCAATTTTACCACTACGGCAGGTACAGGCACCCATTTTGCTGCTGAAAAAGATAACATTACTGTTATGCTGATGGGCGATGAAGGTGGCGCCTCTATTACAGTAGGTATTCAAGAATAGCGTATTAAACGTCCAAGAAGTAACATAAAAAATAAATGCTTGCACTTGTAAAAACGGTTATAAGACCTGTACTTGAATAGATTGATACAGTTTTGCCACAGTTTTGAATTCTGCCGGCATTGGGGCAGAGGGCTTTCGCGTTTGTCGGAATTGGCATATCTTTTTTGACCCACCCCCTTTAGTAAAAAAGAAGGCTATTATCAATACCCTATAAATCCGCCTTGCGAATGTATTTTTAAAATTTTGGGTCTATTTTTTCTTTTTTTTGGTTATTCTAGGCAATACCTCTTCCGGGAATGGGAATAGTATTGTAGAATTCTTTTCAGCAGCTATATTTGAAAGCGTTTGATATAACCTCAGTTTAATGGCCGATGGCGATTTATCTATTTGCAGACCTGCCTCCAAAAGCTTCCCTGCGGCTTGTTCTTCCGCTTCCGCGAGAATTATGCGGGCCCTTCTTGATCGCTCGGCTTCTGCCTGGTTGGCCATCATTCGTCTCATGTTTTCAGGTAATTGAATATCCTTGATTTTCACATCCTTGATCTCAATGCCCCATTCATGGGTTTCTTTTTCAACTATTGACTTAATGTTCTTACCCATTTCCTCCCGTTTCGATAAAATCGTGTCCAATTCAACTTTTCCACAAACATCACGTAGTGCAGCTTGAGAAAGCTGGGTAATCGCAAATGCAAATTCCTCTACCTCTAACACAGCCTTTTCAGGATTGTTTATCCTAAAAAAAACCACTCCATCAATACTACAAGGCACATTATCCTCAGTCATAACCTCTTGGGAAACCACATTTATGGTAATAACCCTGATATCAACCACTTGAATGGTCTCAACAAAGGGGATAATCCATCTAAAACCTGGCTGTAATGTTTTAATGTATTTTCCAAAACGGAATTTCAAAGCTCTTTTGTATTCATAGACAATTCGAATTCCTGCCAAGAGAATTATACCAAATACGAGGGTAAATAAAATAAAAGGATTCATAATTTAGATTTTAAGTTTTGTTTTACCAATTTGGACAATCCAATGGTAATTATCTTATAACGAATCTGAGTGAATTGAGCCAAAAACTTATAGAAAACAACAAATTAGGGTGTGTGGATTTTCCTATTATAAACTAACGACCATTCTTTTAAAGTTACGAAAAAAAGATGGCAACAAAACAATAAGAGAGCCAAAATAATCCTTAAAACATTGCTTAATAATTATCAGAGTATTTCTATTTCAAGAATGCTCCAATTTTTTCGCGAAATCCATTTTCAACTTTCGATAAATGAATATATCCAACATAACAAACCAAATGATAAAACTTATAAATGTTATCTTTTGAATTATTGGGAGCAACCGAATATATGATCCAGTTTCATAAATATAATAATTGACCAAAAAGATAATAAGGCAACCAACCCCAAATACAAGAAGTTTAACATGTTTTGCCCTTAAAAGTTCAACAAAACATGTTAAAAATGCTACTACCGCAAAAAAACCGGCGATGTGAACTGTGCGGTCATGGGTTCCTGAGGACAGGAATGAGGTAGCAACCAAGGCTGCTATACCCGATAACCACATAATTTTTTTATTTAAACTTTTCCCCTTAAACAGATTAGGTAAGTAATTCCATAACAGTATAAGACTCAAACAAAGTACTCCCAACGAAGTCCTTGCAAAATAACGGGCATTATTCAATTCTCCATTAATCGCATCATGGTCTAGCAGGTCGCATAAATAATTGTTCCAAAAACTGAAACCATTTTGTTGGGGCATGACCCAGGACCCACCTGGATATTTTATTGCTGCTATGATATATAAGAAAACGAAAAGCACCATACCAAATAAAGGCAATAATAAAATATAAGGTTTAGGAGCTTTTGGTATTAGATTCATGAACATTTAATTCAATGTTAGATTCATTTTAAATTGAAGCCTGTGGTAGAGGTTAGAATTTGGACCAGTTCCTTTGTGGTGGTTGAATCTATTAAATTCAAGGTCTTGACCTTACAAAGTTGCTCAACCAATCTTTTACCGGCCAACGTATTACTGGCAACCCCGGTTACTATATCTGGTACAATATCAAAAGCCTCCATTAGTCCGTGAACTGCATAGGGGTCAGAAGCACTGAGAACAATACATTTAATATATTTTCTAAGGGCCTCAATTGCAACATCCCCATTGTAGGGTTCTAAAGGTGAGGCGCCAATTTCAATAATGGCCACGTCGGCTTTTTGAATTTCAATTCTACTCAAAAGACGTGCTAATTTTTCTTGGAATTCTTCCTTTGGACAAATTGAAGAGGGCAAGCCAACATCAACAAAATCATAGATTGCGTCAGCACCAACATCCTTGATAGCCAAAATGTCTTTATACCTTCCTGCGCCTGTAAGCTTCGCCCCTACCACTTTGTGGCCTGCTTGTTTGAATAAATTAGTGACAATTCGGGCCGAAGTTGTCTTACCCGCTGACATTGATGTGCCGACAAACAGAACTACGGGTGTTTTGAAAGAAACCATCGCAATGGGATTAACAAAGCTCTCCATAGTTAGTTTTTTATTACCTCTAAAGGCATGGCCCAAATAAACCACTTTCATCATTTGGGGAATAAAAACCGATTTGGATGTCATTTTGCCTAAAAGTCCAGCTCCGGTTAAAACGGTCATCTTTAAGTCATCTTCTACATATCTCCAAGTACCTGTAGCTTCTAAAGTTGCAAAACGCTCTCCCAAAGCACCAACAATGGTCTCGCCTCCGATTACCCCACGCATTCTACCATTAGGCAATTCCAATTTTAAAATTTCACTTCCTGCATTCACTATTTGGCACACCACATAATCCCCTGTTGCCCATTTTTCCTTTTTAATTTTCTTCAACTGAAATTCTTTTTCGGCCAAATCGGAGATTCGAGTCAAGGATGTAAATATGTGCTGATGGTTCATGATTATATTTCTTTAATTATCCAATGAATCTGACAAAAGCAATAATGTAAGCAAGGCTGTTCTTTCTGGTAACTGGTCTAAAAATATAAACTCATGTTGCGCATGTGCGCCATCACCTGTGGTACCTAGACCATCCAGTGTGGCAGTATAAGTACTCGTAGTATTGCCATCAGAACCACCTCCGGCAGTGGCATCCTCCAAATCCAGACCTAACAGTAAGGCTTTGGTTTTTGCAAGTTGCCATAATTTCTGATTTCGGATTGTGCGGGCCATAGGTGGGCGACCTATACCTCCTTCAACCTTAATTTCAACATCAGGAATGGTTGGTTGTAAACCATAAATCTGTTTAGTGATTAATTCTCCATCTTCATTATTCAACACCCTTACATCAACCACTGCTTTACTTTCAGGTGCCACGACATTTGGTGAAATACCTCCTTGTATAGTGCCCACGTTGACCGTAATGCCTTTATCAAAATCGTTCATGGCAAATAATCGTTGTATTTGATGGGAAAGTTCAACAATGGCATTTACCCCTTTACCTGGATCTAACCCCGCATGCGCAGCTTTTCCAGTGACCGTTATGGTAAAGCGTCCTAGGCCTTTTCGAGCGGTTTTCAATTTTCCTTCATAACCTAAAGGGGGCTCCAACACAAATGCACGGTCAGAAATTTTTGCTAATCTTTTAATTATATGCTCTGATTCACGACTCCCTATTTCCTCATCAGAATTTATAAGGATTACTGGGTTAAGAGATGTATTCAAAGACATTTGCTGAATTGCCTGCAAGGAAAATATAAGTTGGGTAAGCCCAGCTTTCATATCATAGATTCCAGGGCCGGTCATTTTGCTATTTTTTTTGGAAATCGGCATTTTTACCAATGTATTCTTTTCCCATACCGTATCGCAATGACCCAATAATAATTGTAATGGTTTTTTCCTATCCCTATGTAGTGGTCTGGCATATAAATATCCCCCCGTTTTTCTTCCGGGAACATAGTTGGTAAAATACCCTAGCGATTTAAGTTTGTTTCCTAAAAATTCCAACAGTGCCTTTTGTGCTTTAGGATTGCCTGAAGGAGACTCATAACGAATCAAATTTTCGAGAAACTCAACCATATTATCATTTATTGCTATGAAATAGGCTAATATCTGTGAGGCCGTATTTGTGGTCATAGCAATCATCTTTTGAAGTCTTTGGGAAATGGGAAACTGTAGGTGTCCGAGATTTTTGCGAAACGACCTGTAGCTATATAGGCCAGAAGGGGATTTTCATGTAGCTGCTCCTGTTCATCTTTTTCAGATAGGCGAACATAATCTTTATGGGCATAGGCGGCAATTATTTTACCTGTAATAAGAGCGTTTTCATCAAAGCCATCAATAATTTTAAAAAGCTCACATTCCAGATACAAATAGCCATTACTTATCAATAGTGCATCTATCTTAGTGGCTTTGAAAGTTGGCAATGCTTCAATAATACCTTGTGATTTCGAAATTCTATCAGTACGTGGAGCGGCACTTAAAGAAGTGGATACTATCTGATCAGGGCTCGGAAAACTAACCGTAAACCCATTTGTTTTCTTGACATTATGATAAGTGCCATGCTTAGGAGTACAGACGAAACCAAAATAATTGCCAAACCCCATAGGAGTTGCCATGTGCTTTGGTGCAAGGTCATATCCCCCATTTTCCTTAGTACCAATAACCACCAATGGGGCAACGGTAAAAACCCGTTCCCATATTGGTAAATCAACATCCAACGAGATTAAATTATCTTTCTGAAAATTGACCATAGGCGTTGTAATTGTATTGTTTTATACTATCTATAAAAATACAATTGCAAACAAAAGGATGTAATGATATTGGTCAGCTAATGATTACCAATAGTGTAAAGGAAACGACTATTTGTAATAACATCTGCTGATTGCCCTACAAACTATCAACCGCTTTTTTTAACTTATTTCGAACCTCGTCTGCTATTTCTGCCAGATCTTCATTCTTAACACTCATCATTGAGGCAATGGGATCTACTGCAGCAACTTCAATATTGCCATTTTTTGTTTCCCGAACAATAACATTACAGGGCAACATGGTCCCGATTTTATTCTCGGCCAATAAGGCTTTATAAGCAAACCCTGGATTACAAGCTCCTAGAATCCTATAACTAGGGAAATCGACGTCCAATTTATTTTTCAGGGTAGTTTTAATATCTATTTCGGTGAGTATGCCAAAGCCCTCTGCCTTTAAGGCCAGGGTTATTTTGTCAATTACCTGGTCAAAAGTCAAATCCGTAAGTGTTTTATTGAAATAATACTCCATTTTAATATTTAATTATGATTAGTGATAAGATACAAAACAAAAACGGGTACGCTTACAACGTACCCGTTTCCTATTAAGAAATCATATTCATCAATACAATCAAACAATTTTTTAAATCACATTATTGCTAAAACAACTTAACCAATTGCTTTTTTGAAAATGACTACTATAATTTCCTAACTATGATTTAAACTGTCTTTCGACAATAAAAATCAATACCTGTGTATTTTTAAAAGAAACCGGCACACCCCCGTGTCCCGGTTTCTCGAAGATTTAAATTCTGCCTTATAAACACTCATAGCAGATTAATCTCCGAGCCTGTGACCAAGCCGCGGTAAAAATCACCAAGTGCAATAGCATCTTTTATATCTTCATATTCAAACCCTTATTACTCCCCATGAATAACAAGTATGTTTTTCTGAATGTCAAATGAACTTTTACAAACAATAATTAAGCTAATATATTATGTAATTTTCCCATATGACATGATTTAGATCAGTTCAAACGTTTTTTAACAGTATTGGCAACTATCCATTCGAACAGTTTATCTGCATCCTCTTTTTTGCAAAGCTGCGTTCCTGGGTGAATGGTAGCCGCAGTACCACAGGCAACTCCATATTTTACCATTTCATGCAAGGATTTGCCTTTCAATAAACTTAAGACCATACCTGCTACCATACTATCTCCCGCACCAATAGTGCTTTTTTGAAGCACGGTGGGTGCTGGTATGTGCTCCATTGTTTCTTTGGTGGCCAATAAAGCCCCTTTGGGACCCATGGACACTACAAGCACCTTGCAATTGTTTTGTTCCAAAAAATTTTTGGCCAAAGATTCCAATTCCATAGCTGAAATAAAATCAACACCACATAAAATACTTAACTCTCCCAAATTGGGTTTCATCATAAATATTTTGGCTTTCATGCTCGGTAATAAAGCTCCCCCAGAAGTATCCAAAACAAGTTTTGCCTCTTTTCTATCCGCTATTTCTGAGACTTTCACATAAAAATCGGTAGGGACGCCAGGGGGCAATTTACCACTGGCCACTAAAAAATCATCTTTTTGTATATGCACTTCCAATAACGTTAATACCTGTTGCCATTCCTCTTCTTTTACCTTAGGGCCTGGTACCCCAAAACGATACTGCAGATTGGTAATGGTATCGGTTACGGAAAGGTTGTCACGCGTCCACCCTTCAATTGAAATAACTTCTTGTACGATACCATCGTCTGAAACCAATTGTTGTAAATGGGAACCCGTAGGTCCGCCTGCCATATACATACAAAGCGATTCTCCCCCAAGTTTTTTAATGGCACGAGATACATTGATGCCTCCGCCACCAGCGTAATAAGTTGGCGAAACACACCGTAACTTCGTATTGGGTTTAATACCTGCGACAGTGGTGTCTTTATCGACCACAGGGTTCATTGTTAGTGTTATGATTTTCTTCATTTCTTTTTCAATAGGATTTTTCAGCAATCGGCGACTTCCTTTTTGAAATCAAGCTACTTTCGGCCATGTTAATATTACCAATGCCCTTTAATAATGCATCTGGATTAAATGAAATACTGTCTATTCCCAGTTCTACCAAAAATGCAGCATATTCAGGGAAATCACTGGGTGCTTGTCCGCACAAGCCAATTTTAGTATTGGTTTTATGGGCAGACTTAATGGCCATAGCTATCATTTGCTTAGCAGCTTCATCATTTTCATCAAATAATTTACCCATGATTTCCGAGTCACGATCTACCCCCAGTGTTAATTGGGTCAAATCATTCGAGCCTATGGAAAAGCCATCAAAAATCGCTGCAAACTTCTCAGCCAAAATCACATTACTCGGTATCTCTACCATGGTATAAACCTCAAGTCCGTTATCACCTCTTTTCAATCCATTTTTTTCCATGATAGCCAATACTTGCTTTCCTTCCTCGACCGTTCTACAAAATGGCACCATTACCTTGAGATTGTTAAGACCCATTTCTTCTCGAACTTTTTTTATCGCTGCACATTCCAATGCAAAACCTTTTTTATACGATTCGCTATAATACCTGGATGCACCCCTAAAGCCAAGCATGGGATTTTCCTCATGGGGCTCAAAATCCTTACCCCCTATTAAATTAGCGTATTCATTGGTCTTAAAATCACTCAATCGAACAATAACCTCTTTTGGATAAAATGCAGCTGCGATTGTTGCAATACCCTCTGCGAGTTTGTCTTCGAAATATTCTTTCTTATCCTTATACATGCTAGTAAGTTCAGCGATCTTTTTCTTGGCAATAGGATCTTTTATCTTATCATAACTAACCAATGCCATAGGGTGTACTTTTACCATATGCGTAATGATAAATTCCATACGCAATAACCCAACGCCATCATTGGGATAGAAGGATAATTGAAAGGCGCGTTCGGGATCTGCCAAAATCATTTTTGCCTCGGTTTTGGGCATTTTAATGTTGCTAACATCTATTTCTTGGGTTTTAAAGGGTAATTTACCTTTGTAGACATAACCCGTTTTCCCCTGGGCGCAGGACAAGGTTATTACCAAGCCCTCTGTAATCTCAGATGTGGCATTACCACAACCAACGATTGCAGGTACACCCAATTCCCTGGCTACTATGGCCGCATGGCTTGTTCTACCACCTTTATTGGTTATAATGCCGCCGATCTGCTTTAATAGAGGGTCCCAATCTGGTGTTATATTATCTGTGACTATAATGCTGTCAAAATTCAAATCTACCGCATCCTTTGGAGACTGCAACAAGCGAGCATTACCCACCTTTATTTTGGATCCAACAGCGTTGCCATCTATTAACAATTTTCCTTTTTCAAGGAGTGTATATTCAACTATAAAGTTTTTATTCCCAGAGTAATGTACCGTTTCGGGACGGGCTTGGATAATAAATAGTTCATTGGTGACTCCATCTTTGGCCCATTCAATATCCATAGCTTTTTCATAGTGTTCTTCGATTAAATAAGCCCAATTGCCCAATCTTATCAGTTCCTTATCAGATAGTACAAATTGTTGTTGTTTAGCAAAGGGTGTATCAATATTCATTGTTGGATTTCCACTTTTGGAATCCCCATAAATCATGGTCAGTTTTTTATCACCTAACTTTTTTTGGATGATTGCATTTTTACCTAGCAGAAGAGTAGGTTTAAAAACATAAAATTCATCTGGATTTACAACTCCTTGAACTATGTTTTCCCCTAATCCCCAGACTCCGGATAACAACATAACGTTCTCAAAACCTGATTCTGGCTCAATGGTGAAACCAACTCCGGAACAACCTTTATCAGCTCTTACCATTAACTGTACCCCCACCGATAAGGCAATATCATGGTGTTGAAATCCCTTATCTTCACGATATTTAATAGCTCTATTTGTATATAAAGAAGCAAAACATTTTTTTACGGCATTTAACAAAGGGGCTTCGCCGTTTATATTTAAAAAGGTATCGTGCTGTCCTGCAAAACTAGCATCAGGTAAATCCTCTGCAGTGGCACTACTCCGCACTGCAACTGATGATAAATCATTTCCGGATAAGTTTTTATAAGCATTGATTATCTCTTCGGAAAAGTCTGATGAAAATTCACCATTTAAAATAAGTTTTCTTGCCTTCTCCCCTATGCTCCCCAAGTTCGAAAAATGAGCACGGTCAAGTTGGTCCATTAAACTTTTTAACGGTTTCTGTATCCTGTTTTTATTCAAATAATCCCAAAATGCCTTAGAAGTAGTTGCAAAACCATTGGGCACATTTACTCCCTTTGAAGTCAGATTGTTATACATTTCGCCAAGTGAAGCATTCTTACCTCCTACTAACGGTATATCATCAAGGTTTATCTCATTGAATATTTTAATGCGTGATGTCATAATCGAAGACCTTCCCATTGTTCATTATTTAAGATTAAATATAGCTTCATCCATCAGCAAGCCAAATGATATTGGTCATTTAAGAAGAATACCGAATTTACTGAGATATTTTCAAGGATATTTCCATCTTTTATAAGGATTATTCTTTCAATTAGAATTATCTTTAATAGCGAACTGACCATCCTTTTTTTTGTTTACCCCTAATCGGTTTTGAAAATGACACGAATATTGATTATTGATGACCATGCGACCATTTTAGAAAATACGGCAGAGCTTTTGGATTTGGAAGGCTATGAAACCATTACGGCATCGAATGGAAAGGATGGTCTGGAAAAAATAATCCGTTTGGTTCCAGATGTTGTGCTTTGTGATTTACGTATGCCAAAAATGGATGGTTTTACGGTACTGAAAAGGATGGGGGAACATCCTGATCTAAAAAGAATCCCCTTTATTTTTTTTAGTTCCAAATCAGAAAAAATCGATATTAAATTGGGGCTTGATTCGGGTGCAGACGATTACCTTACAAAACCGTTTGAATTAGTGGATCTTTTAAATTCCATTGAAAATTGTCTTTTGAAGAAATAGCTTCTGCAAACCAACTCAATTTGCCTTTACCTTGATTTCTTCAAGAATTTTTCATACAAAATCCCCATTGTGGTGTCTTGCTACTGATTAATATCATTTTGATTTACATGGCATAGTCATATATTTCATAAAATTTATTGTCATGCAAGTATCAGAAACGCATCCACTACCTCAAAAGACATTTGAAAACCTAGCAGAGAAACGGGCTTTGCATTGTATCTCAGTATATCTTCCTATGGATAAAAAAGGAAGTGAACAAAATAAACATATAGCTCAGGCCCATCTGAAAACATGTATAAATGATGTACGCAAAACCTTAGTACAGCATCAAATGCATGATGATGAAATAATGGCCTTTCTTAAACCAATAGATCGGCTTTTGTCCAAAGTTGAATTGTGGAGAAATCCATCAGATGGTTTAGCCATTTTTTTAAATCCCGAGGAGGAACTGTTAACCTTTAAAGTACCCATATCATTTAAAGTACAATCATTTGTGGCCAATCATTATTATCTAAAACCTTTGCTGCCTCTATATCATGGCGATGGAATCTATTACCTTTTGGAATTGAGCCAAGACTATGTAAAACTATTTGAAGCATCAAGGTATGGTTTTAAAGACGTTTATGTCGAAGATTTTGCCCCTGAACGCTTAGAAGAAGCTGTGGGATTTGATTACAGACCAACAATGCTGCAGTTTAGAACGGGACAAGATATACACGGGTCTGGTTCTTTTCACGGTCATGGTGAAGGTAAGGATGATGATAAGAAAGAATTGACCTCTTTCTTTAGAGCTGTTGATAAAGGGGTTAAAAAGGCAATTACCCATCAGAATGCACCATTGGTCTTGGCGTGTGTTGACAATTTGTTCAATCTATATAAACAAGTTAGTGACCATCCTAAGATTCACAACCAAAATGTGGGAGGGGATCCAGAATTCAAAAAAATAAAAAGTCTGCACCATGAATCTTGGGTTTTGGTGGAGCAATACTTTGAAAAAACAAAAAAAGAGAAAATTAAACAGTACAATGAACTCTATCACACTCAAAAAACATCATATGCCTTAGAGACAATAATCCCCGCAGCCATAAACGGTAAGATTGACACGCTTTTCATTTCTAATGGTCCGGATATTTATGGTATTTATGACAAGGAAAACATGGAACTTAGGTTAGACGAGAAGCGAAAACTGCATAATACTTCATTGACGAATATGGCTTCATTGAGGACATTTTTACAAGGTGGTAAGGTTTATCTTTTAGATGCTGATGAGATGCCAATAAAAGAGAGCTCAATGAATGCAATTCTCCGGTATTGAAATAAGTTTTTGATACCAAGTTGAACCATAAAATCACATCTGTAGCATGAAGGGCTCCTTAAATCTAGGTAAAGTATCTGGTATAAAAATAAAAGTACATTGGACATTTTTATTTATAATTGTTTGGGTTGCATTTGTTGAAATAAATTCTGGAGGCAACTTGCAATCGGTATTATTTAATATTGCCCTTATTTTGGTGGTTTTCTTATGTGTTGTACTACATGAACTGGGCCATGCACTTACCGCGCAACATTTTGGCGTCAAAACAAAAAAGATAACCCTACTCCCAATTGGTGGAATAGCAAGCCTCGAAAAAATACCCGAAGAACCAAAGCAGGAGCTATTAGTGGCGATTGCAGGTCCATTGGTAAATGTTGTAATTGCTTTAGCCTTATATTTTATCGTTCCTGTGCAACAGTTTTTGGGCGATAATTTTACGAACATCATAGAAAATTTAAATGCGCTTACCTTAGCAAATTTTCTTTTTTACCTTTTCACTGTCAATGTAGTACTCGTCATTTTTAATCTTATCCCTGCTTTTCCAATGGATGGTGGACGGGTATTAAGAGCATTATTGGCCATGAATTTGGGGCGGGTTAAAGCTACCCAAATAGCTGCAAGCATAGGACAGTCAATTGCCATCGTTTTTCTATTGCTCGGTATGCTTTATAACCCATTCCTAGTCTTGATAGCTTTATTCGTTTTTGTGGGTGCCTACGGCGAGAATAAAATGGTGCAACAATTGGAACTTTTAAAAGGGCATACGGTAAGTGAAGCTATGCTAACTAAAATTACCCTATTAAAACCCGATGATACAATGGCCAGAGTAAAAGACTTAATCCTTTCGGGTACTGAAAAAGACTTTATCGTTGAGCAGGATGGTACACCTTTGGGTATTCTTATGAACGCAGATATCATCAAGAATTCGAATAAACCAAATTTGCTGGTAAGTGAAATTATGAAAACCTCATTTAAGGAGATTCTAAGCAGCGATAAACTAAGGAACGTTTTAAGTTTGGTTGAACTACACAAGGGTTACTTTTTCCCTGTTTTGGATACCAACAAAAAGCTCGTTGGCGCCATTGATATGACGAATATCAATGAGTTTATCTTGTTTCAATCCAAATTGGATTATTGATTTACATTTCTGAAACCAAAATGTTGCCAGGAGTGACTTAAATCATTTCATTTGACTTTTCTGTGGGATATTTTTGCATCAATATTAATCCTAAAAAATTTATCATGGCAGTATTAAAAGTTATTGAAATATTAGGGAATTCAACGGTCAGTTTTGAAGATGCCGTACAAAAAGTCGTGAGTGAAGTTTCCAAAACGGTAAAAGACATTAAATCTGTTTATGTCCAAGACATGCAGGTAACGGTTAAGGACAACAAAATTTCGGAATACCGGGTTAACACTAAGGTTAGTTTTGGGGTTTTGGATGAATAATTTTCTATTCTTTGGTTTGGTCAGGTAAGGTGCTGTTCAAGTGAAAAAATACTTTTTCTACACCTTACCTTTTGCTTTCATTCCCATTCATTCAAACAATAACCTTAAATGCCCCTAAGAATGTTAAAATATGCCGGATTGATATGCATCATTGTATGACGATTCTTTTACGATCATCTTTAAATAATCAATAAAAATAGTAATCATGACACAGATAGGAATATTCGAAAAAAACGTTGCAGAATATGAGAAATGGTATGAGGATTATTCCGAAGTTTACCAATCCGAGCTTGCAGCGATAAAGGAACAATTGCTTAAATTACCAGAAAATATCAGAGGTATTGAAGTGGGCCTGGGTACTGGAAGGTTTGCCCAACCTTTAGGCATAAAAGAAGGTGTAGAACCCTCTGAAGCTATGGCCGAAAAAGCCATAAAAAGAGGAATTGAGATAATTGATGGCGTTGCGGAAAAACTGCCTTATGGAGATTTGCAATTCGATTTTGTGCTTTTTGTAACCATTTGTCATTTGGACAGTATAAAAAATGCGCTAGCTGAAGCACATAGGGTATTAAAACCAAAGGGGTCTATTCTCATAGGATTCTTGGATAAAGAACAAAGTGTTGCCAAACAGTATCTCGAAAAACGTCATCGAAGCACTTTCTTTGCAAATGCCAATTTCTACACCGTAGATCGCATAAAATCCTTACTTAAAGAATCAAGATTTAAAAATTTGGAATTCAATCAAACCCTTTTTGATGATTTGGATAAGATCAAAAAAATACAAATGCCAAAACAAGGTTTTGGTGAAGGGTCCTTCGTTGTGGTGAAAGCCATCAAAAAATGAATATTACATACCTACCCCATACTGCGGATATTCGAATGAAAATTGAGAGTTCCACTGTGGAGCAGCTTTTTATCGCAGGTATGATTGGGATGGGCAATATTCTAAAGGAAGGTTTTTGCGATAAAGACAATCCGATAGATTGTAAGTCAAAAATTGAAATTCAAGCAATGGATCAAACTTGCTTGCTCATTGATTTTTTATCGGAGATTTTATCCCTTTCTTATGCCGAAAAATCAATTTATTGCAAGGTTGAATTCTCGCTATTTACATCCAATAGAATAAAGGCTGATATTTTTGGGTCACATATAAGTAAACTTGATGAGGAGATAAAGGCGGTGACCTACCATGAGGCGCAAGTGCGTAAAAATAGGAATCAACAATGGGAGACTTTGGTGGTATTTGATATTTGACCTATGAAAATAAATAAAACAGACATACACAGAATCAATGATTATTTATGGGAGATTCCAAAATCCTTTAATCAAAAGATGCGTGTGCCCGCGCGGGTATTGGCATCAGAACCACTGCTCGATGCCATTATGGAGGATAGGTCTTTAGTTCAACTAGTAAATGTTGCCTCCTTGCCAGGTATTCAGGGAGCGTCCCTTGTTATGCCAGATGTTCATGAAGGTTATGGGTTTCCCATTGGTGGGGTCGCTGCTACGTTGTATCCGGATGGGGCCATTTCTCCAGGAGGTATAGGTTATGATATAAATTGTGGTGTTCGATTACTCACCTCACATCAAAACATTGGGGATATTAAGGATAAACTGGAAATATTATCCAAGGAAATGTATGCCCAAATTCCATCCGGAATGGGAAAAGGAGGGCAAATTAACCTTTCTTCTGAAGAAATGGAAGAAGTTCTCCTAAAAGGTGCTGAGTGGGCTGTAAATCATGGTTATGGGGAAAAAGATGATCTTGCTTTTATAGAAAGTAATGGCAGGCTGGAAAGTGCTGACGCATCAATGGTCTCTGAAATGGCAAAAAAAAGGGGTACAGACCAGTTGGGCACCATAGGTTCGGGAAATCATTTTGTTGAGGTAGATTATGTCGAGGAAATTTATAACGATGAAATTGCCAAAGCCTTTGGTCTTTATAAAGGACAGGTCGTTGTTTTGATCCATACGGGTTCTAGGGGGTTAGGACACCAAGTTGCAACCGATTATATTCGTCTCATAATGAACGTAATGCCAAATTATGGCATAGAAGTCCCCGACAGGGAGCTTGCCTGTGTGCCTTTCAACTCAAAGGAAGGGCAAAACTATTTCAAAGCCATGTGTGCAGCCGCTAATTATGCCTGGTGCAATAGGGAAATAATCTCATGGGAAGCAAGAACTGCATGGAAAAACATATTTGGGAAGGAAGTAGAACCGTTAAATCTCATGTACGACGTTGCCCATAACATTGCCAAAATCGAGACACATTTTGTAGACGGAGAAGAATTAAATTTAATCGTGCATCGGAAAGGGGCAACACGGGCTTTTGGACCAGGGTTTGAAGAATTACCGATTAACTATATGGCCATGGGGCAACCCGTTATTATTCCAGGTAGTATGGGTACTTGCTCCTATGTTCTAGCAGGTACAGCCAAAAGTGAAGAATTAACTTTTGGTTCTTGTTGTCACGGTGCTGGGCGTAGGATGTCTAGAACGGCAGCAAAGAAACAAGTAAATGCTCCAGTACTTAAGAAACAACTTAGGGAAAAGGGAATTTATGTTGAAGCTGGATCATTTAAGGGAATAGCAGAAGAGGCTCCCATTGCGTACAAAGACGTTAACATGGTGGTAGATACGATAAGTGCCTCAGAAATTGCCAAAAAAGTAGTAAAACTAAGGCCTGTGGCAGTGATCAAAGGTTAGGTTGATATATTTTCATTGCTTTCCTCCAATAATTGTATGGCTTCTTGATCCGAAACCTGATAGAATTCCTCATAGAATTGTCCAACGGCGTGAAAATTAAATGGCGTTACCAAACATATCACCTCATCTACTTCGGGAGCGTTTTCCAATTTACGAACTGTTGATGGTGGGGCAACGGGAACGGCTACCACAATTTTATTGGGGTTTTGCATTTTCACCAATTCAATGGTGACCAATATCGTATTTCCAGTCGCAATACCATCATCAATAATAATAACAGTCTTATCCTTAATATTTTGGGGTTCGTTATTTTTATAATACTGGTTGTGTCTTTCTTTTAACTTTTTTCTGAGCCTAGTGGTTTCTTCTTCTATATAACCTTTGGTTACGCCAATAGCATCGCTAAGAATTATATTTTCAAGACTTACGGCACCTATGGCGTATTCCTTATTATAGGGGTGACCAATTTTTTTAGTGAGCGCTACATCCAATGGGGCATTGAGTGCCTTTGCGACGATGGCCCCTAAAGGCAACCCCCCTCTTGGTATGGCTAAAACCACTACATTCTGACTCTTTAATGCTAATAGTTTTTCTGCCAATTGTGTGCCCGCATCAATCCTATCTTTAAACATCTTTTTTTATTTATCTCGTTGTAACCATTTATTGAACCATGCTGCAGCTATGTCTGCCACTTGCTGCAGCTTACCTGGCTCTTCGAAAAGGTGTGAGGCTTCAGGAACAATTTCCAGTTTTCGATGACCCTTTAGTTCTTGATAAGCTTTTTCATTGAGTTGTATTACTTGATGGTCCAGACCACCTACAATCAATAAAGTTGGGGCTGTTACCTTATTGAGTTCCTGCATGGCCAAATCTGGTCTTCCGCCCCTTGAAACAACTGCCCCTATATCATTTTGATAAAATGCCGCGGCTCTTATGGCAGAAGCTGCCCCAGTGCTCGCCCCAAAGTACCCGATAACCAAATCCTTACCCTCTTTTTGGTTTTGTACCCATTGGGTCACATCTATTAGACGCATGGTGATAAGATCAATGTTAAAGCGATTTTCATAAATCCTATCCTCATCTTCGGTCAGTAAATCAAACAATAATGTGGCAAGGCCCTTTTCATTAAGTAATTTCGCGACATAGTTATTTCTAGGACTGAGTCTACTGCTACCACTACCATGCGAGAAAATGACCATTCCAGTAGCGTTTTCAGGAATTGAAAGGTTTCCTTTTAAAACAAGTCCATCCAATTTTATATCTACAGCTGTATATTTTTCTTTGACCATCTTTTTATTCTCTAGAAATTATCAATCTAATTTTTTAAAAGCATTTTAAGAAATGGGATAAACGAAGGTTGCTTATTATTACTCTTAAGAAATAACCGATTCTTTTTTAAGGTTCTTTTTATGATAGGTCATAAGCGGAAACGTACTTTCTGTTAACATGCGTTTTACTATATCCCTATGCCATATGCTTTTTATGAGGCTATGTCCTTGTCTTTCCAACATTACGAGCATATCAGGATCTATTTCATTTACATACTGCTGCAAAGCACTAAAAACATCTTCGGAAAAACGGAGTTCAAAATGCAGTTTATTATAATGTATTTTTTGTTGTAACATTTCCTTGAACCACTCCATTTGATCCTCTCCAGCATATTCACTTTTAGTAGATATGTGAATAACATGAATGGATGCCTTGAATTGCTTTGCCATCCCCAACAATCTCTCTATTGCCAGTAAATCAGCTTCTTCCAAAGCAGCTGCATAGGCTATAGTTTTGATTTCTTTACTGGAAACCTTTTCTTGAATGGCCAAAACCGGGCAATCTGACTTCTCAATCAGTGTGGAAGTTGTGCTGCCCAGCAACAACTCTTTTATTATACTTTCCCCTTTTTTGCCCACAACTATAAAATCGACCTTCAATTCATTTGCACAGTTGATTATAGCTTCCCATGTAGGAGTACCTTCTTTTACTTTCAAAGCAATATTTGAATTATCCGGTTCAACTCCCAAGTGCTCCTCACAGAATGAATATAAGCGTTCCTTATGCTCTTTAAATGCCTTAGCTACTTTACGTGAATAAGAAAGAGATACCGTACTGGCAATGGTTACGGAAAGATCAAAAACATGTAAAACAAACAATTTACCTTTGACCTTTTTGCTTAAGGAATGCGCAAATTGCAATGCTGCAATAGAATTATCTGAATAATCTGTGGCGTATAGAATTGTTTTCATCATCTTATTTTAATAATAATGATGAATCTAGTAAAATGATTTATACCAGAAAATGACCACGGTCAGTTACCCAACATATTCTTGTGACATTTATCATTTTTATTGGAAGACCTTTAGACTACTTTTATAAGTATGAGTTTTATTCGGCACAGCTATATAACATTCTTTAATAATATGGACCACCAATAGCAACTAAGAATAAAACCGATAAAATTGAATTATGTTAACATTCAAGAATTTCAATATTGCAGATTGGTTTTCATTTTACCGCATTCTTGCTGTTCCCTTATTAGTCGCACTCATTTGGCTAGGTGAAAGAGAGCTTTTCACATGGTTCTTATTGGTAAGTTACAGTACAGACGCCATTGATGGTTATTTAGCTAGAAAATTAAAAATCACAAGTGCCAGGGGTTCCCAATTAGATTCTATTGGGGATCAAATAACGCTCGTAGTCGGACTTATTGGTCTTCTGGTATTTGAGAAGGAATTTATGATGG
>Ga0316189_10001511_pt1 | contig 23033 bp, 17 predicted proteins | sample LowCovwburrow_MG_FD_204930 | JGI IMG/M metagenome (GOLD analysis project Ga0316189, IMG submission 204930) | Coastal sediment microbial communities from Maine, United States - Lowes Cove worm burrow | ecosystem: Environmental > Aquatic > Marine > Coastal > Sediment | place: USA: Maine... | reverse complement strand
TCGATTTGCAGAATTACAAGTAATACCTGCCATGCAAGCAGTTCATATGTCATCCGACAGACCTTGGGCTATTGACCGTTTAGGAGAAAAACGTATTAAGGAAGGTGCTTATATGTGGCAAGACTTGTTACAAAGTGGTATTCCTATTGTCAATGGCACTGATGTTCCTGTAGAACCTCTAAATCCTATTGCAAGTTTTTATGCTAGTGTAAGTCGTAAAACATTAAAAGGCACACCTGATGGAGGTTACGAGCCAGAGCAAAAAATGACTAGAGAACAAGCATTAAAATCGTATACCTTAGATGCAGCTTATGGAGCTTTTGAAGAGAATATAAAAGGGTCTATAGAAGTTGGCAAACTTGCAGACTTTACAATTTACAATCAGGATTTAATGACTGTAGATGAAGATAACATTCTTAACACCGAAGTTATCATGACAATTTTTGATGGTGAAATTGTCTACGAAAAGAAAGATTAATTAAAAGTGTGATATACTAAAAAATCAAATTAGATTCAGCAGTTGTTTATTTTTCATAAACAGCTACTCCATTTACAATAGCTTTTTATAGTGGGTTGGGATTTGTATTTCCAATATTTAAAAAAACCTCAAAAAACTAAAGTATTTTATTATCTTTCGTCTTCAAACCAATTTATTAAACTTTTACAATGAGTGATCAAGAAATAGCTAAAGACATCGAGTTAAAACACATAAGTACAATTGCTGAAAAATTAGGCCTCAATGTTGATGATATTGAGATGTATGGTAAATACAAAGCTAAATTACCGCAATCAATAATTAACCACGAGAATATCAAGAAAAGTAATCTTATTCTTGTTACAGCCATTTCACCAACTCCTGCTGGAGAAGGAAAAACAACAATGTCAATTGGACTTTCTGAAGGGTTAAACCAACTAGGAAAACAAACCACAGTTGTTCTAAGAGAACCTTCTCTTGGCCCTGTTTTTGGTATAAAAGGTGGAGCAACTGGTGGAGGTTATTCGCAAGTACTTCCAATGGAAGATATTAATTTACACTTCACTGGTGATTTCGCAGCTATTGAAAAAGCACACAATTTATTATCAGCAGTTATTGATAATAACATTCAAAGTAAAACAAATTCTGTAGGTCTTGATGCAAGAACAGTTACATGGAAACGTGTAATGGATATGAATGACAGATCGTTACGCAATATTGTTATTGGTTTAGGTGGTACAACATCTGGGGTCCCAAGGCAAACAGGTTTTGATATCACTGCTGCTTCTGAAATTATGGCAATTTTATGTTTATGTGATGATTTAGAAAATCTTAAAGAAAGACTAGGAAACATATTCATTGGTTATACAAAAGATCGTACACCAATTTATTGTAAAGATTTAAAAGTTCAAGGTGCAATGGCTGCATTACTTAAAGAAGCTATAAAACCTAATTTAGTCCAAACCATTGAAGGCAATCCAGCCATTATTCATGGTGGGCCATTTGCGAATATTGCTCAAGGAACAAATTCTGTGATTGCTACCAGAATGGGAATGTCATTATCAGATTATACGGTAACTGAAGCTGGTTTTGGTGCAGATTTAGGTGCTGAAAAATTCTTAGATATTAAATGTCAGAGCGCAGGTTTATCGCCAAAAGCTGTAGTGCTTACTACAACCATTAGAGCATTAAAATATCATGGTGGAGCAGATTTAAAAAATCTTACAGAAGAAAATGTAGACGCATTGAGAAAAGGTTTACCAAATCTTGAAAAACATATCGAAAACGTTAAACAATTTGGTATTACACCAGTAATTGCAATCAATAAATTTATAACTGATAGTGACGCTGAAGTTGCAATTATTAGAGAATTTGCAGAATCACATAATATCAGAGTAGCTCTAGCAGAAGTTTGGGCAAAAGGCGGTAAAGGAGCATTAGAATTAGCTCATCACGTTGTTGATATTGTAAAAGAAGGATCTTCAAACTTTAAACCAATGTATGATTGGAGCATGAGTGTTCAAGATAAAATTGAAATTCTAGCAACAAAAATATATGGAGCAGACAATGTAGAGTATACGTCTTTAGCAAAACGAAACTTAAGAACTATTGCCAACTTAGGTCTTGAAGGACTACCTGTTTGTGTAGCTAAAACTCAAAAATCGTTATCAGACAACCCAAAATTATTAGGTCGTCCAAAAGGATTCACTATCACTGTTAGGGAAATAGAAATTGCAGCTGGAGCGGGCTTTTTAGTTCCAATTACTGGTGATATGATGAGAATGCCTGGACTTCCAGCTCATCCAGCTTCAGAGAATATTAATATTGATAATGACGGAAACATTTCTGGGTTATTTTAAATCAATTCGTATGAAAAATCTATTTCTTGCCCTAATTATTTCGTTATCGTTCTTTGGCTGTAATAGCGAAGAAGAGCAAGAAAAACGTCCAAATATAATTTACTTTTTAGCTGACGATTTAGGCTATGGTGAAGTTGGGGTTTATGGACAGACGAAGATTCAAACTCCAAACATGGATGACTTAGCAAACAATGGAATGCAATTTACTCAGCATTATTCAGGTGCTCCAGTTTGTGCTCCATCTCGTTATATGTTTTTAACAGGAAAACATTCTGGCCACTCATATATTAGAGGCAATGATGAATGGGCTGAACGTGGAGATGTTTGGGATTATGCTGCAGCTTCAAAAGACCCAGGATTAGAAGGTCAGAGGCCAATACCAAACAATACAATTACAATAGGTCATCAACTTCAAAAAGTGGGCTATAAAACAAGTTTGTTTGGAAAATGGGGATTAGGTGCTCCAGAAACCGAAGGTATACCTACTCTTCAAGGGTTTGACTATTTTTACGGCTATAATTGTCAACGACAAGCTCATAATTTATATCCTCCTCATTTATGGGAAAATACTGAAAAAGACATCTTTAATAATGAATTAGTAGCTCCACGTACAAAATTGGATTCCTTAGCGGACCCTTATGACGAAGCTAGTTATGCAAAGTATAATCAAAACGATTACGCTCCAGAGCGTATTCATGAGAAAGCATTAACTTTTATTGACGAAAATAAAGACAATCCATTTTTCTTGTATTACGCTTCTCCTTTACCACATTTACCATTGCAAGCACCTAAGGAATATGTAGATAAATACAGAAAATTGTTAGGTGATGAAGAACCTTATTTAGGTGATAAAGGTTATTTTCCAAACAGATATCCTAGAGCTACTTATGCAGCTATGATTGACTATCTGGATCATCAATTGGGTGAGCTCATTGCAAAATTAATAGAACTAGATTTATACGAAAATACTATAATCATTTTGTCTAGCGATAATGGACCAACATACACTGGAGGTGTAGATTTTGATTTCTTTGAAAGCTCAAAACCATTTGCAAATGGCTATGGCAGAACCAAAGGCTATGTTTATGAAGGTGGCGTTAGAGTTCCACTAATTGCTAGTTGGCCAAATAAAATTAAAGCAGGTTCAACAAGCAACCATATCTCAGCATTTTATGATTTAATGCCAACGATTTGTGATATTGCAGGCATAGAATCTCCACAAAATATTGACGGCAAAAGCTTTAAGGCTGAATTACTTGGGGAAGAACAAAAATCTCATGAATTTCTGTATTGGGAATTTCCAAGTTACAAAGGGCAACAAGCTGTTAGACTAGGTAAATGGAAAGGTGTAAGAAAGAATATCTTTGAAGGGAATTTAGAAATAGAACTCTACGATATTGAAACTGATCTTTTAGAACAAAATAATTTGGCAGCTCAACATCCTGATATTATTAAAAGAATTTCTGAAATCATGGTTCAAGAACATGAACCATCTAAAAATGAACGTTTCAAATTCAAGCAATTGGGAGATGAATAACCCAAAGTTGTTTTTTAAATTACTCCTTTTTTTTATTTTCATTACAGTAAGCTCATGTGGCACAACTAATCAACTAAAAAAGGATTTTAAACAAAACGAAAAAGAGTCTGAGTTCTTCAAAGGCTTTGTTTTATATAATCCTAAAACTGGAAAGCAAATTATAAACCATAATGGTCATAAGTTTTTAACACCTGCTTCTAACACTAAACTATACACCTTTTATTCGGCTTACAAAACTTTGGGTGATTCCATAAAAGGGCTTGAATATTTTAAAAAGAACGATACGTTATTTATTAAAGGCACTGCTGACCCTACTTTATTATATGGGTTTAAAGAATCTAAAACCATCCCTTTTCTTAAAAATCATGATGGTCCAATTGTTTTTATTGAAGAATCCTTGAATGATGACCTATTAGGAAATGGTTGGTCCTGGAGCGATTACCAATATTATTACATGCCTGAAAAGAGCTTATTTCCTATGTATGGCAATTTGGTTGTTTATTCTATGAGTGCTGATTCCATTAAAGTAATTCCTAGACATTTTTCAAAAAACATAAACGTTGTAGATTCTTTAATTATTAATAGAGACTATGAGAAAAATCAATTTTATTTGGAGCGTTTAGATTCGTCAATTTATGACATTCCATTTAAAACATCTACTCAATTAATTGCAAAACTATTAAGCGACACCTTAAGCAAACCTATAGAAGTTTCTTCCAAAACTTATAAAGAAGATTTCACCCCTCTATATAGCGTTTCTACCGATTCTGTTTACAAGAAAATGCTTGTAGTTAGCGATAATTTTATAGCAGAACAGCTGATGTTACAAGTAGGCAAAGAAACTACTAATTCCTATAATGTTGGAGATGCTATAGATTATTCACTGGAAAATTATTTACCAAATATGCCCCACAAACCACGTTGGGTTGATGGTTCTGGCTTATCACGTTATAACTTATTTACACCTGAAGGCACAGTACATTTATTGTCAAAAATGTATAAAGAAATTCCTTTGGAAAAGCTCTTAAATTATTTTGCTGTCGGTGGAGAAAGTGGGACGTTACGAAATTGGTATGGCGAAAAAGACAAACCTTTTGTATATGCGAAGTCAGGAACGCTCTCTAATAATTATAGTTTGAGTGGTTACCTAATTACTAAAAAAGGAACGCTTTTGATTTTTAGTTATATGAACAATCATTACAGGTTAACTAATTCTCAAATAAGAACTCAAATTCAAGATCATCTTTTAAAAATATATGAGACATATTAAAAAAATATTAACCCTTAGTTTAATTTGCCTGTTTTCTGGTAATGTTTGGTCACAGTTTGAAATTGATTCTAGTAGAATAGTTAAAGTATTATCCTTTAATATCCTTCATGGAAAAACTATGAAAGGTGATTTTAATTTAGATGTTATTGCCAAAGTAATTATTGATGCTGACCCTGATTTTGTAGCACTGCAAGAAGTTGATTTTAAAACCAATCGTGCGAAAAAATATGATTTAGTGACTGAGTTAGGTTGGCGAACAAAACTAGCCCCAATTTATGCTAGAGCTATGCATTATGATGATGGTGAGTATGGTGAAGGGGTACTTTCAAAACATACATTTTTACAAACTAAAAATGTACCATTACCATTTATTGCTGGAGACGAACCTCGAGCTGCATTAGAAATCACAACCGTTTTACCATCAAAAGACACTATCTCTTTTATTGGTACTCATTTGGATCATTTAGACATAGACACTAATAAAATTATGCAAGCTAAAGAAATCAATAAGGTGTTTTTAAACAATAAATATCCAACTATTTTAGCAGGTGACTTAAATGCTGAACCAGATAGTAACACCATGAATATATTGGAGAGTTTTTGGACTGCATCATATAATATAAGTAATCCTCAACCAACATTTTCTTCTGAAAATCCAGCAAAGAAAATTGACTATGTTTTATTCTATCCTAAACACAGATGGAAGGTTTTGAAAAGAGAAGTGATTTGTGATACTATTGCATCTGATCATTGCGCTTATTTAGTAACGCTTCAATTACTAGACGAATAATTCTATCATTTTAACATTTGGTTACAAAAATAAATATGGCAAATTTGCTCAACTTTATGTAAATTGACCATTAATTATAATCGGAAATTAAAGTATCCATTATACTATGGCGACTAGGAACTACGAAGGCAAAAAATTTAATAACAATAACATTGACAAAATTGTTGATGCATTAACTATTGAAGAAGCCCTACAAATAAACATAAACAACAAAGCATTTACAGTTTCTATGCGGACTCCTGGAGATGATATTTCTCTTGTTCGTGGCCTATTACATGCTGAAGGCGTTATAAATAATGTGAATCTTATTCCTGAAGTTTCGCTTAAAAAAGAGAATGAAAAAGGTATTGTAACTATTGTTAATGTAAACGTTCCAGAAAATGAATTAGGAGAAGGCTATTCAAATAGCAGAAGTTTACTATCAGTATCTTCCTGTGGTATTTGTGGAAAAACTGAACTTGGCGATTTAGCGTTTATTGGAAAAACTATTGATGATAGTGAGAAAATTGATATTGGATTAATTCATAATCTATTTGCAAAGATGAATTCATTTCAGTTCGATTTTAGAAAATCAGGAGGGACACATGCTGCTGCGGCTTTCACAATAAATGGCGATATGTTATTTGCTATGGAAGACATTGGGCGCCATAACGCAGTAGATAAAATAGTAGGAAAACTCATTAACAACAAAGAATTAAATAAAGCTAAGATTATGACAGTAAGTGGTCGAATTTCTTATGAAATTATAATAAAATGCTTTAAAGCACGAATCCCTTTTTTAGCAGCTGTTTCTGCTCCTTCGTCTTTAGCAGTAGATTACGCCAAAGAATTAGGAATTACACTTTTTGCGTTCTGCAGAGACCAAAGAGCAACATGTTATTCCAATCCACAACGAACAAAAATAAATTCAACCAATACAAAAGCGAGTTAATTATATATGTCAGATAATTTAAGTGAATTATTAGGAAGAAAAGGACTCAAAGATAACCTCTTTGATAAATTAGGAAAACTAGCGAAACCTGATGGTGCTCCAAGTGATGATGCCATGGCTAAATTGGCTGATGAATTTTTAGTTGGGAAAGCAAATGCTTTTGGAACTGCAAGTTTTTATGATTTTTTAAAACCCGAAAACAAAGGCAAAAAAGCATATGTATGTAATGGTACTGCATGTGTTTGTGCAGGCACTCAAGAAAAAGTTATAAATACTCTCAAAACTGAATTTGAGGCTGACGAAATTGGTCACATGACCTGTTTAGGTCGTTGTCATGAAAATTCTGCATTTCATTACGATGGGAAAAATTATTCAGGCGATGCAATAGCAAATTTAAAATCTATTACTGCTTCAGATTCTGATTTAAACCTAGACAATTATAAAATAGCCGCAAGCGGAAAACAGATATTAACAAAACCATTTACTAATGTTACTGAATATTATCAACCTTTTTTGGATGCGCTTAAAACAGATTCCGCGGATGTGCTGGAAGAAGTAAAAACATCAAATGTTCGAGGTCGTGGTGGAGCAGGTTTTCCAATGGGATTGAAATTACAATTCTGTAGAAATGTAGAAAACGAAACAAAATTCATTATATGTAATGCTGACGAAGGCGATCCTGGAGCATATTCAGATCGTTATTTATTAGAACATCAACCGCATTCAGTATTATTTGGCATGTTAATTTCAGGTTATGTCACACACGCAAATTATGGAATTTTATATATAAGAGCTGAATATCCAGAAGCAGTAAAGATTGTTCAAGATGCTATTGATGATATTGAGCAAGCAGGATTAATTGGTGAAAATATTTCTGATAGTGGATTTGATTTTCAGTTTAAAATTATCCAAGCACAAGGTTCTTACATTTGCGGTGAAGAAACTGCACTCATAAACTCTATTGAAGGACAACGTCCTGAAGTTAGAGTTCGACCTCCTTTTCCAGCACAAAAAGGGCTATTCAACAAACCAACAACGGTTAACAATGTGGAAACATTAGCAGCTTTACATTATATTATATCAAATGGTGGAGCATCATGGAAAGCTATTGGCACTGAACGTTCATCTGGGACAAAACTCGTTTCGTTAGATAGCTTCTTTAACAATCCAGGCATGTATGAAGTAGAAATGGGAACATCGTTGTCGTATGTTGTTAATGAACTCGGAGGTGGATTTAAATCTGAAGTAAAAGCAGTACAAATTGGTGGTCCACTTGGTGGATTAGTACCAGTTTCAAAAATAAAAGATTTAACTATTGATTTTGAGTCTTTCTCAAAAGAAGGTTTTTTGCTTGGTCATGCATCTATTGTATCTGTACCTTCAGCTTATCCAATAATGAAATTTATTGAACACCTGTTTGATTTTGCAGCTTATGAAAGTTGTGGAAAATGTTTCCCTTGCAGATTAGGAACAAAACGCGGTCAAGAATTAGCAGAAAAAGCATTGACATCCGATTATAAAATTGACAAAAAACTATTTACTGATTTATTGACGACTCTTGAACAAGGCTCATTATGTGCTCATGGTGGAGGAATTCCACTTCCTGTACGTAACGCATTGCAGTATTTTGATGATGAATTAAGACAATATTTTAATTAGAAGACTATGAGTAAAACAGCATACATAGATAATCGAGCATTTGAAATCGAAGATGGAGAAACTATCCTTACGTTTATTCGTCGATATAAAGATAAAACCTTAATTCCAACATTATGCGATGCACCAAATTTAGATCCTTTTGGCTCTTGTCGTGTGTGTAGTGTTGAAGTCGCTTTAGAAGAAAATGGACCAGTAAAAACTATGGCTTCATGCCATGCTCCTGTTGCTGAAGGTCAATATATATACACAAGTTCTGAAACAGTAAAAGCATTACGTAAAAATATAGTGGAGTTAGTTTTAACAGATCATCCGTTAGATTGTTTGACTTGTGAAGTTAATGGCAACTGTGAATTACAGACAGTTGCTGCGCAAGTTGGAATACGTGATGTACGTTATCCAGAAGGAGACAATCATTTATATAGAATGAAAGATTTGAGTCATCCATATATGACCTCAGATTTATCAAAATGCATCAACTGTTATCGCTGTGTAAGAGCTTGTGACGAAGTACAGGGTGAATTTGTTTTGAGTATGTCTGGAAGAGGATTTGATTCAAAAATTATCAAAGGATTAGATGACTCTTTTATGGATTCCGATTGTGTGAGTTGTGGAGCATGCTCCCAAGCATGTCCGACTTCAGCAATTTCAGATGTATTTCAATCAAAAGCTATTCAAGCAACGGATACAACTAGAACTATTTGTACCTATTGTGGTGTTGGTTGTAATCTAGAAGTCTCTACCAGTAATGGAGAAATATTAAGTATTACTGCTCCTTATGATGCTGAAGTTAATCAAGGTCATACGTGTTTAAAAGGACGTTATGCATTTAAATTTTACGATCATCCTGAACGATTAGATTCACCTATGATAAAAAGAGATGGTGAATTCGAAAAAGTAAGTTGGGATGAAGTTTACGATTATTTAGCTAATAAGCTCTCAGGATTCAAAGATAAATTTGGACCAGATTCAATGGCTGGGATTTCATCCTCTCGTTGTACAAATGAAGAGAATTATTTGATGCAGAAATTTTTTAGAGCTGTATTAAGCACCAATAATATTGATGGTTGCGCAAGAGTTTGCCACTCACCTACTGCTTTAGGAATGCAACGTACGTATGGAACTGGAGCAGCAACCAATTCAATTGACGATTTAAAAGACACGAATTGCATCATGGTTATTGGCGCAAATCCAACAGATGCGCATCCAGTAACTGGAGCAAAGTTGAAGCAATTCTCAATGAAATCTGACAATGTATCGATTGTTATTGATCCTAGAAGAACTGAGTTAGCGCGTTATGCAACTCATCATATAGCCTTACGACCAGGAACTAATGTTGCAGTTTTAAATATGATGATGTATTATATAGTTTCTGAAAATTTAGTAGATACCTCATTTATTGAAAGCAGAACTGAAGGTTATGAAGATTTTAAAAAAGAATTACTTGAGATAGATTTAGATCAAATAGAACAAATTTCTGGTGTTACAAGACAAGAGGTTAGAGCCGCTGCTATGGCTTATGCCTCAGCACCCAATGCCATGTCTTTTCATGGTTTAGGAGTAACGGAACATTCACAAGGAACATTTACTGTGATGCAAATTGCAGATTTAGCATTAATGACTGGAAACATAGGAAGACGTGGTGTTGGTGTAAACCCTTTACGTGGTCAAAACAACGTTCAAGGTTCGGCAGACATGGGAGTTCAACCTCATCAAGGTGCTGGTTATTTAGATATCACCAAAGATGATGTTAACAAAAAATATAATGAATTTTATGGTGTTGAAGTACCACAACATATTGGTTTAAAAATTCCTGAAATGTTTGATGCAGCCTTAGATGGTAATCTGAAAGCTATCTGGATAATTGGTGAAGATGTGGTGCAAACAGATCCTAATACTAAAAAAGTAATAAAAGCACTTGAAGCAACAGATTTAGTGATTGTTCAAGAGCTATTTATGACTGAAACTGCAAAATATGCAGATGTCATTTTACCAGGCGCTTCGTTCCTTGAAAAATCAGGAACTTTCACCAATGGTGAGCGTCGTGTACAAGCCGTTCGTCAAGTCGTTGAACCAATCCCAGGATCAAAACCTGATGGTCAAATTATAGTTGACATAATGAATAGAATGGGTTATAATCAACCAGATTATACTCCTGATGGCATGCTGGAAGAAATTTCTCAAATTGTACCATTCTTTGCAGGTATTAAATGGGATCGATTAGGTATAAACGGTTTACAATGGCCAGTTGCTCCAGATGGAACGGATACTCAAATTTTACATACTGTAGATTTTAAACGTGGTAAAGGTCTTTTTGAATTTAAAGACTGGAAAGAAACCGCTGAGTTGACAGAACATGCAAAAGACTATCCATACATTTTAACAACTAATCGTGAATTAGAGCATTATAATTGTGGAGCCATGACACGTAGAACTGCAAATGAACAAATTTTACAAGATGACTATTTAATGATAAACCCTAATGATGCCAAATCACATTTGATTAATGAAGGTGATTATGTATGTTTAGAGTCACCTCGTGGTAAAGTAGATGTAAAAGCTCGAATTACAGACGAAGTAAAAGAAGGTATTTTAAGTACTACCTTTCACTTCCCAGAAATAATGATTAATAATATTACTGGTGATGTTCACGATAGCGAAGCTATGTGTCCAGAATACAAAGTAGTTGCAGTTAGAATTCGTAAGAGCAAGGGGAAATTTAAAAAGGAACTTGTATAAAAGTTAAAAGCCTCATCTTTCGATGAGGCTTTTTTTTAATTCATTTTAATAGCTCCTATTCCAGCTTCCCATAATTGCTTATTGAAATCAGGAATCTTTGAGTTTATAAAAATATTAGCTCTATTCTTCAATATGTTCCATTGGGCATCTAATTCATTCTTTCTATTTCTATTCTGATCATTTATTCTAGGAATACTACTATCTGATTGATTTATTAGGAATATATATTCTGCAGTAAATTTATTTGGAAAATTTTCCACATCGTCATAAGCTTTTGATTTTCGTTGAATCATATCTTCATCCCAAGCGGATAAATCCTTTACTAGCTCTTTTCCTATTTCGATCAAATCTTTGTTTTTATCAGCATCTAATCCTGCAATAGATTCCTTTATCTGTTTCTTTGCCTTAAATAGGACATTCACCATATCGTGCATTTTAGTTAATTTCATTTCCATTTCTGCCATTGTACTATTATACTCTTCATATTGCCCAGGCTTGACTTCATAATTAGGGTTTTCAACAAGTACAGCATTAGTAGAAACTGATGTTTCACCAACTTTTAAAGTTAGCTGATAAGTTCCTGGTATTGTACGATGTCCTCTAAAATTAGCTTCAATATATGTGTTAGGAATTCCTGACATGATTGGATAACGCATATCCCAAACAAAACGGTTCAACCCTTCTTTTTTTGATAATGTTGATGCAGGAGGTGGTCCTCCATCCCAACGTCTATAGTCTTTATTTCTTTTAGAACTAATTGTATTAACAAGTTCATTCTTACTGTTTCTTATTTCTAAAGTGACATCAGCTTTATCATCAAGCTTTGGTAATTTATAATAGATCACAACGCCATTTGCAGGATTTACTCCTTCAAAAGAGTTTGTTCCATCAAAATTTGGATTATTACTACTAAGTTGACTTCCCCAAACGCCATCTAAAGCAGGTTCTGGCTCATATAATTGAACTGCATCTGAATTATTATTAAACTGATTTAATAATCCTAAATCATCAAGTATCCAAAATCCTCTACCAGAAGTTGCCACAACCAAATCACCTTGATGTACTTTTAAATCAGTGATTGGAGTAATTGGCATGTTAAGTTGCAAACTTTCCCAAGATAGGCCACCATTCCATGACACGTAAATACCTGTTTCTGTCCCTGCGTACAATAAATTTTTTCTAGTTTGATCTTCACGAACTACTCTTGTATATGCTCCATAAGGAATTCCTGAACTTATATTTTTCCAAGTTTTACCATAATCTGTTGTTTTGTATATAGCTGGTGTATAATCATTAAACTTATATTTTGTCGTTGCCACGTAGGCAGTAGCAGGGTCATGAGGAGACACATCAATGGCATTAACTAAAGTTTCACCAAGTCCTTTCGGTGTTACATTCTGCCAAGAATTCCCATTATCTCTTGTAATATGGACAAAGCCATCATCACTTCCTGTCCAATACACCCCTTTTTCGTGAGGTGATTCAATGATATATGCAATGGTTCCATAGTTTTCAGCACCAACAGCTTCATTTGTATATGGAGCTCCTCCATTACCTTGTTTCTCATCAATATTTCTGGTTAAATCTGGTGAAAATTCGATCCATGATTTTCCCATATCTGTAGTTTTCAAAACTTTATTTGCGCAATGGAAGTATGTTCCTTTTTCATGTATTGAATGAATTATTGGAGCATTCCAATTAAACAAGTATTCCATATCACGAGCTTCTCGTCCTAGCCATTGATTTGGTGCTGCCATAATATTAGTAGAACCCTTAGATTCTGTATCCAACAACTCAATATAACCCAAATAAACACCTCCCATAACATAGCGAGGGTTATCAGGATCTAATCCTGCAAATGCACTTTCTCCTCCAGCCGATCTTTCCCAATCCTTATGTGAAATACTCCAAGCCCCTAAAGACTTACTCTTAATTTTTACTGATGAATTATCTTGTTGTCCTCCATAAATATTATATGGAAACATATTATCCGTATTTATTCTATAAATCTGAGCTGTTGACATGTTTGCTTGAGTCGACCAGGTTGCTCCATAATTAAATGATATTCCAGCTCCACCATCATCTGAAATTACCATGTTTTTTGAATTATTTGGATTTATCCATAAATCATGGTAATCACCATGAGGACCTCTTAATGTTTCCCAAGTTTTTCCGCCATCAATAGAGCGAAGTGCTGGAGCACTCATGACATAAACTGTATTTTCATCATTAGGATCCGGAAAAACTTCAGTATAATACCATGCACGTTGGGTCAATCTGTTATCATCACTTACACGAGACCAGCTGTCTCCAGCATTATTCGATACAAATAACCCTCCTAAATCTTTATTACTATCACTTTCAATAAGTGCATATACTTTATTGGAATTTGCTCGACTTACAGCAATTGCCATTTTACCTTTTTCTTCTGGTAATCCCTTATGGATTTGTTTCCAGTTTTCACCTCCATCTGTTGATTTGTATAATCCACTACCTTCCCCTCCACTCAAAACAACCCAAGGTTCGCGTTTATGATGCCACATTGCTGCATATAAAACTTCCGGATAATTCATATCCATAGAAAGCTCTACAGCTCCAGTCATATCATTTACATAAAGTACGTTCTTCCATGTTTTACCACCATCAATTGATTTATATACACCTCTTTCTTTTGTGGAACCATTAATAGCTCCTTGGGCTGCTACAAATACAATATCTGGATTTGTTGGATGAACTTCTATTCTAGATATTTGTTGAGTTTCCTTTAATCCAAGGTGAGTCCATGTTTTTCCAGCATCAGTTGATTTATAAACGCCATCACCATAAGATGTCATTACACCTCTTATAGCATGTTCTCCCATTCCAACATAAACAATATTCGAATTAGACTCAGAAACAGCAACTGCGCCTACTGAACCCGTTTTAAAAAATCCATCAGAAATATTTTCCCAACGTTGACCAGCATCTTCAGTTTTCCAAAGTCCTCCACCAGTAGTTCCCATATAATAAGTAAGAGGATCACCAACAACTCCTGTTGAACCTACAGAACGACCACCTCTAAATGGTCCAATATTCCTATACTTAAGTGGCTTAAAATAGGTTTCAGCTTCTTGAGCTGCGAGAGAAAATAAAATAAAAAATAAAGCTAAAAAAGAAATCGATTTTTTCATTGGTTGATTGTGTTAGTTGAATGAAATCAAATATAAAAAATATAAATGGCTTTATTCAATAAGATTTTAACACATAAATCTTTGTTAAAACTCAAATTCAATTTCTTTTTTTAGTAAATTTAGAAACATTCGTAATCTTCGCGTCGCTTTTTAACAGCGTTCGTCATAAAACACTAATTATGCCAACTTATAATTTAAAAATTAACGGAAAACTGCAATCGGTTGAAGCAGATTCTGACACGCCTTTACTTTGGGTTTTACGAGATCATGTAGATCTTGTTGGAACTAAATTTGGATGTGGAATAGCACAATGTGGTGCTTGCACAGTTCATGTTAATGGGAACGCAACTAAAAGTTGTTCGACATCAGTTGCTAACTTGCAAGGTATGGAAATTACAACCATTGAAGGTCTTTCTGAAAATGGTGATCATCCTGTTCAAGAAGCATGGAAAGAAATTGATGTACCACAATGCGGTTATTGTCAAGCTGGTCAAATCATGACAGCTTCAGCTTTTTTAGACAACAATCCGAATCCTACTAAATCAGATATTCGTACTGCAATGCAAGGTAATATTTGCAGATGTGCATCTTATAATAGTATAGAAAAAGCAATAGAAGTTGCAGCAAATAAACTAAGTTAAAACCACAAATTCAATGAAAACTTCAAACAAAATAAATTTCAGTAGAAGATCATTTTTACAAACTTCAACTTTGGCCAGTGGTGGAATGCTTATAGGATTTAACTTATTTACCGCTTGTAAAGAAGATGTAAAACCTCCTGTTGATCTTAGTCTTTTAGATTATAACGACTTTAATGCATTCATTAAAATATCTGATGAAGGAAAGGTGACCATTTTTTCACCTAATCCAGAAATTGGACAAGGTGTAAAAACATCAATGCCAATGTTAATTGCCGAAGAATTAGATGTTGATTGGAACGATGTTCATGTTGCTCAAGGTGTATTAGACACGAAAAATTATTCAAGGCAAGTAGCAGGTGGAAGCCAATCACTAAGACATGGTTGGGAACCATTAAGACAAACTGGCGCAACTACAAGACAAATGTTAGTCAATGCAGCTGCCGCAAAATGGGGAGTTCTGCCTTCAGAATGTAAAACAAAAAATGGAGTCATCACAAATTCTAATGGTGACAAATTAGGTTACGGTGAAGTGGTTAAAGAAGCTGCTCTTTTGGAAGTCCCAGAAGATGTTACTTTGAAAGATGTAAAAGACTTTACTATTATTGGAAAAGGAAAAAGCAATGTTGATATAGACGAGATTGTTACTGGAAAACCTCTTTTTGGTCTCGATTATAAAACGGAAGGAATGTTGTACGCTTCAGTGTTAAGACCTCCTGCTTTTGGACAAAAATTAACCTCTTTTGATGACACAAGTGCAAAAGGTGTAAATGGTGTGACAGATGTTATTAAGTTTGGCGATAAGGTTGCTGTTTTAGCAACAAGCACATGGTCTGCAATGAAAGGAAAAAAGGCTTTAAAAGCAGAATGGAATCAAGACAGCAAAGCTGAAAGCACAGCTTTTCATGATGAAAAATTATTAGGTATTCTTAATGGGAATGAGTTTGATACACGACGTAAAGATGGTGATGTTAAAAAAGCATTTTCTGAAGCTGATACTGTTTTAGAACGCACATACGAATCTCCTTTTTTGCCACACAATTGCATGGAACCAATGAATTTCTTTGCAAATGTTACATCGAATAAAATAGAACTCGTTGGGCCAATACAAACACCTGCTGGAACAGCTGGAAGAGTTGCAAAAATGCTAGGAAGAGATGTGAGTGAAGTTTCACTTGAGATGACTAGAATGGGAGGTGGTTTCGGTCGTCGTTTATATGGTGATTTTGCTATGGAAGCTGCTGAAGTTTCTCACTTAGCCAAAAAACCTGTAAAGGTTGTCTTTTCTAGAGAAGATGATATGGCTGCAGGAATTTATAGACCTGCAATAAAATATAGAATTGCGGCTTCAATTAAAGACGGAAAACTTACAGGTTATCATTTAAAAGAAGCTGCTATTAATAGCAATATGTATGGCTTAATTCCTAATTTCTTTCCAGCTGGAGCCATAGAAAACTATCAAGTAGATACTGGTAATTATAAGAGTAATATAACTACAGGAGCATGGAGAGCTCCTTACACTAATTTCCTTGCTTCAGCAGAACAAAGTTTCTTTGACGAATTAGCTGAGCAAATGAATGTAGATCGTATTAAATTACATAGAGATTTACTTCAAAAAGTAAAAGGCACTACTGATGAACAAATTCAATACAGTCCTGAACGACTAGAAGGTGTTATGGATTTAGCACTTGAAAAATCTAATTGGGGAAAAACTACTGAAGGCGTTTATCAAGGTTTTGCTGTGTATTATTGTCATAACACACATGTAGCTGAAGTTGCAGATATTGAAATGGAAAATGGATATCCTGTAGTAAAAAAAGTCACTGTTGCTGTAGATTGTGGCATTGTAGTAAATCCTCTTGGAGCTAACAACCAAGTAGTTGGTGGTGTAATTGATGGCATAGGACATACTATGTATGGAGAACTCACCTTTAATGAAGGCATTCCACAATCCAATAATTTTAACTCATATCAATTAATAAGAATGCATCAAACACCACAAGTTGATGTGCATTTTGTTGAAAATAATCTTGCACCAACTGGATTAGGTGAACCAACTTTACCACCAATTGGAGGTGCCGTTGCTAACGCTATTTATGCAGCTACTGGACAACGTTTATTAAAACAACCATACATGAAACATTACGAACCTAAAAAGATTATTGGTTAATACTATTTAGGTTTTATGACTCACGAATTCAAGCATATTGTTGAAGCTTCAATTGATGCCAAACAAAGTGGATTAAAATCTGTTTTGGCAACTGTTGTGGCTTTAGATGGTTCTTCCTATAGAAAACCAGGAGTACGTATGCTCATTCTTGAGAACGACATAATGATTGGAGCAGTAAGTGGAGGTTGTGTCGAAAAAGACATCTTAAGACAATCTCAATCTGTGTTTCAAACTGGGAATTCTAAAATGATGACTTATGATGGTCGATATCGTTTGGGTTGTGAAGGCATCTTATATATTTTAATTGAACAATTTCAACCAAGTGACAATTGTATTTCAGCATTTAATTCTTGTTTAGAGAAAAGGATTTCTTTTAATATTGTTTCAAATTTTAAAAAAGAAGAAGGAGTTTTTGAAGGCATAGGAAGTGTTATTCAGTTAGAAAATAATTCATTTCAATTATCCGGTTTTATAGAAGAGGAAAAAATTAATTTTTCTGTGTTCTCCGAACAATTACCTCCTTGTTTTAAGTTGATGATTTTTGGAGCAGAACATGACGCTGTTCAGTTATGTCAATTAGCAAGCTATAATGGCTGGGAAGTTACCATAATTTCAGGACCATTAGAATCAAAAACAATTGAAAATTTTCCAGGAGCTACAGCTTTTTATTCCGTTTCACCAGATGCGCTTGAACTCAATTCAATTGATGAAGAGACTGCTATTGTAATTATGTCTCATAATTTTGCGAATGATTTAAAATATTTGTTAGAACTAAAAGAAACTAACCCTATTTACTTAGGTCTTTTAGGACCATCAAAACGTCGAGAGAAATTATTGTCTCAATTTATTGAGTACAGTCCTGAAGCTGAAGAGTCTTTTATTGAAAACATCTATGGACCAACTGGGCTAAATATTGGTGCAGAAACGCCTCAAGAAATTGCTGTTTCTATAGTTTCTGAAATATTATCTGTTGTGCGACAACAAACTCCAATGTCACTAAAAGAAAAGCGTTCTGGAATTCACTCAAGAACAACTACTAACTAGTTTTGAATAGTCAACCTAATATTGCAATTCTTATTTTGGCTGCTGGAAATTCTTCTAGAATGGGTGAACCAAAACAGTTATTACCATGGAAAAATACCTTTTTACTTCATCATACGATACATACTGCAGTACATTTAAAAAATTCTAAAACCTTTGTGGTTTTAGGCACAAATCATGAACTCATCAAACCTAAAATTCAGCATAATGATATAAGTATTATTTACAATAAAAATTGGAAGTTAGGATTAGGTTCCTCAATTGCCTTTGGAGTAAAATCTATTATGGAATCTGAACAAAAATTTGAGGGTGTTCTAATTATGCTCTCAGACCAACCCTTAATTGATTCTAATTATTTAGATGGATTAATCAGCTTATTTAAAGCTGGAAATAGTCAAATTATCGCATCAGTTTATGAACCTGAGAAGTTAGGCGTTCCTACTTTATTTGATAACTATTATTTTGAAGAATTATCTGAATTAAATCAAGATAAAGGCGCTAAAAAAGTGATTACAGTCCATATTGATCATGTCATATCAGTCAATGCCAATCATTTAATTACTGATATTGACACCAAAGAAGATTATGAAAAACTATATAAAGCTAACCACCAATAGCAATCATACTTCTGTTCTTACCATGTAAATCTGGTTGCTCTAATTTCTCCATCGTATCCATTCCTCCTCTAACTTTTAGCTTAGATTGTACTGCTTTTTGAATGATTGGTTCTATAGATTTACCTTCTCTTAATGGTGTTAATAAATCGGACTCTGATGCAGAGAATAAACAATTCTTCAATCTACCATTAGCTGTTAAGCGTATTCTATTGCAAGAATCACAAAATGGATTGGTCACAGAACTAATAATGGCAAAAGAGCCTTTATATCCTTCAATTTTATAATTTTTAGAAGTGTCGTTTGGTGCATCTTGAATTCTAATGACTTTACTCTCATCATAATTAGAATTGACATTTTCCATGACTTGAGCATACGACACCATTTTCTGCTTATCCCATTTGTTTCCATCAAATGGCATGAACTCAATAAACCGCACAGATATTGGGAGGTCTTTTGTGAACGCAATAAAATCAATAATTTCATTATCATTAAACCCATTTATCAGTACAGCATTAAGTTTGACGTTAAATCCTTCGTCAATTAAAAGCATAATATTTTTATATACTTTCTCAAAATCATTACGTCGTGTTATTTTCTTAAATTTTTCAGCATCTAATGAATCTAAGCTCACATTGATATTTTTGATATTACACTCTTTTAGAACATCAATAAAACGATCAATAATCACAGCATTAGATGTAATGGACAATTCTACTGGAAGGGTTGCCAATTTCTTCAAAATAACATCAGCATCTCTTCTTACTAAAGGCTCTCCTCCTGTCAAACGAATTTTAGTTACACCATGATCTACAAATGTTTTGGCAATAGCAAACACTTCATCATAATTCATAATGTGTGATCTTGGGGACAATTGAATGCCTTCTGCAGGCATACAATACGTACATCGTAAATTGCAAAGTTCAGTCAAAGAAATACGTAAATAGGTATGTTGTCTACCAAACGAATCTTGTAATATCTTATTTTTGTTTTCCATTAATTATGTCTTGCTCCTTTTAATATTCCAAATACATGAAGAACTGCTGGGAAAATGGCATCCATAGATTCTTTTGCTCCATTAGTAGATCCTGGTAATGCCAAGACCAACGTATTATTTATGGTTCCTGCCACGCTTCGGGATAACATGGAATATGGTGTTCTGTTTTGCCCATAACCTCTAATAGCCTCTTCAATTCCAGGGATTTTTCTGTCGATAAGGTCTTCTAATGCTTCAGGTGTCACATCTCGAACTGACAATCCTGTTCCTCCTGTAAATATGATAAGATTAATTTCTAAATTCTCATAATGCCTTACCTTGCCTTGTATTATATCTTTCTCATCAGGAATTATGATATAATCAGAGATTGCTACATTACATGATTCTAACTTTTCTATAATAGCCTTTCCTGCTTTATCCTCTTTTTCTCCTTTTGAAATGGTATCTGAACACACAATAACAACTGCTTTCAACTCCTTTCCAAATCGATCTTTAAAATCAGATTTTCCCCCTTTTTTATGCAACAATTTAATATGATGTATTTCTACACCTTTATCAATTGGTTTTAACATGTCATACATATTTAAAGCTACAACAGATGCTCCATGCATAGCTTCGACCTCAACACCAGTTTTATAAATGGTCTTAATCGTACAGGTAACAGTTATTTCCAGCCCATTAATTTCATAGTCAATTCCTGTATACTCTATTGGTAAAGGATGGCAATCTGGTAAAATATCTGGTGTTTTTTTTACACCAAGTAGTCCAGCAGCTTTACTCATAGCAAACACATTACCTTTTGGAACTGTATCTTTTTCAATTGCTTCAATAGTTTCAGGTTTACTAACCTTAACTATTGCCTGTGCAGTTGCAATACGTAGTGTATTTGATTTGTTTGTTATATCTACCATTAAAATTGACTATTTTTTATTAATTATTTATTATTGTTGCTTGCGGTTTTTCTTGAAGCTATAAATATTACCGTTAATTCACTAGATTCTTTTAATAATTATTTTATTCTTTCTTTTTGAATTAAATTTTCAACTAAAGCAAAATCTAACCAGAAGTTTGATTCATCGACTTCTTCTATTACTATACTAATTTTTGCTATTAAACTTGCCTTGAATTGCGCTATACAAGTTGCTATATAATTAGCTGCAACAGAAGTTGAACACCTTATAAGTTGTCCTTTAATATGATTCCCAAGATAACTTTTAGGAAAAATCTCCGTAAGCTTAACGCAATTGTGCGCAAATACTTTTGTTCTTTTCTTTAAAGCTTCCTTCATAATAATCAATATTCAATTAACAATAATAAATTAAACGTTTATTTTCCATTGGTGAGATTCATCTTCAAATAGTTCCTTGCCAAAAACAGGAGTTTTTGCCTTAATCTCTTCAACCACATATTCCAAAGCTTTAAAAACTTCTTTACGTCTTGGTGAAGACACAAAAACAAATAGACAAATCTCTCCAATGTTAACCTTGCCTAAACTATGGTAAATATGCATACATGTTAAATTGAATTTCTCAAAAGTTGCTTCTCTTATCTCATGGAATTTCTTATTTGCCATATCTTCATATGAAGTATAATCTATTGCTGAAACAACTTTGCCATCAATATCATCAGCTCTAACTTGACCTAAAAATATATTATGCGCACCAATACTTGTTTTAGATTGATGTTTAGCAATCGAATTACCGATAAATTCAGATGAAATAGGGCCATTAACAAATACGCTCTTTATTTTTTTCTCACTCATGATACTTTAATTTTTAAGACATCGATAATTTCAAAAACCCCTCCCTTAAAACTGAGAGGTTCCTTAATTTCATGCTTTTTTAATAATTCAACTGCTTTTTTACTTCTAACTCCAGATTGACAGAAAACAATAGTTGTTTTGCTTCTGTCTATTAAATTTATATTATTTTCAAGATTACTTAGTGGAATTTCAATACAGTTTCCTACGGTCAATTTTGGTTGCTCACTCAATTCTCTTACATCAATAAATTGAATGTTATCAAAAGCATCTAAATCGAAATTTGAAATTTCGCTAACTGAAATAGCACACACATCCTCTTGATTAACTTCTATTAATTCAGGATTATTTTTAACCTTATCAATTTCATTTTTATTTTTATTAATCTTCAAGGTTGTCATTTCTGTTGTTCGCGAATTATAACACAACAATTTCCCTGACAATACATGATCAAAATCTAGTATTATTTTAATGACTTCATTAGCCATCATAGTCCCAATAATTCCTGGCAATACACCTAGCACACCAACTTCAGAACAGTTAGCTACAGAACCTTCTTTTGGAGGATTTGGAAACAGACACCGATAACTTGGTCCATTTTTATAATTAAATGCTGAGACCTGACCTTCAAACTTATAAATAGCACCATAAACAAATGGTTTATTGGTTAAAATTGCAGCGTCATTCACTAAATAGCGCGTTGCAAAATTATCAGTGCCATCGACTATAATGTCATATCTATGAAACAAATCTATAGCATTTCCATACGTTAATCGTTCCTCGATTGCTTCAATATGTATCGTTGGATTTAAATCTTCAAGACGCTTTTTAGCTGCCTTTGCTTTATTAGTTCCCAGCGATTTAGTTCCAAAGAGAATTTGACGTTGTAAATTGGATATATCGACGTCATCAAAATCGATAATTCCCAAAGTACCTATTCCAGCAGCAGCCAAATATTGTAATATAGGACAACCCAAACCTCCAGCACCCACAACTAAAACTTTAGCCAAAGACAGCTTATCTTGACCATGTTGACCAACGTCCGATAAAATAATATGTCTGTTATATCTACTCATATACAATAAAAAAAGCGAAATTTTCTTCTAGCTTTAAACTCCTTAATTTTTAAAACAAACTAATCAAAACTTTGTTTGCCAAATGCCCATTATGGGCTTACCCTCCAGAAAATGGTGGTAATATCGCTAATTCTTCACCTGACACTTTCGTCTCTACAGAAACAATTTCTTGATTTTGCGCCACTTGAAAATCTTTAGTTTCTAATTCTGGATACTTCCCAAAAAGAAACTCTAATAACTCAGATATTGTCGTTTCTGAAAATTCAAAAATTTCTTCATTACATTTTGTTATTTCTGCAATGAGCCCAAAA
>Ga0316189_10001510_pt1 | contig 23036 bp, 17 predicted proteins | sample LowCovwburrow_MG_FD_204930 | JGI IMG/M metagenome (GOLD analysis project Ga0316189, IMG submission 204930) | Coastal sediment microbial communities from Maine, United States - Lowes Cove worm burrow | ecosystem: Environmental > Aquatic > Marine > Coastal > Sediment | place: USA: Maine... | reverse complement strand
ACATAAGGCGATCTTGGTTCAATTTGATTGGAAATCATCTGCCGCCATAATAACTGAATCAAGTAGTTTGTCGCAACGTTATGAATAACTTTCTGTACAATTGTCAACCCGGATATGAAGGATGCCCGTTTTGTGGGTAACCACAAAGAATATGACAATATTGACGCGAAAACAATTTGAGGTGGAAATATGAATATTAAACCTATCAAAACAGAAGCTGATTATAAGAAAGCATTGCAGGCAGTTGAAAATTTAATGGACGCAAAATTAGATACACCTGAAGGTGACAGGCTTGATGTGCTTGTTACCTTAATAGAGGCCTATGAGAAAAAACATCATCCTGTTTTACCTCCCGACCCTATTGAAGCTATCATTCATCAAATGGAAAGCCAGGAGCTGTCCCGTAAGGATTTAATTCCTTTTTTCGGCTCAAGATCAAGAGTATCGGAGATATTAAATAAAAAACGCTGTCTATCTATAAACATGATAAGAAAACTACAAAAAGGTTTGGGTATTTCAGCAGAGATATTAATAAAGCCATACAAACTATAAATAACTAAAAACAACTAGTTGCAAACACCCGGCTCTTTCTTGGTCGCCTGCGGCGCAACGGTTGTCTTGATCTATTCGTTCATGGTCGGTGATGAAGCGAAACCGGGACAAAAGGGGGCGGGGTGAAAATGAGCGGTACCGCCAGAAAAACAAGCAGGCTTGGGGCAATATTCGGAATACTTTTTCTCGTCTTCTTCCTCTATGTACTCTACTCTGCAAACCAAGGAACTTTACCTTTCTTTATTCGTCGGTTATACATGTTTCCTGGTGGGGACAAATTGGGGCATTTCATTTTACTGGGAATCTCTTCATTTCTTGCCAATCAGCTTTTGCACCCGAGGCATTTTCTTGTTTTTGGGAAGGTATTCTTCGTTGGCACCCTGATAGTCTTGGTTGCTATTACGGTGGAAGAAATCAGCCAGATTTTTATTGCGAATCGTACCTTTGACTTGATTGATCTTTCTTGCAGCTATCTTGGGATTATTGCTGGCGATGTTGCTGCGATGGTGTTAAAGAGAAAACAAAATGCAATTTAAGAACAGGCAGTTCCCGCATATTGTCTTGGTGGAACCGGTCTCAACACGGCAAATAAAAGGATATTAATGAAGGTTGGATATCAAGGCTACGTCGGCAGCAATTCTGAAGAAGCGGCTATTCAAATGCTCAAGCGCATGGGAATTTCTGATTATGAATTGGTGCCGCTTATTAGTGCTGCCAATGTGGAAAGCCAACTAAAGCGTGGTGAAATCGATCTTGGAGTCGTCGCTGTAAAGAACAGCACGGGTGGAATCGTTTGTGAAACCATTGAGGTGCTCCGTAATGAACAGCTGGAGTTGGTATCTACTGAGATTCTTCACATTCAACATTACCTTTTTAAAAAGAAATCGGGTATTGCTAACAGTGATATAACTAAGGTAATTTCACACGAGCAGGCATTACGTCAGTGTGCCAGTCACATTGCAGACTTATTTCCTCACGCTGAACTTGAGCCGATTGCAGACACGGCAATTGGCGCACGTTACATAGCTGAAGGAGAGTACGATGAAAAAACAGCTGTTCTTTGCAGCCGGTCCGCAGGAGAAAATCATGGGTTATACCTTGAGAGAGAATCGATGCAGGATACTTCTGATAATCGTACAGAGTTCCGCATGTTCCGCGTTTCATTATTGCCGGTTGACAATAACTTGCCACCAAAATTTCTGGGAAAACTTGCCCTGTACGCAATTAATGACCAAGGTGGCCTAAGTTACCTTACACAGGGTATAATGGTAGCAGCTATTTTTGTTGCATTTCTTGGAACAGACCAACTGGGATGGACACAGTGGAAGGCCGCTACAACTATAGCAGGGATTATTTCTGCTATGTTTCTGTTTCTTACGTCAAGCAAATTCAGGAATAAACTGCAGTATCGAGCAATTATAGGACACTGGAAATACTTTATAATACCAGAAAGAAAAAAGAATACTAGGAATGACCAACAACTTGAAATTCCTAGGGTTGTACAGATTAAGGAAATTGAGGGTAAGTTGGCGATACGCGGATGGTTGTGTGACAGAGAAAATCTGCTATTATTTAAGTCCGACCTTGTACTATTGTCTCCGCTTGGGCAAAGGACTGGAAATATGGTTTATTGGTACAATGACCCAACCCAGATGAGCCGTGAGTTTGGTCTTAATGGCCTTGTCGCGCTTAATTGGGAACTCGAACATGCAGCATCTAAGATCAATACTATGTCGGGGTGGTATTTAGGGCGCACGACCGATGATACAGGTGTAATTAAGTACGTGCGCATTTCAGAGCAGGAATTTAACGTTCTTAAAAAAAGTGACTATCTTCCTAATTAAGCGGGCAGATTTTTTCTGCCTGCACTGTAACTCTTCAAGGAAAATTTTAATTTCCTTCTCCTTACGCCTCCTCCACACCTCAGACTGGCACACAGGCCGAACCCTCTACGGACACCATCGCTACGACGAGTTCACCGCCTTTTTCGATTGGCTCCACGCCACTATTGTTGAGCAGCAGGTGGACATCCTGCTGGTGGCGGGCGACATCTTCCACACCACCACCCCCAGCAACCGAGCACAGCAGCTCTACTACGATTTCCTCTGCCGGGTTGCGGCCTCGTCCTGCCGTCATCTAGTGGTGACCGCCGGCAATCACGACTCGCCCACTTTTCTCAGCGCACCGCGAGAACTCCTGCGAGCCCTTAATATTCATATTATCGCTACCCTGCCCTCCTCCCCGACCGAGGAAGTCCTTGTCCTCAAAAATCAAGCCGGAGCAGCCGAAGCCATCACCTGCGCCGTGCCCTTTCTCCGCGATCGGGAGATCCGCACAGCAACAGCCGGGCAGGACATGGATGACCGGGAGCGGGACTTAATCCAGGGGCTAGACGCTCTGTTTCATGAATCTCCAGCTGAGCTGTTTTCTTTTTTTTAGCAGAGCCGACTCGTTTTCCTGAAGGATCGTTATCTTTGGGATCCTTGGGCATCTGACTGGATTTAATGTCCCTTTCGGGGATGGTTGAAATCCCTCGCCTTCAGGCGAAGAAAAGTTTAGAGTTGTCGCTATGCGACGTTATAGACTTGGTGCTCACACCAAAACGGACTTAAAGGTACATCTTATTTGGATACCCAAATACCGGAAGAAGGCGCTGACCGGTGAAGTTGCCGTGCGTACGCGTGATATTCTTCGTCGTACAGCAATGGAGCATGAGCTTGATATCATCAGCGGAAAAGTTGTTGTTGATCATGTCCATATGTTTGTTTCATACCGTCCGACTCTGAATATCAGCAACATTATGCAATGGTTGAAAGGTATCAGCTCTCGTATTTTGCTGTCGGAGTTTCCTCGCCTGCGCCGACAGTTTCGGGGACGTCATTTTAGGACCGAAGGGTACCTTGCTGTAAGCTCGGGTAATATCACCGATGAAATGATTCAGAAATATATAGAGGAACAGCAGGGCGAGCCTCTTGATGACAACAGTCGATTTCAAATCGACCCCTCTTAAACCCCTCATCTTATAGACGAGGGTGGTTTAGTTGTTTACTTTTAACATTATGAATTTTCATAGTTATTTTCCAGGATCGCCTTTAGCGTTTTTTTGGCGCCCACATAGCTAGAAAATCCTAACACCCTTATTTTGCTGAATATTTACAAGCAACCCTTGCCGGATATTTTTTTAAATTCAGTCAAGTATAAAAAACTTCCTCATCGAGTGTCAAGAAATTCAGCAGATACTAACTATCCTCAAAAATTCTATCCAATCAACCTGACAAGAGCTATTCTATGGAGAACGATGCAGTGACCAGGCAAATTCTGCGGGGCACCGAAAAAGCAGGAAAAGAATACTCCTTCCATGCCATTGAAGAGTATGATCCGAACAGACCGGCACAATGGTGGTTTCAGGAGTCCAACGAAGGGCTGATCATCTTTGTTGTATTTTATTCCCAGGCTTGCAGATGGGCCCGCTGTCTCGGGTGCAACCTGCCCTCCAAGATGTCTGTTGAACATATTCCTTTTGATTTTCTGATCAAGCAGATAGATTATCTGTTCAGCCTGCCTGAAATTATTAAACGGTCCTCCGCAATCAGCAAACTGATTGTTTCCAACAACGGTTCTGTGCTGGATGAGGCCACCTTTTCCTCAACCGCCTTAATGTACCTCCTGGCCCGGGTGAACATGCAGTTCCGTGCTCTGAAAGTACTGGCGCTTGAGTCCAGGCCGGAATATGTTGACACGTCTGAACTGGAATTCCTGGCCCGAGCCCTGCAGGAGGGAGAAAGAGCCACGGCCCTTGAACTGTGCATAGGCTTTGAGGCATTTGACGAACATATACGTAATGATGTCTTTGATAAGGGACTGACTCTGCATGCCTTTGAACAGCTGGCGCAGATGATATCCCCTTACGGTTATCGGCTGAAGTGCTATTTTATGCTGAAACCTGTCCCCGGCATGAGCAACAGCGAGGCAATCGAAGATATTCGGCAGGCCATTGATTATCTTGATGCAATCAGCTCGAAATACAATCTTGCCGTTAATATGCATCTCAATCCGACCTATGCGGCCCGTGGTACCCTTCTGGGTAAGGCTTTTTTGCAGGGAGAATATACGCCCCCATCGCTGATGGATCTCGCGCAGGCGGCAGGCTATGCAGAAGGAAAGAATATCTCTCTCTTTCTCGGACTGTCCGATGAAGGACTTGCCGAGCAAGGGGGATCATTTATCCGGGAAGGGGATGAAAACCGGTTAAAACATCTGGAAGAATTCAACCGAACGCAGGACTACACTCTTCTGCAAGAGTTGCATTCGTAACAGACATACGGTATCTTTACAGCGTACTGCGCGGAACCGAATCGTCTTCACCTTATCATCCGCCTGAACATCAGGGCTCAACCCTGCTTTTTATGACTTTCCCTGAATATTTTTCTGAACATTTTCCTGAACAAACGGAGAGCAAAGAATGTTGACAAAAAATGTGCGGCAACTCCTTATGATGACTCTAATGACAGTAGCCTTTATCGGCTTGTCAGGAACTTCCTTTGCCGTGCAATACGTCAAAGCCCCACCTCTTGCCGAGGCGGTCAAGGCGAAGGTTCAGGATGTCAAAGACGGCGGATCTGTGCAGGTACCCCTGATTACCTGGGGGGGCGACATTGCCACTATCCTTGCCAACGGCAACAACCGGAACACTGCCGCAGGTTCAATCTTTGCCAAACAGAATCTAAAACTCAAACTCACCCGTATAGATGATTTCAAACAGCAGGTCGAGGCCTATATGCAGGGTGAGACCCCGTATCTGCGCGGTACTATGGGCATGGTCAATATGGCGGCTGAACTGCTGAACCGTGACCCGCGCACACAACCGGTTATTATCTACCAGATGACCTGGAGCAACGGAGGTGACTGTCTGGTGGTGAAGCCGGGTATCAAGTCAGCCGCTGATCTGAAAGGAAAAACCATTGCCCTCCAAGCCTACGGCCCTCATGTTGACTATCTGGCCAAGCTGCTCCGCGATGCCGGTCTGAAGATGTCCGATGTCACCATCAAATGGGTGAAAGACCTGACCGGCACAGACAACACCCCTGCCGAAGCCCTGAACGCCAAGGATGTTGATGCGGCTATGGTGATTATCCCGGACGGCCTTATGCTGACCTCCAACGGTTCCGTGGGCACGGGTTCGGAAGGCTCGATAAAGGGAGCAAAGATCATGCTCTCCACCAAGAGTGCCAACCGCATTATCGCGGACGTGTATGCGGTGCGCAGTGATTATTTCTCAGCCCATAAAAAAGAGGTGCAGGAGTTTGTTCACGGACTTCTCCAGGCGGAACAGGAGTTGAAAGCACTCTTTAAAGATAAACAGGCCCGACTTGCCGACTATAAAAAGACCGTCACCGCTGCTGCTGAGATCCTGCTGGACAGTGCCGCCGCAACAGCAGATGCCGAGGCCCTGTACGGGGACTGTGAATATGTTGGCTTTCAGGGCAATGTGAAATTCTTTACAGATACAAACTGGCCGCGAAATCTGCACCGCCTCAGTGATGAAGTACAGGTTTCCTTTATCACCGGCGGCCTGCTGAGCCGGAAGATCCCTCTCCAACCGGCAAACTGGGACTACAACGCACTCCGCAAAGGTTTAACCGGTACCGATGCTGTCAAGGCCGCAAAATTCGACACCGGGGCCGTAGCCCAAGTAGTGGCAAAAAAACAAAACCTCGGCACCTTGGATGAAGGAGAACTCTTTTCCTTTGAGGTTTTTTTCCAGCCCAATCAGAACAGCTTTTCAGCGGATCAGTACAGTGATGCCTTTGCCAAGGTTGTTGATCTGGCATCCACCTACGGCGGCGCGGTTATCATCGTGGAAGGACATTCCGACCCCATGGGGTACCTGCGTAAGATTAAAGAAAAGGCATCGGATATTGTGCTGACTCGGACAAAACAGGCAGCCAAAAATCTCAGCCTGACCAGAGCCATTGCGGTACGAGATTCCATAATGGATTACAGTTCGGTACAAGATGTCAATCTTGATCCCAGCCAGTTCACCGTCATAGGGCACGGTATCATGCAGCCCAGCACCGGTATGTGCGGGCAGCTGCCCTGCGCTCCCAAAGCCAAGAAGGAATGGTTGAGCAATATGCGGGTTGTCTTCCGCATCATCCAGATAGAGGCTGAGGAAGATGCCTTCATTCCCTTGGATTAAGGAGGAATAACCATGAAAAAAATATTCTGTATATATGCGGCCGCCCTCCTTTTGGTCTTGAGCGTAGTTCTGAGCGGATGCGGCGAGGATGCTGATCAGCGGAGCTCCTCTGCCCCACAACAGCAAAAAAATGCTGTTCAACAACAGAACGAACCTGATCCTTTTGCACAGGCGGCAGAGGCATCCGGCTGGCCGCCGTCAGCGAAAAAGCAGGAGAATATCCTGCCTGCTGATCAATGGAGCCGGAAGAATTATGTGATGATTTTTGACGGCTCAGGCAGTATGAGCGAACAACGCTGTTCCGGTAACAAAACAAAAAGCGCTGTGGCCAAAGAAGCCGTGGCGGACTGGGCCCAGTCGGTCCCTGCTGACGCGAACCTGGGGCTTATCGTCTTTGATCAGCAGGGATTTGCTGTTCGCCTGCAACTCGGTCAGGGCGATCGACAGGAATTTGTTCAGCAGGTGCAGGCTGTCGTGCCGGGTTCCGGTACGCCGTTGACCCAGGCTGTGCAGACCGCCTATGAAATCCTCACGACCCAAGCTGGGAAACAACTGGGCTACGGTGAATATCATATGGTGATCGTCACTGACGGCGTCGCCAACCAGCCGGAAAAGCTGACCAGAACAGTCAACGCGGTGCTGGCGCATTCCCCGATCCTCATCAGCACCATCGGCTTCTGCATTGCCGACACCCATTCACTCAACCAGCCGGGACGGACAATCTATAAGGCTGCTGATAATCCAGAGGCTCTTCGCCAAGGCTTACAGGATGTGCTGGCTGAATCCGAGTCTTTTGATGATATAACGGAGTTCTGAACAACGTACCGGAAAAATATGAGTAAAAAAATAAAAGGCGCGCTCCTCCTGCTGGTGCTCGGTGCCGGTATATTGATCGGCATCAAACTGCTTTTGCCCGGCTTTATTGATGAGCAACAAGTCAATACCAGCGATGCGGTTAAGATCAAAGGAAAGGTCAGACTCGCTCTGGACAGCTGGATAGGGTATTTTCCTCTGCGCTCCAATGAAATGAAAACCCTGATGCGCCGCGAGGGCTGGAATCTTGTCTGGACAGATGATAAGGCGGATTACCGGGCACGGATGGAGCAACTGCAGAAGGGAGAAATAGATATTGCTGTGGCCACAGTGGATTCCTACCTTCTCAACGGTGCCGAGTTTCATTTCCCGGCTTCCATCGTCGCGGTGCTTGACGAGTCCAAGGGCGGTGATGCCATTGTTGCCCGGAAAAAGCAGGCCGACAGTCTTGACAGCCTGAAAGGAAAAGACGGGCTGAAAATTGCCTTTACCCCGAACAGTCCCAGTCATTTCCTGCTCAAGGCGGCGGCTGATCATTTTAATGTGCCGGAACTGCTGCCGAGCCGAAAGGGCAACAGAATCGAAACCGAGGGTTCCGAAGGCGCGTTAAAGAAGCTGCTGGCAGGCAAGGCTGATATTGCCGTGCTCTGGGAGCCTGATGTTTCCAGGGCACTTGCGGAGAAAGATATTGTCAAGCTGCTGGGAACAGAAGATACGGCCCAACTCATTGTTGATATCCTGCTGGTGAATCGAAATTTCATACAGGATCAACCTGAAGCTGTGGAAGCCCTGCTCCGTTCCTATTTCAGGGTACTGAAGAAATACAGGGACAACCCGGATCTCCTGGAAAAGGATGTGAAGGAGGAAACAGGCCTTCCTGCAAAGGCTGCACAGGCCATGCTGCAGGGCGTGCAATGGGCCTCTCTCCTGGATAATTGTGAACAATGGTTCGGCATTACCCAAGGTACTCCCCAATCCGGCGGACAGGCCCAGGAAAAGATCAGCGACACCATTGAGTCTGCGGCGGCAACCCTGGTGAATGTCGGTGATTTTACTTCCTCGCCGGTCCCGGATCAGAACCCCTATCGGCTGGTGAAAAGTTCCTTTCTCCAAGAATTGTATACCAAGGGGATAAGCGGGTTCACCAAATCGGGAACCGCTACCCAGGGGACAGATTCGCTGACCGCCTCGTTCCCGCCGCTGGATACCGGGGCCTGGGAAAGGATGCGGGAGGTGGGTACCCTCAAGATTGAGCCGATTATCTTTCAGCACGGTTCCGCAGACCTTGACCTGTTTGCTGAAGAGGTGCTGAAAAAAGTTATTGCCCGCCTGAAACATTATCCGCATTTTAGGGTAGTGGTGAAAGGACACACCGGTTTGCGCGGAGATCCTGCGCAGAATAAGGCCTTATCGCAGCAGCGGGCCGACAGCGTTGCCGCTTTGCTGCAAAAGAAATTTCATCTTGATCCGAACCGCATCCGGGCCGTCGGATACGGTGCCGACCGTCCTTTGCAGCAGTTGCCCGGAGAGTCAAAGCGGGCCTATGAACACCGGCTGCTGCGGGTAGAAATTGTTCTTGTTCGTGAGGAGTTCTGAACACCATGCCGTTTTCTGATCATCAAAACAATAATGAACCCGCACGGCTTCCCACTCTGGAGGATTTTTCCGGTCGGGCGGTAAAAAAAGCCGTGCAAGCGGAAAGCCTGTTTCATCCGGTTTCTCTCTACTCATCTTCCCTCGGCCTGCTTTCCGGGCTGGGCTGGTATCTTTTCGACATGTCCCTGCTGGGGGCCGGAATGGGGGCTCTGCTCTGTCTCGGTGCGGGCACGGCTGTTGTGAATATGTTTTTCCGGCGCGATATCATTGCCCGGCAATATCTTGACCGACTTTCCGCCCGCTTTGCCAAGGAACGGGCCGGGCTCCTCCAGACGATCAGTACTGATCTGGAAAAATGCTCCCATATCAAAGGAGCGGAACAGTACGGCAGACAGGCTCAGCAGCAATCTGTCTTTATTAAAGAAAAATACGATAAATTCCGGACAATGCTGGACCAGAAGCTCAAACGCGGTGAGCTGACCTATGCCCGTTTTCTCGGAGCTGCCGAACAGGTCTACCTGGGCGGACTGGATACCCTGCGACAGGTTGTTGTCCTGCTGCAGAGCGTGAGCACCATTGATCCAGACTATATTGCCCGGCGGCTTGCTGAACTTGAGCGGGTTGCCGCCCCGGATTCAGCAGATGAGCGGGAACATGCAACCCTGAAAAAACGGCTGGAACTGATGGAAGAGCAGCTGAGGCAGGTGAACAGCCTGCTGACCGATAATGAGGAGTCCATGACCATCATGAGCCAAACCATTGCCACGGTTGCGCAGATGCGTACCGGCGGTGATCTGGCCTCTATGGATATGGAAACGGCTATGGAGAACCTCCAGGAGCTTGCCGGCCGCCGCTATCATACCGAGTAAAGGAATAATGAACCGCCCCGCCGCTGCTGACCGCCGGGGCAGATAACCGATTTTTTGTAGACAAGGAGACCTGAGATGGATACCCGGACAAATACCGCACTGGCCCTGCCCACTGCTTCAGACCTGAAACATGAGCTTGCATTTCCTGATCCGCAGGCACTCACCGCAACAGAGGGAGAAGACAAAGAAATCGAAGAGGCGGCGGAAAAATTTGTTGTCGCGGTACTGGCCTTTGATCCCAATGATCCCCAGCAGCAGAACGCCCGTGATGCCAATATTGCAGCGGTAGAAACCCTGGGCGGCAAGACACAAAAGGAAGCAGCGCACCGCAGCGCCATGCTCAAGCAGCCAATCCGTTCCCTGGCTTCCAAAAGCGAGGACGGTGGCGAGGTTGCCCGATCACTTGTTGAGCTGAATATACAGGTTGAGGAGCTGGATCCTGGGAAATTCGACTTTGAGGCAGGTTGGTTAGCTCGTCTCTTAGGCTGGATTCCCGGCATCGGCAAGCCACTGAAAAAATACTTTATCAAATTTGAACAGGCGGATACGGTTATTGATGCCATTGTCCGCTCTTTGAAAGAGGGCAAGGAACAGCTCAGCAGGGATAATATAACTTTGGTTCAGGATCAAAAGGCCATGCGGGGTTTCACCTTTCGTCTGGAAAAGACCATCAAGCTCGGCATGCGGATTGATGATCGGCTGAACTATGCTTTGGAGCGGGAAGTCGATCCGGGTGATGCCAAGGCGTCGTTTATCCAGGAGGAACTTATTTTTCCGTTGCGCCAGAGGATCCAGGATCTGCAACAGCAGCTGGCCGTGAACCAGCAGGGTGTGCTCGCTATCGAGTTACTTGTCCGCAACAACAAGGAGCTGATCAAGGGCGTTGACCGGGCGATCAATGTGACCGTCAACATGCTCAGTGTCGCTGTCACGGTTGCTCTGGCCTTGGCCAACCAGAAGATTGTTTTGGAGAAAATTGATGCCATCAATAAGACCACCAATAAGCTGATTGAGGAAAACGCTGCCCGCCTGAAAACTCAGGGCGCAGCTATTCAGAAGCAGGCTGCCAGCACCCAGCTCAGTATGGAATCCCTGACCAGGGCCTTTGCGGATATTAATGCAGCCTTGGATGATATATCCACCTTTCGCAAGGAATCCCTGCCCATCATGGCTGAAAATATCTTGGCTATGGATCAGATGACCTCTGAGGCGGAAGCTCGGATTAAACAGCAGGAACAGGGAAATCAGGCCGCGCCGTCCATTGAGCTTGATTTTACCGGGCCTGTTTGATTGCAAAGCTCCGGGGCTATATACTATCCCCCGCTCCTTGCGGGCGGGGTTATGGAGCTGCTCTATAATTTCACTGATCGGTCAGGAAGTTCTTTCATTTTTTGGTGACTGAACAGGGATTATTTTTCAAGATATCTGCTGGCGACATATGTCTCCCCTGTATGTTCAATGAATATCCCGAGGGGATAATAAACACTATTTCAAACAGTGAATCTCCTGAAAAATATTTTTTGTCCTGTACAATGAAACTGTTATTAAAACATGGTTTTCATTTCATTTTGGTCTGCAAACCCACCTCGCACAAAACTCTTTATCAAGTCATCGATACTCTTGAACAAGCAGGAAAAATAACAACCTTTTTCTCTCGAAAATGGAATGGATGATTCCATGAACGTCACACTTATCGTTATGCCAATAATTTACCGATCAAACAAGGAGATGATGCGCTTTCAGTCAATTGGGTCGAATTGACAATCATCCGTACCGGCACAAAAGAGGTAATACATAAAAACTCTTTTGTTACTGATTTCATAATAGATCGAATAAATGTTCAACAGATAGCGGAAGCCGGAAGAACTCGATGGAAAGTAGAAAACGAAAATAATAACGTTTTGAAGACAAAAGGTTATCATTTAGAACATAACTATGGTCATGGTGATAAGCATGATATCGACGAACGAGTACCAGAATACCAGGAATTATTCATGCCTGTACGCTGACCGCAGAACAGATGGAGAGACAGAGAGGACGAATAATATCAGAGCAAGAAATACAAAGGGCGAGCCTATTTGTTCGCCCTGTTATACCGGGCAGACACGCAGGTCTGCCCCTGCAGGGCCGAATTAAAAAAGGGGTTCTTTTTTTCCGGAGAATTCCTTACCAAGCGTAATTTCTGTTGCTGCGGGCGGAGGAAGCTCTGGCGGCAGCTTCCATCAGAGCGGGAGAGTCTGAACAGTCGCTGATGGCAACCAGACCTCCGCATTCGTCAATCACCCGCCCCATGTCTCCGCCGTATGTCCCGGAGAAACAGACGGGAACGTTTGGGCAGCTGAACATGTAGTTTGTTCCGGTCACCCAGATATTGGTGGACGCGTTTGTTTCTATGGGTGCCTCTACGCTTTCTCCCGGCCCGACAGTATCGGTTTTCAGTCCTTCCCATTCCACGGTCACAGTGATGCTGCTGTTATTAGTGAAAGAGTATGCCGAAGACGGTGATTCGGCTGTTGCGGCCGGAGGCGAGTCTGAGTCTGAATCGGCAGGGATAGGCAGTATACCTTCTGCAGCGATAGCGGGCGATGCGGAGAGAGTTGCGGTCGCGGAAACAGATGTAATGCCCGGACCGCAACTGATCTCAAAGTCAGCGGAAAAACTGCCGTCTCCACCGGAAGAGACCTGTTGGCTGAGCTGTGGGCAACCCTCTGCGGCCATCGCCTCACTCACCAGAAGGTCATCCAGCGCAGCAAATGTTTTTTGGAGTATTCCCTCCTCCGGAACAGGGGTTGCAGCGGTATTTCCTCCCAATGCTCCTGCGATCTGAAAGATAATAGCCAGGTTCGGGGTTGGGGGATAGACTGCTCCGGAAACTCGAACAGACACGATTGTGGAGCCCTGAGTTCCACTTAAGAGCGTAAGGGTGAGCGGGTTGATCAGGGTGACCCCGCTTGTCTGGGCATGGGCCGGTAAAATAATTTGCTCAACCACCGGCTTGGTCCATTTCTCGGGCAGCATACTGTAACCGGCCAAGGCACCGGCTCCGACAACCAATTTTTTTATGGTCTTCCTTCTTGCCTGATTCTCCGGCAGGTTCTGCAGCGTATTCTTGTCCTGCTTTTCTGTCATCTTTCCTACCTTTTTTATGTTGATTTTTAATAAGAGGCTTTCGTTGACCCAACGGTTGGTCGAAACAGTCTTTTCCTGATTTAGAGGGTGAACAAGATCTCTATGTTCTCAGATAAAACTGAGATAGCGGCTTGAGAAGTTATCAATATTGGGAAAAATGGTTGGCATGAGGGTATCATCAACCCCGAACCAGCGAGCTAAGGTCGCTTGAATTTGGTCGGTGGCAATTTGGGGAATCAGGCGCCCCTTGCGGCCATGGTCATGAGTGCCGCCCAAGGTAAGGTCGGGCAGGTCGCCATATAATTTTCCTCCGTTAACAGAGCCTCCCGTAACCAGATAATGGCCTCCCCAAGCATGCCCGGTGCCGTCACTGTTATTGGTGACGGTACGTCCGAAGTCGGAAAGATTATAGGTTGCGACATGATCGTTTAGAGAGAGAAAGGTCATGGCCTGTTGGAAATCCCAGAGCGCGAGGCTCAATTCTCGAAGCAGCAGAGGGTGATTGAAGCGTTGTGCTCCGTGGGTATCATAGCCACCCTGTTGAACAAAAAAGATTTGCCGTTTGATGTCGGTCTGGCTTTGGCTGTAGGCGATCATTCTGGCGACTGCTTCCAGTTGCCGAATAAGGTCGCCGCTGATGTCGTCGTCAATCCCTAGCACGATTTGTTCCGGTACAGAGAAAAGCGGCTGCCCGTACGAACCGGTAAGCCCGTCAAAGGTTGACGCTGTACTCTCCCAGGCCTCGGCCAAGACATCGGTGAGCTGAAATGAGCGAAGCAGCATCCGGTTGTACAGATCTTTAAACGGGCTCTGCATGCTCAGGTCACTCATATTCAGGTAGAGCTGGCGTCTCGCCAACGTTTGTTCTTTATCCCCGGTCAAATTTTTGTATGCAGGAGGAGATCCTGTGCTGAGGCGCAGAGGTGTTGTCTCTCTTCCCATAGGGAGTCGCCCTCTGCTGTAGGCGATATTCATGCCAAGGAGATGATTGTTATTGACCTGCTGCCAGTTATCAAATAAACGTCCTGCCCAGCCTGCCGCGTTCGTGTTCTTAGCCTCTCCAGTCTGAGTGAGGGTTTGCTGACTGTTATGGGAAAAGAGAAATGAGGGCAAGTCAGCAGCGTTGTTGAGAATTCCATCACGAGTGACCGGTCGGACCAGCGTCCCGGCATTGGCAATGACAGCGGCCTGTTGCTGCTGGACAAGCCGGGCAAGTTCCGGCATCATTCCGTGGATACCAAAGGGCTTTGTTCCACCAATATGGTACATTCCTTTCAGGTAAGCATCTGTGCGGGTGGCATTTTTATAATACGGATTACTCCAGCCCGCACCAAGCAGGTTGCCAGTGCTGCGCAGACCAGCACTGAGGTCAATATTATTCACAGCCAGGGAAATATCCGGATTATCAAGCCCTCGAATTCCAGCATACATATCATAGCCAGCGCCACCCGATGGAGCGGTGGGCAGAACCATATTAACGGAGTCGCAACCGCCGTTGAGAAAAACACAGACCAAGGCTTTGTAGTCGGTGAAGGCCGGGCTGCTGGAGGCAAAGACGCTTCGCGGCAATAAGGACATTCCTGTCAAAGAAAGTGCTGCATTACGTCCAAGTCGGAGAAATTCTCTTCTGCTTGTTTTTTTCATATTCTGCACCTCAATGCTGCACCATGTAGGCACTGGAAGTAATGATAACCCGGATCGCCTCAAGGATCATCAACCGCGCTGATTTCGGACGGTTACTTTCTGTTACGCTGAAGGTATTGACCAGGTAATTAATCACCAGGTCCTTTTGCGCATCGGTCATGGTTGATGCGGTCAGCTTTTGGTCAAGATGATCAACCAGGGCCTGCACGGCCTGTGCCTTAGAACCGTCCGGGGCGTGATCGTCCCGATTTAGGGAGGAAAAATCGCCATTGGTGTCGCCTTCAAGTTCCTGTTCAAGAAGCTCCATTTCCTGATCGAAACTGATCATCAGGGTGTTTTTCCACCCTTTATCTCCAATGATCTCTTCCGCATAGATTCTAAGCATTTCTTCCTCGGCAACAGTCTGATCATGGTCAAGCTGTTCCTGATACCATTGGATGATGGCGTTGTGTTCATACTGTGAGCCAATCGTGTAGATGAAGTTACTGTAGTCGATCAGAAGCTGATCTGTCTGGATTTCGAACTCCGGTGCTGTCAGTTGGTTATCCATGAAAGAGGCTTCACTGGGAATGAAATCCGGCGAGTAAAAATTAAAGACCGAGAAAGCGTGAAGCGGTTCTTGTCCAAGGTTCTTCGTCATCTTGTTTATGCGATAAAAATCACTCATCACAATGCCGTTTTTGGACCAGCCGTTCAAGGGTTGAACCGAGAAAGACCGGAGAAACCGAGTCAGAGCGAGAACAGGTTCCTTAGTCTTTGCTGCATAATTATCTGTTCTGCCAAGGGTACGGGCTTCAGGATCAAGCAGGATGGCCCGTGCCACTGCTTTCAGATCGCCTCGTATACCTATTCCGTTGTCAAGAAAGACCTGGGCAACCCGTCGGACATAGGCCGGATTAGGATTTGTTGTGACCAATCGTTGGATCAGTTGCTTGGAAACAAAGGGCGCAGTATTAGGATGGTTCATCAACATAATGATAACTGCATCAATATCCGCCTCTCCATCCGCATTTGCCGGATCGGTTGCAGGAATGGTGGTGCCCATGACGATCTTTTTCCCAAAATCATGATGCTCAGCAGTGAACTCCATTGAGCGGGTCAGGTCGCCTTCGGTTCTCCTCTGGCTGCCGTAGCGAGCATTATAACGGGAGTCCCAGCCGGTGAAGACCCTGGATAATTCCTCAATGTCTGTTTGGTCATAGGTGGGGATAGGCTTACCGGTGACGGAGTCAATTTTTGTTACTCCATCCAAGGAGAGTTCGTATAGGCCGATGGTAAAGAGCTGCATAATCTCACGGGCAAAATTTTCATCTGGTCGGGTGCCTGTGTCCGGGTTTGCCTTTTTATTGCCGTGATGGGTCAGGTAGTAGCCCATTGTAGTGGACAGGGCGACCTCCTTAAGCAGATCTGCGTAATTGCCCAAGGCATGCTTTGCCAGCAGATCCTGGTGAGAGACTATGGCTTCCGGGCGATGCTGTAGGAGCAGATCCAGGGTTGATACGACAATGATCTGACTCAGGGCGTAGGCCATGCGTTGGCGAAGCTGATCCTCTCCGTGCAGGGCATTTTGGAACCAGACATTAAGAAAGACGTCGCGGATTTCCCGGCTGGCTTTGCTCTGATTAAACACCGTATAATCGGGATTGGTCGGGTCAAGATAGACGCTGATCTCCTTGGGAAAGTCAGCTGGCCAGATAATCTTTGCAACCCGGATGGTTTCTTCCAGATAGGTGGGCCAACCATCTGTATCGGAATCATAAGCCGAACCCATATTGAGTTGTTGGTCCAGCCATTTCTCAATACCCATATTTTTCAGCGTTGCGGCACTCTGCTCGGTTGCGCCGAAGGTTGCCTGATCAAGAAAATGAACGGTATCAGGGGGCGAAATGTCGGTGATCGGGTCGCTGTTGAGCAGCAGTAATGCAAGTATCGGAACAATACTTCCTTTCATAGTAATGCCTCGCTGTTGCGGGGGAGGGAGAGGGCTAATGACCGGAAAAACATAGGTATGTATTTATTGATGTTATTTATTTTATCTTGTTCGAGCAGGAGAAGTCAAACGGAAAGTCAGTTTATTCTGAGGCAGGTATGACGGGAAGGTTACGCTTGTCCTTTGTATTCAGCTTTTGAATCCTGCGCTTCAACGACTTCACTCCAATAAAGCTGAACTGCTGCTCGTGCCGGACAGACCGGAAATTTCTCTTCATAACAACCTAAGCGAAAACGATATTCGAGAGTATGTCAAAAAACGTAATAGCGGTCTGGAAAATAAAATCGGTCCTGCAAGGAAAACTCAAATAAGACACCACCTATTCCCATCATATGAAAGATGCCCTGTTCATGATTCCTGCCCCACAACACCCCTTCGCAAAAATCTTCCCCGCAGAATCCCCCCTCCATTATCCGTTGCAACCCCTTGCAACCAGTCCTTACAAAAAAAATATCTTCTCCCCCTTGACTTTTCCGGTATTGTTTTTATTGTTTCCTGCGGTTGTTTTTCATCGCTGCAAACTCTGTGAAAACAGAGAGATATTCCCGGCCTTGGTCGGACGAACGCAGGAGGTCTTCTTGTCCTAACCCTGCGTCCTGCCCTGTCTCCACCTGCCCCGATCCTCCCTGTTTTCAACTTGTTTCAGCGAAAATGTATTCTTGTTCGTTTATCGATTTATTTTTCAATTCAGTACATGGAGTTGCGCACATGATCAAAGTTGAACATCTCACCAGAAAGTACGGAGATTTTACAGCGGTCGATAATGTCTCATTTGAGATCGGCCACGGCGAAATAGTGGGCCTGCTGGGTCATAACGGTGCCGGCAAGACCACTATCATGAAGATGATGACCGGGTATCTTGAGCCGACTGAGGGGAATATTACAGTCGATGGCCTAGATGTTGGCAAAGATCGCCGCAAAATTCAAAAAAAGATCGGCTATCTTCCTGAAAACTGCCCGGTCTATCCCGAGATGACCGTGTTGGAGTACCTGGAGTACAGCGCGGCCCTGCACGGGGTTGCCAAGCAGGATCGACCGACCTTGATCCGGAAGGCGGTGGCCCGAACAGCCTTAGAAGCAAAGGCGACCAAACAGCTTGCCACTCTTTCCCGAGGCTACCGCCAACGGACCGGGGTGGCCCAGGCCATTCTTCATCAGCCGGATATTCTGATTCTCGATGAGCCGACCAACGGACTTGATCCCACCCAGATTCAGCATATGCGTATCCTGATAGCGGAACTGGCCAAGACCTCCACAGTGATCGTGTCCACCCATATCCTCCAGGAGGTGCAGGCAATCTGTGACCGGGTGATCATCATTAAGGATGGCGCTATGGCCCTGGATGAACAGGTGGACGGCTTGCAACAGAGCTCGAAATTGCTCATCAGCACAGATGCCGAGGCAAATCCTGCTCTGGAGCTGTTTCAATCTTTTTCCCAGGTGGCTTCCGCAGCAGCAGGCAGGTCCCAGCAGTTTGAGCTGAAACTGCATGCGGATGCAGACAGTAAGGCAACAGCTGCGGCCTTGGCCAAGGGAATCCATGAAAAGGACTGGCAGCTCTTTGCCATGCATTTTGAGTCCCGCAATCTGGAAACGGTCTTTGCCGAGATCAGTGAACGAGGAGGTGCAGCATCATGAGCACATTATTACGCATAGCACGCAAGGAATTCGGAGCCTTTTTCAGCTCTCCGGTTGCCTTTATCTTTCTCGGCACCTTTCTTGCGACAACTCTTTTTATTTTCTTTTGGGTGGAGACTTTTTTCTCCCGCAATATTACAGAACTCAGGGCCTTGTTTGAGTGGATGCCCATCCTGCTCATTTTTCTGGTTGCGGCCATAACCATGCGGATGTGGGCAGAGGAGCACCGGGCCGGAACCTTGGAATTCCTCCTGACCTCACCAGTACGACCAGTTACCCTGGTTTTGGGGAAATTCCTGGCTTGTTTGGCTCTGGTCGCCCTGGCCTTGGCCTTGACCCTGCCCCTGGCTCTTAGCGTGAGTTTTCTCGGTCCGCTGGACTGGGGCCCGGTGCTGGGCGGTTATCTGGCCTCGCTCTTCCTGGCAGCGGCCTATATCTCTATCGGCCTCTTTGTCAGCGTTAAATCGGAAAATCAGATTGTCAGCCTGATCACCACCTCGCTGATCTGCGGTCTGCTCTATCTGATCGGTTCTGACACCCTGTCTGCCTTTTTCGGCAATAAGGGTTCAGAAATTCTCCAGATGATGGGGAGCGGGTCTCGTTTTCACTCCATCACCCGAGGCGTGATTGATCTGCGCGATATCTATTATTATGTCGGCATCATGGGCGTTTTTCTCTGCCTGAATATTTACGGTCTGGAAAAAATCCGCTGGGCAGGCAACCCGGTGAATAAGAATCATCGGGCCTGGCAGCTGGCCTGCGGGCTGCTGATTGCCAATTTCCTGGCTGCCAATCTCTGGCTTGCCCCTCTGGGTGAACTGCGCTCGGACATGACGGACGGTGATATCTACTCCATCTCTGATGCCACCCGCAGCTATCTGGGGCAGATTCGGGAGCCCCTGCTCATCCGGGGCTATTTTTCAGCCCAGACCCATCCTCTGCTGGCCCCGTTGGTGCCTCGACTCCGCGACCTGCTGGAGGAATACGCCATAGCCGGCAACAATAAAGTACGGGTTGAGTTTATTGATCCGGCAGATAACCCGGATCTGGAGCAGGAGGCTGGCCAGAAATACGGCATCCGGCCTGTGCCTTTTCAGACAGCCAGTAAGTATCAGGCCTCAGTTACGAATTCCTATTTTGATATCCTGATCCGCTACGGTGATCAGTTTGAGACCCTGGGTTTCCGCGATCTCATCGAGGTCAAGGCGCAGGATGAGCAGAATCTGGAGGTGGAGCTGCGCAACCCGGAATACGATATCACCCGGGCCATCAAAAAGGTTCTGTACAGCTACCAGGCTGGCGGCGATTTGTTCAGCTCTATGAAAAAACCGGTGGAACTGACCGGCTATTTTTCTGCTGATGAGCGACTGCCCGAAGAACTGGTCACGTTAAAGGCCGATCTGCTGGATCTGTCCAAGGAGCTGGAAGCGGAAAGCGACGGTCGTTTCACCGCCGCAACTGTTGATCCAGAGGCAAACGGAGGTATAATTGCTGAGCAAATTAACCAGGAATACGGTTTTCGGCCTATGGCTGCCAGCCTGTTTGATCAAAATTCCTTCTGGTTTTACATGATGCTGAAAAGCGGCGACCAGACCGTGGAGATCTCCTTGCCCGAGGATCTGAAAAAAGAAAGCCTGAAGCGGGCCATTGATGCGGGCCTGAAACGTTTTGCCACCGGTTTTACCAAGAACGTGGCCCTGAGCGTTCCTGAATCCACGCCGCCTATGCCGCAGTACGGGATTCCCGGAGGAGGTGGTCCCAAATTCATGGCCCTGCGCGAGCTGCTTTCCCAAGAGCATACAGTTACGGATGCCGACTTGAAAAAGGGTCAGGTTCCGGGCGAGGCGGATATTCTGATGCTGGCCGCCCCGGAAGAGCTTGATGAAAAATCGCTCTTTGCGGTGGATCAATTCCTTATGCAGGGCGGGACCGTGATTCTGGCCGCCTCTCCTTATAAAGTTGATCTCCAAAGGCAGCTTTCCATGACCGAGAAGAAGATCGGCTTGGAAGATTGGTTGGAGCATAACGGCATTACCTTGGAGAAAAAGATGGTGCTGGACCCGCAGAACAGTCCCTTTCCGGTGCCGGTGCAGCGAAACTTGGGCGGGTTCATGATCCGCGAAACCAAGCTGGTCAATTACCCCTATTTTGTTGATATCCGACCGGACGGCATGAATGAGGACAGCGGTATTACCTCGGGGATGCAGCAGCTCACCATGAACTGGCCTTCACCGATCACCATTGATCCGGAGAAAAACAAGGGTCGCAAGGTCACCCGCTTACTGGAAAGCTCGGAAAAGAGCTGGGTTTCTTCGTCCACCATGATCCAGCCGGATTTCAAAACCCACAGCGATCTTGGTTTCGCTGTTGAGGGTGAGCAGGGACAGCAGTTGCTGGCAGCAGCTGTTGAGGGCGGTTTCACCTCCTATTTTACAGGAAAGCCCTCTCCGTTGTTAAAAAAGGATGAGGATGCAGCGGAAGCGCGACAGAACCCTATGCAGAATCCTCTACAGGATCCCATGAAAAAAGATGGCGAAGAAAAAGAAGAGCAGGTCATTATCCGCCAGTTGGATAAATCCCCGGACACGGCCCGGATCATCCTGTTCGGTTCAAACAGCTTTCTCAGCGATACTGTCCTGAGTATCAGCTCCAGTGTGATGCGGACCAATTATCTCGGTCCGGTGCAGCTCATGGCCAATACCGTGGACTGGTCCTTGGAGGATCGGGGCCTGCTCTCTATCCGGGGCAGAAGCCATTTTTCCCGTCCTCTTGATCCCATCACCAAGAATGGACAACTTTTCTGGGAATATCTCAACTACGGTCTTGTGCTGCTCGGGCTGGCAATCATCTGGCTGCTCAGACTCCGTATCCGTAAACGGGCAGAGGAACGCCAGCTTGCCTTTTTGCAGCTTGAAACAGGGAGGATATCATCATGATGAAGGCAATAATTTATGCAGCCGCAGCCTTGCTTATTCTCCAGATCGGGCTGGCCGTGGCTGTCCATCAACAACAGGCGGTCAATCTGGAATCCACGGCACCGGACTCGGCCTTTCTCTCCTTTACGCCTGAGAGTATCACCTCGGTTCTTATCAACGGACCCGAGAAGAAGGAACTGGTTCTGCAAAAGAGCGATAAAGGCTGGATTATGCCCGGTGCTTTTTCTGCACCTGTGAGTAAACGTCAGGTCGATGATCTGCTGCAAAAGCTGACCGATGCCCGTCAGGGTTTGGCTGTGGCCACCAGTAAAGGGGCGGCCAAACGTTTTAAAACGGCTGAGGATGACTTTGAACGCCACGTCACCCTGAAGCAGGGCGACACTGTTGTCGGGGATTTCTATCTCGGCACCTCTGCCGGAATGCGTAACAGCCATGTCCGCAAGGCGGGTGAGGACACTGTAGTCAGTATCCCGGTGGGTAGCCATGAAGTTGATGTGGAGGCTGACAGCTGGCTGGATCGTACCTTGGCTGATTTAAACAAGGATGAGCTTAAGGCGGTTACCTTGGCTGATATTTCCTTGAGCAAGAAGGAAGAGGGCGAGGAAAAGGTTTGGTTGCTAGACGGCGTAACCAAGGAGGAAACTGAGCAAGAGGCGGTGGATAAGCTGCTGAACAAGGTTACTGCCATCTCGGTTCAATCTGTGCTTGATCCTGTGAAATCAGCTGAGCTTTTTACAAAGGATACGGCGGTCCAGTTCACGGTGACCAAGCAGGATGACAGCACGGTGACCTATGCCTTTGCCAAGAATGATGACAAGGAGGATGATTATTTTATCCTCAAGATGTCGGACAACGAGCTGTACTTCAAGGTTGGCAAATGGCTGGTCGAAGATCTGACCGAGGCCAAGCGGGAAAAGCTGCTGGTCGGCTATGTGGAAAAGAAGGAAGAAGTACCCGCAGTTCAACCCGCAACGCAGGAGGCCCCACAGGTTACTCTGCCGGAGCAGGGAGCAGCAAAGCAGGCGGTTCTTCCGGAATTCCCACCGGAAGAGGAAGAAGCTTTGCCTGTGCAGGAAGCTGTGCAGGAGGAGGCTCTGAAGAATGAGCCTGTTGCCCCTGCTGAGTCTGTTGTAGAGAAGACAGCGCCTGCTGAGCAGGAACAGGTAGAGACAGAGGTGGAACCTGCCGCACCTGAAGTCGAGGCGGAGCCAGTTCCGGCTGAAGGAGCTGAACAGGAAGCCCTTGAAGCTGCTGTGCAGGAGCAGATGCAGGAGGATGTGCAGCAGAATCCTGTCAATGCCCCTGCGGACGATTCCGTTGTTGAGGAATCAACGGAACAGAAGCAAGAGGCGGCTCCTGCGGAAGAGGCTGTTGAATAGCTGGCAGGCTTTCCGCCTAATTGCTGCATAAGGCATATCGTTATGAGGCACCTCCCGGCGGGTTCGGGAGGTGCCTTTTTTGTTGAGGGATTCTCCAAAAAATAAAATACCCTTAGGGTAAGCCACGTTGCCTGCCCGTTTATATACCGCACGGCATAAAGGGTAAGTAAATATCCACCGGTAAAACCGGTGGCTTTAGATTGTGAACCGCCCAAGGCGGTAAATATCGGAACCCCCTGAAGGGGGTTTTGTTACACAGCCCTCTTTCAGTTATCCCTTCGCTTCTTTCCG
>Ga0316189_10001509_pt1 | contig 23054 bp, 15 predicted proteins | sample LowCovwburrow_MG_FD_204930 | JGI IMG/M metagenome (GOLD analysis project Ga0316189, IMG submission 204930) | Coastal sediment microbial communities from Maine, United States - Lowes Cove worm burrow | ecosystem: Environmental > Aquatic > Marine > Coastal > Sediment | place: USA: Maine... | reverse complement strand
GCGTGTTGTTCACAGCATCTACCGTCGTGTAGCGACTCCATAGTCCGAGGAGCCGGATGCCCGAATCGGGCAAGTCCGGATCTGTGGGAGCCCTGGGCGAGAAATCGCCCGGGGCGACCCGGCCTGGATCCCGGCTTTCGCCGGGATGACGGAGTGCGAATAGATCAGAGCTTCCTTAATGTTAACGGGCCCTAAGTCAGTCGAAAGAATGAATAGCATTGAATTGAATTTATATCGGCCCTGTTTTGAAAAATTATTGCCAGTTGAACGGTCTTATCCAATGCACTCTAATCGCTTTTTATGTGCATTCCGAACAAATAACTAACCAAAGGTACCTACTATGAACAACTCACCAACTATCATCAAATCGATCACTATGGCAACCACGCTGCTAGGTGCAATGACGCTGTATGCAACCTCGGTGCAGGCGGAAACAGTAGAAGGGAAATTGAACGGGCTTGAATGTGCTTCTCACGGCGTTGAATGCCCGACGAGCAATCTCGATCCGCATATTGCTCTGGAGCGGGATTTCGTTGTGCAGACCGCCGATGGAAAATATTACTTTGTGACCAATCTTGACCGCGCGATAAAAGCACGCCATGCGCTTAAAATGGTGCGTGTGGAAGGGAGCTTGAGTCCAAAATTTGATGCGATCAACGCGCAAGAGCTATGGGTAAAAGATGGCGGAAAATACAACATGATATGGAGTGTAGAAATGCAGGATGAACAGCGACGATTGATGCGTGGTACGACACCCGCAGGGGGCGGAAACAGTTAGCAATGATTTTACTATAAGGCCATGCAATTAGCATGATCGTTTGGTAAGACGACTGGCATGGATGTCAAAATACGATGGCATCCATGCCTTCTGCTTTTAGAGTAAACCCGATAACATGATTATATTCCGTATTTTTGCAGGGCAGAGAAGACTTTTCTCTTTAGCTCGTACGCATTCCAGCCCGATCCCCGAAATTGTGCTGTTTGCGTTCTTGGTTTTTCATCCTCTGGAGAGTTCTGCAGAAGGAAACCTACAATATAAAGAGCGTTTATATCAGCTTGGCGCGAGTAGTGACGACTCTGTTGCTCCTGATTTTATGCTCCCGGATATACGAGGTATCAACCATCGGATTTCTGACTACAGGGGGCGTGTGGTGGTGATTAACTTTTGGTCCACATGGTGTATACCCTGCCGTGAAGAGATGCCTTCCCTCGAAAGGGCATGGAAACGGCTTAAGCCTTCGAATGCGCTAATTTTGGCCGTGGCATTGCAGGATGAAGTTGAGTCAGTCCACCGTTTTTTGCAGAATACAACGGTATCCTTTCCCCTACTCTTAGACAGCGATGGAGAAATCGCGAAACAATGGCGGGTCATTGGGATTCCAGTCACATTTGTCCTGGACCCTTCCGGTCGGATTGCCTATAAGGCATCCGGGATCAGAGAGTGGGATAGTGATCCAATAATCCATAAAATATTGGAGTTGAGTCAATCTACTGAAAAGGCGGTCGAATAGTAGGTTGGAAGCGCTTGGATAACAAGCTGGCAAGCCGCTTTGCTACTCTGAAAACAAAGGATTTTCACTGATCCTGATATACAAGTCGATTCGGAGCAACTGGACATTGATGTGAAATTCGCCCTGTTTATCGTCCTGCTGTGGGGCACTGTTCTACTATCCGCTGCAGCGCCCATGGTCAAACGAATCCCAATTGACCCTCTGTCCACCTGGAACGAGCATAGCTTTAAGGGCAAAACCAGCTATCAACTGGTGGAAGAATACGGCCAACTTTCAATAAAGGCGGTGAGTATGGGCACTGCATCCGGATTGGTGAAGAAAGTATCCGTCAATCTGGATCAGACCCCCTATCTGCATTGGCGTTGGCGGGTGGATGGTGTATTGGATCACCCTGATGAACAGAGCAAACAGGGTGACGACTATCCAGCCAGAATCTATGTGGTGAAGGACGGTGGTTGGGCGCTTTGGCGTACACGGTCGATCAATTATGTCTGGTCGAGCAGTCAACCAGAGGGCAGTGTCTGGCCAAACGCATATACCGAGCAGTCGATGATGGTTGCCGTGCGTTCAGGCGTACCGATTGACCCCTCGCGCTGGGTGACAGAGCGTCGTAATTTAAGGGAAGATTTCAAAAGGTTGTTCGGCAAGGATGTTCATCAGATAGATCTGGTCGCACTAATGACGGATACCGATAACACAGGTTCCAATGCGACTGCCTGGTATGGTGATATCTATTTCAGCTCGGAATGATGAGTCTTCTGAACAACCGGCATCTGCGTCTCGGCGCAAATTCAAACAAAGTAGACGGGTGGTAGTCTCTTTTGGTTCAGTCGCCGTGCCCATATTTCTCTTTCTTGAGGGCTTGCCGGATGCGCTCCTGCGCTTCCAAGGAAAGCGGCTTTTCTGCGGGCAGATCGCCATGGGCCCAGCCCCGGCGCAATGCCTGGCGCAGATAATCCATCTGCTGTTTGAAGTTCCGGCAGCTGTCGCACATCCATAGATGCAGTCGCAGGCCTATCTTTTCTCCCAGGCTGAGGTTTCTATCCAGTCCCTCGGAGATCAAGCGGCTTGTGTCTTTGCAGGTCAGCATTTTTCAGGCTTCACATCATGCATTCAGATATTTTTCCAAACACTGGCGCATGGCCATCCGGGCGCGATGCAGTCTTGTCCAGAGATTGGTCTGGCTAATGGCCAGTTCCTTACAGACCTCATCTGTTTCCATTTGCCATAACTCGCGCAGTACGAAGAGTCGAGCCAAGCGGGGAGAGAGCGCGGCGAGGCATTGTTCGATGGTCAGCCAGAACTGATCGCGGGAAAAATCGTGCTCTGTGTCTCCCCAGTCAGCCAGTGGGTTTCTCCAGCGGCCGTTATTGGCAAAGTTCTCCACGACTCGTTGTGCCTCTGCCGCTTCCCAGGCCTCTTCCGGGGAGTCGGGGGCCGGTGATTCGCGGGACTGACGGCGGAACTCGTCCATGATTTTGTGCTTGAGGATGCCGGTAAGCCAGGTGCGGATGGATGAGCTTCCCTGAAAGCCTTCACGGCCTTTGAGCGCCGCCAGCAACGTATCCTGCACCAGGTCTTCGGCACGATGTGTATCACGCACATGCAGCAGGGCAAAGGAATAGAGGGCGGAGCCGTGTTCTTCAAGCCAGTATTCGGGTTCTGAGTTCGACATGCCTTGGTCAGATCTCATATTCAAATTATTAGAGTATTCTAGCTGAGCTCTAATGACCAGTTAGCACGTCCTTCGGTGCTGACAAATCAATAACATCTATTCCATCCTGAATCGACCAGGCCCTAGGGTGCGCGCAGTGCTTGTGCGCACTATTTCGCTGAATCAGTCGAGCTTGATCTTCTGCTCCATCGGTAGCGAAGGGTCCACTGCCCATTCCGCCGTGGAGCCGTCGTAAAGACGTGCCTTGTCATTGCCCAGCAGTTCATGGGAGACGAACCAGGCGAGCGATGTGCGATGGCCGGTATGGCAGAAGGAGATCTGCTCTCCCTCGAGGGGCACGTCGACCGTCTCATAGATGCGTTTCAGGTTTTCGGTGGTGTGGAAGCGGGCGCCGCTATTGACGGTGAGCCAGTCGAAGGGCAGGTTTACGGCACCGGGGATAGTGCCGGCACGCTCCTTGCCGCCACCGCTCAGCAGGCCCATGTGTTCGGCGCCACTGCGGCTGTCGACCAGGCTGATGCCGTTGCCCAGCAGCTCTTTGACCTGATCGGCGGTGACCAGATAATCGGGTCTGGGATTGGCCTTAAAGGTATTCCGACTCGGTTGATTGATCTTGCTCTCCATCGGGTTTTTGCGTGTTTCGGCGTAGGCGATGAGGCCGCCGTCGAGTATGGAGATTTTATCGTGCCCCAGGGCCTTGAAGGTCCAGTAGACCCGGGTCGCCGAGGCCATCTCGCTGGCGCTGCGCCCGGTGACCACCAGCACCACCTGTGTCTCGTTGTCGATTCCGAGGCCGCCGATCAATTGCTCCAATGCGCTGATCGAAGGGATCATCTTCGGGTTCTTTCGGGCATCGGGTTGGCGCCAGTCGGCATAGTCGCTGTTGACGGCACCGGGCACATGGAACCGTTGGTAAGTCGCCTTCGGTTGCAGGTCCAGCACCACCAGGTTCGGATTATCCCGATTGGCCAGTAGCCAGTCGACATCCACCAGTGGTTTGGCTGCCTGCAGCGGTGACAGAATGAGAAGAAACAGCAGTCCTATTAGGTATCGTGCAATCATTGTTTGTTACTCGTCGAAATATTAAATCAGCATGGTGGCGGCAGAGGCGTATTCCCGCTTTGGGAATAAGACCGCAACCACCGTTCCGGGTTCCAGGGGTGGCGATAGGGTCTTCATTCACGGTTCGTTGTTCCTGGCGAGCAGGACCTTCCGGCGAAACAGGGTGTAGACCGACGCCTCCGCATTCCGCAGCGCGAGGCGGAGGGTCTCTGCGCCCTTATCACTGGAGTCGCTGTCCAGTATGGCCCGATAAAAATCCCGATAGAATGTGTCGGGCTCAACTTGTATCCGGAATAAAATGGAGCCGGCTTGAGGATGCATGGGTGCTTGATACTCCAGCCGGGCTGTCTCGCCCGGGGCGAGCCGAGTATCGAACAACTCCTGGCTCAGGTCCAGTGTTACCTGTCTGGCGATTATCTGTTCACGCCTTGTCTCGGGAATGGGATTTTCAGCTTTATCCAACTGGACTGCTTCCATGACAACGCGGGGTGTTACATAGGTGGGGAACCGATGGCCTGTATCCGTATTGGTCAAGGTCAGGGTGCCATTGATTCCCTTGTGGGTGATCACTATTCTGTCGACGGCGATCTCCACGCCTGACTGGACTGTTGCTTTGTCGTGTATACCGCGCCACAGGTGGCGGCGACCAGGCATGTGGCAGGACTGACAACTTTTTCCTTCTTTCGCCTGGGGGCTGGCCTGCCACTCCTTGAAGGTGTTTTCAAGAAGTTTGCCATTAAGCGCGTAGCCGTCCGGTTCGAATTGATGGCAGGCCGCGCAGAACTGTGAGTTTTCAAAGGCATCCTCGGATTTCCATCCATTGTGGGGTAGATGGATATCTTCATCCAGGGGCGGCAAGGTCTTGTTTCTTTGTGGACCGTAAACCTGAAAATTGCGTAGATGGCAGGCCGCACAGATCAATCCCTGATTGTAGGGGGGGCCTTTGGGAATGTTGTCTTCAACGGGATTGCCATCGGCGGGTTCTCCGGGAGACAGTAGCGTGACCAATTCATCGGCCTGTTCCGCCAAGGGTGCGTGGCAGTGCAGGCAGGCCTGATGTTCGGCCCTGTCACTGGGATTCATATCCATGAGCTGCCCTAACAGACCGGGCCCCATGGCATGGGCGTGCAGGCTGCCCTGCCAATCCTGGAATTGCTGAGGATGACAGCTTCCGCAGGCCCTTGGGTCCAGTGAGATCTCCAGCGCCGAAAAGGAGGCCGGTGGTTCGCCCTGGTGTTGCAGTGGGCGCTGCCAGTGGTGGGAGAGAAAGGTGTCGCTCGAATTTGTTGGATCGTCGTCAGCCATCGCAGACGATGTCAGCATTGACAATACTGACCAGTAGGCGAATAGAAAGTTGATCTGGTGGGCGCTCACGATGAAGATTGTGTCAGCTTTGTCATCCATTCATCCACAGAAATGGGCAGATAACCCGTCAACTCGAGATTACGGTCTTCATACACATCCATCCCGGGATGCGCCTGCTGCCAGGCGGAAATCACTGCGTCACGGTGAGTGATCAGGGCACAGATATAGGGCCGGTACAGACGGACCATAGCGCTGATCCAGCGGTTCACAGGCCAGGACGGCCAGGCGTGTTCGATAGCAAAGCGGGGCAGCATATCGATCATAGTTTCCGCGGGATACCAGGTTTCACCAGTCACCCAACGATTGGCGGCAAACAGTCCGATAGGCCGGCCCCAGGCATCCATGGCGATGCCGACCAAATGGCCGATAGCATCTTTTCCATTGGGCCAGGGCTCACTCGCCAAGGGGTAGTCCAGCGGTTTGGCGCTTTTCGGCATGCCTCCGGCACGCACAAAGGTATGGAAATGACCATGCTCTTCAAAATTACTGCGGTGGCTGTGATAGTAGTACTGGCTGTAGGTCTCATCATCGAAGACGTCATCTTTCGGATAGTGCTCCAGTTCGATGAAATCCCCCTGGTCTTTCAACACCTCGCCAACCAGATTGAGTCCGACCCGCTCCAACGCCCTCATACTCGTACGAACCTCGGCGCCTGCGCTCAGCATTGCCGTTATCTCCGTGAATTCCAGTTGCTTGGGATCAGGCGGCGCGAGAATGGGCAAGGGGATATTGGGTGTTTGGCTACTCATTGGCTGCGGATTAGGTATCGCTCGAAAATTCGAACTTAAGCGTTGAGGTATACCAAGCGTACTTCCCAACTGACAGGAAATACAGGGCGGGCTACGACGCCCGCCAGGTGGCAGATCAGTGCGTTTTTGGTGAGCAGGGGTTCTTAGTTGCACAGGGGTTCTTAGCCGCACAGGGGTTCTTAGCTGCACAGGGGTTCTTAGCTGCACAGGGGTTCTTAGCTGCACAGGGGTTCTTAGCTGCACAGGGGTTCTTAGCTGCACAGGGGTTCATCGCTACATTCATTTGTGCTTTGGCGAAACCCTTTTGTTGTTCCACTACGTAGCTGGAAAGGGCGGCAAGTTCTTTCGACTCCCAGGCGAGCGCTTTGGCGCTCATGGGCCCCATCATACAGAGTTGCACCATCTCGTCGGCATGGACTGCCTTCAGCTTATGCTGATCGTCGGCCATGCGGACATAGTGAGGGTAGGGATCGGCGAAGGTGGCTTGATAAGAGGCGTTGTTGTTATGGCAGGTATTGCAGGACATGCCGTTGGTGCTCAGGCTGGTGTCTCTGAACAGCTTGCTACCCTCGGCAATGAGGGCCGCACTGTCGCCACGGTAGGGGTTATAGTTTGGTGGTCGGTTCACGTTGCCGGCTCCGCAGGGGTTCTTTGGGGCACAAGGGTTTTTAGCCGCACAGGGGTTTTTGGCCGCACAGGGGTTGTGCATCTTCATGGCACAGGGATTTTTCGGTGCGCAGGGATTGGTGGCGTGACTGTCGGCAAGGAGTGGCGCGCTGCTCATGACGACTGTGGCAAGGCATCCGGAAATGATGGCGCTCAATTTCTTCTTTTGTGTTCTGTATGTCACGGTGTATCTCCTCGGTGGAATTCCGTTAAAAAATTCTCTCTGTAATGGTAATCCTCGAGGGTTAGTCGCGTTCGGAGGCTAATCCTTACAAAATAGTTTGGTTCAGTGCTGTCCCATTAAGTTGCGTTACATATAACTGGAACGCATTGATACGACAGCTCTTTCATAGTGATTAGTTGCGGCATAGACATGAATTTGAACACTGATGTTCGTCATTCCGGAAAGTGCGAAGCACTTGTCCGGAATCCAGGTTTTTCTATGCGTTCACTGGATGCCGGATCAAGTCCGGCATGACGGTTGGAGGTTAATGGGACAGCACTGAGTTTGGTTAATAAAAAATCGGATTACACCGGATGTTTAGTATGGTTTTGCCGGTATCAGAGGCAATGAGAGCACGGTGAACAAACTTAAAAAATGCCGGGATAAACGAACGGCAGGCCCAGCAGCAGATCAAAAACGGCTGCTTTTGATATCCATCAAACCCGGCTCACTCGAGGGATGCTGTGCTTGTAATAGCGCCTCAAACTCCACAGCCGGAACAGGCGCGGAGTAGAGAAAACCCTGGGCATAATCGCACCCAGCGTCCATAAGCATTTGTTTCTGAACTTCTGTTTCGACGCCTTCAGCAATCACTTTTAATCCCAGTTTATGAGCCATCACGATGATGGCTTCGGACAAAGCGATGTCATTTTTATCTTTTTCGAGATTGCGTACAAAGGATTGATCTATTTTTAAATAGTCGATATCGAACTTTTTCAGATAGGAAAGCGATGAATAACCCGTACCAAAATCATCAATCGCAACCTGAATTCCCATATCCCGTAACCAGAGCAATATATCGGTGGTCTCCGACTCGACGTTCAACAAAAAGCCTTCGGTGATTTCAATGACAATGTTGCGGCCGGTCAGATCGATTTCACGTAGATATTTCAACCATTCGCTTTTAAAGCTGCTGTTTTCTGATCTGAACTGAATGGGGGACATGTTGACGGTTATCTGGAAATCACCGATATACTGCTTTTTCCAGATATTTACCCACTGAGCAGATTCCTTGAACACCCAGTTGCCGATTTGATTGATCAACCCCGTATCTTCAGCTATCGGAATAAAATCAAGTGGGCTTACCATGCCTCGTTCGGGGTGATGCCATCTCAGAAGCGCCTCGGCTTTATATATTCGGTCAGTGGCTAGATCAACAATTGGTTGGAAATAGACCTCGAACTGGTTGGTCTTCAGGGCATTGCGCAGGTCGTTGGAAAGACGCAGTCTGTTCTGCGCGGCATCCTGTAACGACTGGGTAAAATAGCTGAAGCAATTTCGGCCTCTTTTCTTTGCCGCATACATCGCCTGGTCGGCATTTTTTACTAGAATATCGATGTCAGTTGTGTCGTATGGGTAGAGCGTGATTCCGATACTTCCGGATATATGTATGCTTTCTTGATTAATGATGTATTTTTCTGACAGCCGTTTAATGATTTTTGTGGCAATGTCGTCTACCTTATTCTTTCCATGCAGAGCAGGCAGTATGATCGTGAATTCGTCACCGCCTAAGCGAGCGACTGTGTCAGAATCTCGCACACAAGCAACGATTCGTTGCCCGGTTTCCTTTAACAACTGATCACCTGCATCATGACCCAGGGTATCGTTGACTTCTTTAAACTCGTCGAGGTCGATCAAGAGCAATGCAAGCGGAAGATTCGCGCGATTCGATTTGGCTATTTCCTGAGCGAGACGGTCATGAAACATATGGCGATTGGGTAAGCCGGTGAGCGTATCGAAGTTTGCCTGATTCCAGATCATTTCCTCGGACAATTTTCGCTCGGTCACATCATCAACCAGCGAAGCGATACCAATCACCTTCCCTCTGTGATCGACTAACGTTGTGTTATACCACTCACACATGATGGTTCGACCGTCTTTGGTGATATTCTCGTTGGTGCTGCGCTCACCGCCCTTTTTCTGGAGCAGATCTTGCCATATTGTATCAACCGCCTCCCGGGCGCTCTCTGGCACTATTGTCTCGGTGGGGTGTCGGCCAAGGGCTTCTTCTTTAGCGAACCCGAATATTTTCTCCGCAGCCTTGTTCCAGTATATAACTTGAAAATTGACGTTCCACTCTATAACAGCCAGGGGCGTCTGTTCCCGATGCAACAACAAACGCTGGTGCGATAATCGCAGTACTTCTTCGGCGGAATTCAAATCCCTTTCCATCGCGATCCTGAGACTGACCTCATGGGATAGGCGACGATTCCAGAAGGCGAAAATGCTCAACAACACAATGGCGACAGCCACGACCAAATAGGCCAATGTGTAATCTGTCTTCGGCACATACTTTTCTTTGATCCAGGCGTCGAGAATAATTTGCTGCTGTCCGGCGCTGATCTTGTCTATTGCCTGGTTCAGTATGGAGACAAGCTCGGGAAGCTGTTTTTGAACACCGAATGCCAGTTTTGTATCGAATTCAGTCTTACCAACAATTCTGACGTTATTTAATCCAAGCTCTGCGATGGTGTAACTGCATAATGCCAGGGTACACAAGAGCGCATCCACTTCGCCGGTCGAGACCGCAATCAGGCCGTTCTGGATATCGTCGACTGTAACGAAATCAATGGTTTCGTATTTTTTTTTGATCTTTGATGCATAACCGTAATCCCTTATCAGCGCAATCCTTTTATCCTCTATTCTTGTGATACTCTCGACATAGTTTTCCGTGTTACGCATCGCTATAACGATGGGGTTGGATAGATAGCTTTTGGTGAAAATAAGGTGCGACCTGAGATCGGAATCATCGGTTTCCGACAGCACGTCCACTAAACCGCTCTTTGCTTTATTGGTTGATTCTGTCCAGGTTTTGCTTGGACTCATCACAAAATCTATTCCAGATGACTTGGATATCAATTTGAGATGTTCTGAAACGATACCAATGTATTCGCCGTTGCTATCAAATGCCTCATATGGCAACCAATTGGGGTCTCCTGTAAAAATCACATAAGGGTGAGCTTGGATCCATCGACGCTCACTCTCGCTTAACTCTAACTTCTGTGCGGATGCAGATGCCAAGGCTGAGATGGGTAGTGAGAGAAAGAGAAAAATTGATATGAGGCCGAGGCTTATGTTTTTTTTCATAGGGTACGACTTGTGATCGAAACGTCATTGGGTCTGAAATATCAATATCTTAACACTTATTCTATATCTCACAATGTCTTTGTATTCTGCCCCAAATGAGGCTTACAATTAGCAGATCCAATCCCCGCAACCTTGTATCTCGAATTCAACCAAAGCGATTGGAATCCTCGTTTTGCCATCGCTGCATCGATACACCTCTCTTAAATTGATAGGGGCTCCTTGGCGATTGAAGTGAGCTGTTCATGTCAAAACCTGTAATCAAGATTATCGGCGCACGCCAGAACAACCTGAAGGGATTTGACCTGGATATTCCACTGGGAGAACTGGTGGTGTTGACGGGTGTTTCTGGATCGGGAAAGTCTTCTCTGGCCTTCGATACAGTGTACGCCGAGGGTCAGCGACGCTATGTGGAAACCTTCTCGCCCTATGCCCGGCAGTTTCTGGATCGTATGGACCGGCCGGCGGTAAATCGTATCGACGGCATTCCACCGTCCATTGCTATCGATCAGACCAACCCGGTTCGTACCTCACGCTCTACGGTCGGCACCATGACGGAGCTGAACGACCACTTGAAACTGTTGTTTGCACGCGCCGCTCAGTTGTTTTGCCGCGGCTGTGGGCGACAGGTCCGGCGCGATAGCACCAGCAGTATCGTGGAGACGATCAATACCGTCGACACCGAGCGGTTGATGGTGACCTTCAAGGTCGAGTTTGAGGACGCGGCGAACCGCGACAAGGTGCGTGGCTTTCTGGCCAGCCAGGGGTATACGCGGATCCATGCCGAGAGCGATACGGCTATCGAAGTGATTCAGGACCGGCTTCGTCCGGACAGAGATCCACAACGCCTGGTCGACGCGCTGGACAACGCCCTGCATATGGGCGGTGGACGGGTGCAGATATATCCCATCGATGCGGACCGCCGGTTGGGTGTGGCACTGAAATTCTCAACCGATCTGCACTGCCCGGATTGCGATTTCCACTATCGCGAGCCACAGCCCAATCACTTTTCGTTCAATTCAGCGCTGGGGGCATGCCCGACCTGCCGTGGTTTTGGGCGGATCATCGGCATCGACCCGAATCTGGTTGTTCCGGACGAAAGAAAGACCCTCGCCGAGGGCGCGATAAAACCGCTGCAGTCCGACAGCTATCTTGACAGGCAGGGGGATCTGATGCGCGCTGCCAGACGCCGCGGCGTTGCCACCGATGTGCCCTGGTGCGATCTACCGGACGAACACAGGGAGTGGGTTTGGCGCGGAGACCCAACCGGCAAGCGCTACAGCTGGCATGGGATGAACGGATTCTTCGATTGGTTGGAATCGAACAGCTACAAGATGCACATCCGCGTGCTGCTGTCGAAATACCGAGCTTACAACCCCTGCCCGGATTGCGGCGGCGCACGCCTGCAGCTCGAATCGCTGCTGCACCGAATCGGCAATCGAGATCAGGCTGATGCGGTATTGGCGCCGGCCCAACGCCACAGGCCATTGGCTGCGGCGCTGAGTGTGGGGACGTGGCAGAGTCTTCCGGGGCTGAACCTGCACGATCTGATGCTACTGCCTATCGACAAGCTGGTGCGGTTCTTTGCCGATCTGAGCCTGCCTGCTGGAGTGAACCAGGCCACGGACCTGATGTTGGGCGAGATCCGAGCCCGCCTGGGTTACCTGCAGACGGTCGGGCTGGGTTACCTGACACTGGATCGTCAGTCGCGCACACTGTCCGGCGGCGAGGTGCAACGGATCAACCTGACCACCGCGCTGGGCACATCCCTGGTTAACACCCTGTTCGTCCTGGATGAACCTTCCATCGGTCTGCACCCGCGTGATATGCGGCGTATGGTTACCGTGTTGCATCGGCTGCGTGACGCCGGCAACTCGCTGCTGGTGGTAGAGCACGATCCGCAGGTGATGCTCGCGGCGGACCGCATTATCGATATCGGCCCCGGTCCGGGTGAACATGGCGGTGAGCTGGTATTCCAGGGCACACCCAAACAGTTATTACGCAGCCGCCGCTCGCGAACGGCCGATTACCTTTCCGGCCGTGAGCAGATAACCCCTCCACCGCAGGCGCTGCAAACCGACGGCACTCCAGTCGAAATAATCGTTCGTGGTGCCGCCGCGCACAATCTCAAGGACATCGACCTCGTGCTGCCCCTGCACCGGCTGGTCTGTGTGACCGGCGTGTCCGGTTCCGGCAAATCGACGCTGATTCATGACGTGCTGTACAACGGCGTGGCCAAGCTGAAAGGCCACCCAAATGAACCACCCGGGGCGCATGACGGCATCGACAATGTGGACGCCATCGATGATGTGGTACTGCTGGATCAATCCCCGATCGGCAAGACCTCGCGCTCCAACCCGGCCAGTTACGTCGGTGCTTTCGATGCTATTCGCAAGTATTTTGCCAGACAGGAACTGGCCAAAAGCCGCAAATACACTGCCGGCACATTCAGCTTCAACGCCGGCAATGGTCGTTGCCCCACCTGCCGTGGCACGGGTTTCGAACATGTCGAGATGCAGTTTTTGAGTGACGTGTACCTGCGCTGCCCGGACTGCAACGGCAGCCGTTACCGGCGGTCGGTGCTGGCAGTAACGACATGCGGTAAATCCATCGCTGATGTGCTGGCGATGACAGTCACCGAAGCGATCAAATTTTTCACGGAACAACGCGATGTAGTGCGGGCACTGGCCCCATTGGAATCTGTCGGCCTCGGTTATTTGCGGCTCGGTCAGCCGGTGCCGACACTCTCCGGTGGTGAGGCCCAACGGCTGAAATTGGCTGGCTATCTGGTCCGGGCGGCGAAACGAAAAACCTCTCCCAGGGGCCTGCTCTTTCTGCTTGACGAACCGACCACCGGACTGCACTTTGATGACGTCAAGGTGTTGTTGAAGACCCTCCGGCGCTTGACCAGCGGTGGCCATTCCGTGGTGGTGATCGAACACAATATCGATGTCATGCGCGCCGCGGACTGGCTCATAGACCTGGGCCCGGAAGGGGGTGACAAGGGCGGTGAAATCGTCTCTACCGGTACGCCGGAAAATATCGCAGCCTACCCGGGGAGTCACACCGGAGCGGCACTGCGTCGCTATCAAGAGGATCTGAAGCAACTCCAGAAGAGTGCCGCCGCCTGCATCAGGCCACCAGCGCCCGACGGCGACAAGCAGCACCGGTACGACCGGATCGAAATACACGGTGCGCGCGAACACAATCTGAAGAACATTGATGTGACGCTGCCGAGGGACAAGTTCACCGTGGTGACAGGCATCTCCGGATCGGGCAAGTCGACCCTGGCCTTCGATATCCTGTTTGCCGAAGGGCAGCGCCGTTATCTGGAGTCGCTGAACGCCTACGCACGCCAGTTTGTGCAACCGGCCTCCAGGGCGGAGGTGGATGCCGTGTTCGGTCTGCCGCCAACCGTGGCCATCGAACAACGCACCAGTCGTGGTGGCCGTAAGAGCACGGTGGCCACCTTAACCGAGAGCTACCACTTTCTGCGTCTGTTGTTCGTCAAACTTGGCGTCCAGTACTGCCCGGATTGCCAGGTGGCGATCGAACCAAAGCCGCGCGAGGCGATCGTCGAGCGCATCGTTGAGCGTTTCGGCGGCAAGAAGATCGGTTTATTCGCACCGCTGGTGATTGCACGCAAGGGTATCTATAAAGAACTGGCGAAATGGGCAGACCGTAAGGGCCATACCCTGCTGCGTGTCGATGGCGAACTGCTGCCGACTGGCGACTGGCCGGTTCTGGATCGCCACCGGGAACACAATATCGATTTGCCGCTGGGAGAGCTGCAGATTGGCCAGGACGAACATGCGGGTCTCGAGACGCAGATCAGCGCAGCACTGGAACACGGCAAAGGGGTGATTCGTGTGTTACAGGCGGGTGAGGAGTATAGCTATTCCACCCGGCGCTCCTGCCCGAGTTGCAATCGCGGCTTCGATGAGCCGGATCCCAGGCTGTTTTCGTATAACTCCAAACACGGCTGGTGCCCGGGCTGCTATGGCACCGGCACGATTCTGCCCGGCTTCGACCCGGAGGAGACAGGAGAGGAGGGCCACTGGCTGCGGCAGGGTGAACATGCCCAGGTCTGCCCGAGGTGTAATGGTACCCGCCTGCGGCCGGAGGCCCAGAGCATCCTGTTTGGCGGCGAATCTATCGTCGGCATCACCGGTATGTCCATTGATACGGCAGGTGACTGGTTCAATGCGTTGCAACTGGATACCCGTCAGTCCGCCATAGCAACCGATATGCTCGCCGAAATTCGAAGCCGCCTGGGTTTTCTGCACCAGGTCGGGCTCGGCTATCTGACACTGGACCGAGCAGCGCCGACCCTCTCCGGCGGCGAGGCGCAACGGATACGTCTGGCGGCACAACTGGGATCAAACCTGAAGGGCGTCTGTTATGTGCTGGATGAGCCCTCCATCGGTCTGCATCCGCGCGACAATTCGCGCCTGCTGGATATGCTGACTGCCCTGCGCAAACAGGGTAACACCGTGGTCGTCGTCGAACACGACGAAGAGGCCATCCGGCGGGCGGAGCATGTCATCGACCTGGGTCCGGGTGCTGGCGTGAAGGGAGGATGGGTGGTCGCTGAAGGCACCGCCAAGGGTTTGATGCGCAACCCCGATTCGGTCACTGGCCGCTGTCTGGCCAGGCCGCTGCAACATCCGTTGCGAGAACGACGCAGAGGCAAGGCCGACAAGGTGCTCAGGATCAAAGGTGCGAGGGCGAACAATCTGAAAAACGTCGATGTATCCGTGCCGCTGGAACGCCTGGTCTGCGTCACCGGTGTGTCCGGCTCTGGCAAATCCACGCTAGTGCACGAGGTGCTGGTCACCAATTTGAAAGAGCAGATCAAGCGATCGCGAGGCCGGCCGGCCTGGTCCGGCTGCGACGGACTGGTTGGCACCGGCCATATAGAACGGGTGCTGGAAATAGGCCAGACACCGATTGGGAAAACTCCGCGCTCCTGCCCGGCGACCTACATCGGCTTCTGGGATGCCGTTCGCAAGCTGTTCGCCAGGACCGACGAGGCGCGTATTCGTGGCTGGGAGGCTGGTCGGTTCTCGTTTAACACCAAGGGTGGACGTTGCGATATCTGCGACGGCCAGGGGCTGCAACGGGTGGAGATGAACTTTCTGCCCGATGTGAAAGTCCCCTGTGAGAGTTGCGGTGGTGCGCGCTTCAACCCTGCCACGCTTGCCGTGAGCTGGCGGGAGAAATCAGTGGGTGATGTATTGCAGATGAGCGTGGACGAGGCCGTTGGGTTTTTCGCGGCTCACCCCAGTATACATTACCCCTTGACCTTGCTGCAGGATGTGGGTCTCGGTTATCTCACGCTGGGGCAGCACAGCCCCACCTTGTCCGGGGGCGAGGCACAGCGTATCAAACTGGTCTCCGAACTCGCACGCACTAAACCGGATCTCCGCAGAAGCCCGGCCAAAACACTCTATGTGCTGGACGAACCGACCGTCGGCCTGCACATGGCCGATGTTGCCCGCCTGATCGACGTACTGCATCGACTGGTGGACGACAGTCATTCCGCTATCGTCATTGAGCACAATCTAGACGTCATTGCCGAGGCCGACTGGATCATCGACCTCGGCCCTGAAGCCGGCGGTTGTGGCGGCAAGATCGTTGCCCGGGGAACACCCGAGCAGGTGGCCAGAAAAAAGACGGCGACTGCGATTGCTCTAAGGCCTTTGATTCACAAAGCATAGGCGGGGAGTCCACTGTTTCGACTGCATCGAAATTCGGAGCAAGGCCGAGGAAGGCGAGCGATAGTGATTAGTTCGAATCTGGCCCAAATGGGAATGGCACTGACTTAAGCCAAAATAGCCGGTAATAACGTCATTCCCGCGGAGCCTGTGCCGGACTTGATCCGGTAGCGGGAATCCAGAATGTGCAGAATTTGAGCAATCTGGATTCCATCCTTAGGTTCGTGAACGGTGCTTCCCTGCACCACTGCTCCGGGTCTCCACTTCGTTCCGCCCGGAATGACGGTTTTCTTGGCTTAAGTAAGCGCCATCGGAGTCAGACTCCATCTTCCCCTGCCGTTATGCGGGGATCGACAAATTTCGTGCACTAAAATTTCGCATTACATCCCAGCTTCGCGAAGTAGGAGAAACCGGTTTCAAATCCGTCGCGGTTTTCTAAAGCAGACCACTGCGCCCCCGCCTGGAACTGAAAGCCGAACTCTTCTTTCCAACGGTATTCAACTTTTACCGTGGGAGAGGTTACCCACTGAGCCGAATTTTGAGGTGAATTGTCACGGTAGTCGGCAACCAACCTGGGACTGATTTTCCAATATCTGTTTATGGGATATTGAGTATCTATGGAGACAGAGGAAAGCTTTGAAGAACCTGTTACCTGATGACGAAGGTCAATGATATTTTTATCACCCGCAATGATCATATCGGTGCCGCTTAGCCTCAGATGATAAAAGTACTCGCTCAATCGGCTGGTTGCCGTTGTCGAGCCATCCGATTCGACGGATTTTGAAACATCCATTACAGCGATGTCACTGCTTAATTTTATACGTTGTAAAAAGGTGTGAGACAGTCCAAGGGCCAGCGTGGCAACCTGGTTCGAGCGGTCCTTGGTATAGTGCTCTATCCGGCTATCGGGAAGAATCCATTGCCAGCCTTCGCTGTTGTCCATGGTCTGCTGCAGATATTTCTGCTGCTGCCTGCGTATCGGGCTGTTACGGATATCCAGTGTTGCGTTGAGCGTAGTTTTATAGGGAAGTGTCCAGGCGCCGGAAGTCATGAACGAACCCAGTGATTTTTCGAAGACATCATAGTCGGCAAAAACCAGCAATGAGCGTCCCGGCTGCATATAACGTACTGCTGCGCCGACAGATCGACTGGCAATTTCTCCACTATCCTGCTGTTCGACGAGATAGCTGTTCAAGTCCCATCCCCGGGCAAATTTACCCGTTACGGCGTTGATTCCAAACATCTGTCTGGTGGTATTGAACTTGTCGTTGGACGAAAGAACCGGATAGCCGGCGACACCTTTTACCGTCAGACCACTCGCCAGGCGATAGTCCACCCGTATACCGTCCAATTCACCGAGCATATTGCTTTGCGTGGCGATGCGACTGCCAATCTGAATGGAGAAGCGCTGCTGATGGGCGGGGCCGGTACATGGACGCTGCCCGGTGCTGTCGTCGGATGGCGTTTCGTGGTGGGAATCAAGCAGGCAGGGGATGCTGTGTCGCGCTCCCGTTATCCGCAGGTCTGTCGGTCCATGAGGAGTGACGATCCCCTCCGAAGTTAGCACTGGTGAATCGGCAGTGTTATCGATTCGCTGAGCCGCACCTTTTTCGTTACCGTCAGCTCGCTGGTTGTTGGCGGACAGGTCAGGGGCCAGTTCGCTGGTATCGGGCGGAAGGCCCGGGGGGGGCGGGATGGCCCCCGCGCCGGCGGGATAAAGTAAGGTGCCAGTGCCAAGAACCAGCAACCCGATGGCCACAGAAACAGGGCCTGCTCCCATCATTCAGTCTTCCAGCTCTCGAGTTGTCATTACGGATAAAATAATTAATAAATACAATAATATAAAAATATAATATAAAGTAATTTATAATATTAGTCGGCAGCGGAAACAGTGGAGGCTGAAAGCGACACGGGGGGGGCTTTCAGCCGATTCGTATCCAACTGCTCAACTGATTAGATTTGTCGGTCTTTTGATGGAAAAACTTGAGGCAGAAGAGGTGGCAGCATCCGATTGAATCAGAAGTTCTGCCACAGATGCAGAAGGGATTACTCGATCATTGCGGCCAGTGCGTACAGGCGTGCCTCGGTCTTGCTCAATATCCAGCCGGTCACGGATACCACTTCATCGTGGAGGTACTCATTGCGCACCAGCTGCTGTAAGGCGGCAATCCGCGACGCATCACTCTTCGGGGAAACGGCTGCGTCTTGCCTATTCAGTGTCTGTTCAATGTGCTTGATCAACCTATGGCAATGGCGGTGTTGGGGATGTTCATCCAGGTAAGCCAGGCCCAGTCGCGCTGCGGATTTCTGGCTGGGGATGGTTTTTTGCAGCCACTGAGGTATCACGCAGGGTTCGGGTTCGTCATCTGCCAGCGAATAACGGGTGCGTCCAGCCGTCAGGCCGAACAATGCTGAAAGCAGAAATGCCCGGCGTGTGCATCGGCGGGTATTGCACAGTCGCAACAACAACCTGAATCCAGGGATCATCGTAGAGACTCCCTGAGGTGATCGGCAAGCCGCAGCGTCAGGGCCACGATGGTCAGTGTCGGGTTGGATACTCCCGAGGTCGGGAACACCGAACTGCCCGCAATGTACAGATTATCAACACCATGAACCTTGCAGTTGCGATCGACCACGCTCTGCAAAGGATTATCGCCCATGCGGGTGGTCCCCATGTGGTGGCTGCCACCGCGCACGGGTTGAGGCCATTCGCGCTGGTCCGCGACAGTCACGCGTAATCGCCCGATACCCAGGGCACCGAACTCAAGTGCCAGCGAGTGGAGGTGTGTATAGAAGCTGAGGCGGTCCTGTTCTGTCAGACGCCAATTCAGCTTGATACTCGGCAGGCCCAATACATCCTGTTGACTGGAGAGGCTGACGCGGCTGTCTGGATTGGGCAGCTGCTCGCAGGAACCCCCTATGCCCAGCCAGACACCGAAATCCTTCGAACCCGCGAGCTCCACGGAGCCTGCGTCATCACTGATAAAAGGCCGGGCGGCCATCAGCATGTCGCGCCGGTCCGAATCTTTACTATTCGCGGGGTCTGGGATCTGGTCTGCAGTGTATTCACCGGCGACGCCCATCATGAATGTGGCATTGAGCAGCCGATGTCTACGGAGGAACTTTTGTGTCGGGTTGAAAGCGGATTTTGCGTATCGGCCCTCCGTCATCACCCGCTGTCTCAGGATCTGTGGCAGGCGCTTCAGGTCACCGACCACCATTTCAGCAAATCCACTGAGGTGTGGGTGCTCCATGAAGAAGCGGCCGACCAGATCGTTCTGATTGCCGAGGCCTGCCGGGACGACGTTGTTGGAAAGCAAAAGAATACGCGCGTTTTCAAGCCCACCCGTCGCCAGTACATAACAGCGGGCTTTAACGCTGTGTCTGAGGCCATTCAGCGTGCGGATGGCAAGGCGTTTGACGCCTCGGGCATTGTCCGCAGCGGAGATCCGTGTGACGTTAGCGTTCAGCAGGACGCGTATATTTTCGGCGGTTTTTAGTTCATCTCGGTAACGGCTGCCAAAATGGGTTGGCGGGCTGAAGTGAACGAACTGCAGGCGCATACGCCCGGTCGCCATCTCGGGCAGTTTCTCGCCTGTCACCTGCTGCCAATAATCAATATCGTCAAAGCGGCCAGGAGCAATTTCGACGATCTTGGTCGCCGCTTCGTAATAGGCTATCAGTTCATCAATAGTGAGCGGCCAGCCACTGAAGGGCACCCAGTCACGCTGTTCAAAATCAATCGCATCCAGGGGTCGGCAGTATCCGCCCCAGTGGTTTGTGCTGCCGCCGAAAAAGCGCAGGCGTGTGTATGAGGGCGAATATTCGATACCCGTGTTCTCCCCCTCGTAAAGCGACTGAACTTTAGGGTCCGGTTCCAGTCCACCCGCTTCCACCACGCAGACGCTGATTCCGCTGCCCGCAAAGGCGCGCGCCAGAGTGATGCCTGCGGCGCCACCGCCGACAATCGCAAGATCCGCTTCCAGACGAGTCTGATCCGCCAGTTTACGCGCGTCTATAAACATGTGGTGCGTGGCTTCCTATCTATTGTCCCCACTGGCTGTGTCCGGATCCAGCACGGTGTGCGCGACCTGCTGCATGCTGCCGGTCTCGCCGATCCAGCTTGCGGGCAGCGTGGGTGCGGCACTTATGAGCGACATGATGATTGCTGCCGCATAGGGTACCGATTGTAACATCAGCATCACCGACCACATCACAAGATCGAGCGTCTCGGTGCCAAAGGTATTGATGATCGAAAACGCGGCCAGGCATAGTGCAAAAAACAGCAATGCTTCTTCCCGTGCGGAGTTCAGTGCCGTCAGTACTGCGTGTTTAGGAGCCTGTTTCGGTGTGCGGAAAAACGGTTTACTGCGTACCAAGAAACCGGTGAGTATGGCCAGCCCTATGGTGTGTGTGAGCCCGAGGCCTGCCAGAGCGGCACTGACAGTCTGAACCGTATTGGCTTTTACACGGGTCCGGTAGAGATATACCAGCTTTCCCAGTTTGAAAACGAACAGGGCCAGCGGTAGGACAGAGAATATCAGCAACGGGGGGGCAATGTGTTTGGGCGCAACAATCATCGCCAGCGACCAGCACAATGCTGCAAAGTTGAACAGCAGGTTGACGCCGTCTGCGATCCAGGGTAGCCAGCCCGCGATAAAGTGGTAGCGTTGCCCGCCGGTCAGGTTGCCTTTACCACGCAACAGGGTGCCAGCGTGACGCCGCATGATCTGCACAGCACCGAATGCCCAGCGGAACCGCTGTTTTTTGAAATCGATAAAGGTATCGGGCATCAGCCCGCGGCCATAGCTTTTGGCGATATAGCTGGCCTCCAGGCCCTGTCCGAATATTCGTAAACCGAGCTCGGCATCTTCGGTTATACACCATTCTGCCCAGCCGCCTACATGCTTTAATGTTGATTTACGGACCATGGTCATGGTGCCATGCTGGATGATGGCATTGCGTTCGTTGCGCGTGATCATGCCGATATAGAAAAACCCTCTGTACTCGGCGTAACACATCGCCTTGAACGCGTTCTCGTGCGCATCACGATAGTCCTGCGGCGCCTGCACTATGGCCACCTTTTCCTGCGCGAACTGCGGAGCGAGGTCGCGCAACCAGCGCGGATGTACCAAGTAATCGCTGTCAATGACGGCGACGATCTCGGCATCCGGATGAGTGTGTTCCAGTGCGAAGTTGAGTGCGCCAGACTTGAAACCGGTTAGTGGATCTTCGTGAAAAAAACGGAAGTGCGCACCGAGCTTAGAGCAATGATCGCGTACAGGTTGCCATACGGACGGGTCTTTTGTGTTGTTGTCAATGACAATAATTTCAAAACGTGGATAGTCGAGTCGTGCCAACGCGTCGAGCGTCTCGATCATCATGGCCGCTGGTTCGTTATAGGCCGGCACGTGCACCGATACCATCGGTAATGCCTCGTCGTTGACCAGCAGGGGTTTGAACAGGCGCCGATGCTGCTTTGTCCAGAGTGCCTCGGCCCATTCGTGGGCCTCGGCCAGCAGCACCACGATGACGCCAATCATACCCAGCATCAGCAGTATGCCGACCACGACACTGGTAAACGTAAGGTACTGATGTGTGTAGTCGTAGATAATCCATACCGCCGCGGTCGTGGCTGCATAGGCTATCAGAGCCAGAAAGCCGCGGCCGCGAGTGCCGAGATGCTTACTGTCGATGAGCAGCAGGGCAAAAGTAATCAGGGCCATGACAGCCGAGATACCTGCCAGCACCGGCCACTCCGGGATCTTCACAATCGGTTCGGTGAACTGGAATTTGGGTTTCCGTGTCACGTCATAGACACCCCAGTAGGCACCGACCTCGCCTTCCATATCGCGTTTCCACTTCTGGTCAAAGGCTTCCATCAAGTAATAGACGTAATTTTCCTCCGCGGCATGCGCCAGGAAACGGCGCAGGAAGGTCGCCTCATTGGCCTCCGAGGCATCCGCGGCCTTAATAGTGCGGCCATTGCTGGGCCAACCGACCTCAGCGATGACGATTGGTTTTTCAGGGTAGATTTGTTTCAACTCGTTGAAGCTGTTGACTACGTAATCCACCGCGTCTTTGAGTGCTATGCCCTCCCAGTAGGGCAGCAGATGCACGGCTATATAATCGACATGATCTACCAGTTCAGGGTATTTTTTCCAGATGTGGGGTGGTTCAGCTGTGCTGACTCGGATATCCGTCTGGCTGCGCACCATATCCAGATATTCAATCAGTTTCTCAACCGGTATATCACCGCGCAACAAGACCTCGTTGCCGACAATTATACGGACCACATTGCGTGAGCGGACCGAGATGTTCAGCATGTCGCGGATTTCGTTTTTGGTTTTCTCTTCGTTGGCGTCCACCCAGGCACCGACCGCGACATTGATGCCATATTTCGCGGCCAGGCGTGGAATCTGGCCCAGGGTTTTTTCCACCGTATAGGTGCGGATGGCATTGGTTTTGCCAGCCAGTAATTGGAGATCGGATTCGATGTCTTCGATGCGGGGGTGCTTATTCCAGGTAGGTGCCTGGTTAGACTGGTAGGGTGAAAAGGCGAATCCCTGAATACGCTCAGGCCAGGCCGGTTCGCGTTCCGGCTGGTTGTACAGCGCCCAAGCCATAATTGTAAGTGCAGTAATCGCGATAGCAATAATGTAGCTGGATTTATGCATTACAAAAAAATCTAACGGGCCTGGTTAGCCTAATAGGATACCATGCGGCGGACGCAGTTTTGCTATGCGCAAGGTGGTAATGCTCTTGTTTTTGGAAACCACCAGAAGTAAGATCCTGGCGCGGCAGGGTGGAAGCGCCGTTCCGGGGCGATTCGCGGCTGGAAGCCGCTCCTGCCAGATTACTTTCTACAACAGAACTGAGTTATCAGACCAGTCCGGTGATGCGGAGATCCTCAGTGCAGTAGTTTCAAGCCCACCGGCAGGGAGTCACCGAGCAGGCGCTTTTCGTCCGCTGCGGTCATATCGACCACATCGCGGACCAATA
>Ga0316189_10001508_pt1 | contig 23056 bp, 22 predicted proteins | sample LowCovwburrow_MG_FD_204930 | JGI IMG/M metagenome (GOLD analysis project Ga0316189, IMG submission 204930) | Coastal sediment microbial communities from Maine, United States - Lowes Cove worm burrow | ecosystem: Environmental > Aquatic > Marine > Coastal > Sediment | place: USA: Maine... | reverse complement strand
AGATGTAAAGGGTTTTGGAATAATATCCCGAACACCCACCATTTTTGCTTCTTCACAAATCTCACGATTCGCGTAAGCCGTAATAAGAATCTCAAAGGCGTTCGGTTGTTTTTCTTTAACCCTTCTAAGAAACTCCAAACCGTCCATACCGGGCAATTTGTAATCTGAGATTACAATGTCATATGCTTGCTTCCTGACGGCTTCCAGACCTTCTTCAGCGGTTTCAAATGTCAGCAAATTACATCCCTCGGCTTCAAAAAATAAGCTCAGCGAATCTCTAATCCACTCATCATCGTCGACAAGTAAGATTTTCATATTTTTTATTCTGTCAAAAACATCCATTTTGATTACACATAAAATTCAGCTTTAAAATTGGTTATGGTTCGTTCTACGACTACATCTTTGCATATTACATGCCATTCTTTTTCTATCTGATTAAGCCATTTAAATTTAGGTAGTTAAAGATTTGAAAATTTCTTGAGACTTTTCTTTGGATCTTGATTTTGGATAATTTCGAAATAAAAACTCTAAATATTTCGAATTTTTACAAAAGAAAATTCTATATTCTTCAAATTCTTTTTGGTTTACAGACTGTCATAATGGTTAATTTAAAAATAACATGTTGATATTGTGAGAATTATATTTTTAATCAGTTATGGCATGCTAATTGCTCATAAAAAAAACCAGCGGTTAGGTGCATGTTCAATAAAACAACATGAAAGGAGGACGAAATGTCTGTTCACATTATGAGTATACGGAAATTCCAAATTGAGGAGACAAAAAAACTGATTTCGCTTCTTGCGGAATTAAGCTCCCGTTCAAAAGAACAACCGGGTCATGTTTCTCGCGAGACATTAAGAAGCCTTGATAATCCGGGAGAATACCTGGTCAGATGCGAATGGGAGACGGTTGAGTACTGGGATAAATGGCTGCACAGCAAAGAAAGAAGGGATATTCAAGGCAAAATAGATTCTCTCATCGGAGAAAAAACCTTTTTCGAAGTCTTCGAGCCCGTGAGTCATTGATTCAAGTTAATGAAAGGTAAAATGAATTTAGCCAGTTAACTTAAAAATTGAATGCCAATGTCATCCAATTTTCTCGATAGGTCGGGAATGTCTGTCTTAGCCAACAAGAAATTGGTGGTGCTTGGATACATATGCATTGCTGATTCATTTAGTGTCTTTCATACGCGTTCTTTTTCTGCAATGACTCGACCAACGTTTCGCCTCATATAAGCAGGATTTTGCGGTAGTTCTTTACCAGTGTGCTTCTGATGGGATTTATCATTTAAATTTTGTATCAACTCGATCGTTCCCATATATTGCCTTGCTTCACAATTTCTTTTTTCTCGTATCTTTTATTCACCACCCCAGAGCAGACCTATGCCTTGGAAAGGATAATAGCCAAGGCCACTAAAACGCCGGCGCCCAAAGCAAAGAGGCTGTATTTCTTATGCTCGGTTTCAGCCTGAGGCAAAAGATGGGTGGCCCCTACATAAACGAGGGCGCCGGCGGAAAATGCAAGCAAGGCGCCGAGAACCGGTTCGTCTATTTGACTGATGTACGGGTAGGACACGAGCATTCCCAGGGGCGTGGTCAGGGCAGCGGCCAGAAAGGCAAGGATCAGCGATGTCCTTTCCTTAAAACCACCTCTTATTAACAGCAGATATGTGATAATGCCTTCGGGAAACTCATGAAGCACCATCCCGGTGGCTGTCAAGACCCCGGTAAAAATATTCACTGTAAACGTAATGGAAAAAATAAAACCGTCGATAAATGAGTGAAACCCGATGCCGAGCATGGGAACGAGGCCGATCTCATAATTCGAATCCGGGACCTTATCGCACACAAACGCGTTGATAAACCGGTTAAAGAGATGCAGGCACAGATACCCGGCGAACAGGTAGATGTGGCCATTCGGATTCATTGAAAAAGCTTTCGGAATAATGTGCAGGAATGACACCGAAATCAGTACGCCGGCGGCAAAACAGATGAAATATATGCTATTTTTGCGTCCCCAGCACTCGAAACGACGGATGACATAGATGCCTATCGTGGTTACTATTGCAGCCAGAGAGCTGGCTCCCAAGGCTGTCCAAAATGTGTTTTCCATAAGGGGTTACCCAATGTTTGCGCACACATTCCCGGATATTATTGATCAATTTCACCTTCGGCCAATAATGGATATGCCATAATTCTTCATCCGGAATATCATCAATCAGTTCCCATATGGACGGGTCGTCATGTTTCTCCAACCAGTCGGATCCCAGATACTTGTTGAAGAGCAGCATCATTTTGGGCTCCACCCAGGTCGGGACATGGCTGCCTGTCTTTTCCATCTATGGCCGTATTTGAAAAAACAAACCGTCGCGAGAGCAGAACACTAGATCGGCATTTTATACACCCATAGTTTTTAACAGCTCAAAACTCTCGAATTCCAGGTAGTCTTGAAAATCTTTCATAGTATAATTAATGAGTCTTTTTATTCCCTGCAAGGAACGTATCGACCTTTTTGCCAAATCAGAAGCAATCTGATTTGCCGCTTCCTCCAGTTTATTATACGGTACCACCTGATCGACGATGCCCATTTCAAGAGCTTCAAGGGCGTCAATATTTTTTTCAGACATGAGCAATTGCTTCGCTTTACTATATCCAAGCATTTTGCAAAGAAAGAAGGCGCTACCCCCCTTGGGCAATGTTTCTAATTCAAAATAAGGCTTCTGGAAGATTGTATCAGTCGCAACGATGCGATAATCACAGGCAAGACTCATATTCAGAAACAACGGTATAACTTCGTCGCAGTCAGCATAAACAATAGGCTTTTCAAGCCTTACGATTTTTAGTATTAACTGATCAAAAATATTGCACATTCTTTGGATCGATCTGCGGTCGAATTCAGTGTTAAGGACTTGCCGGCAAAAGTCGATATAGTCTTCGCATCCAATCTGCTCGAGACAGTTCATAATGACCAGGACCTTAATCTCATCGTTATCAGAAATATGGTCAAATACATCAAACAGGGAATTTTTGATCGCCAGATCAATTGTATTAGACAGGAAATTTTTGCCCAGCTTGAGCGTGGCAACCTCATCAAGTTGTTTGAGCGAATAAAAACCCGGCCTTTCATAAGACGTCGTTTCCACACTCATTTTACTGCCTCCTTTTATGGTTAATTTTAAATTAACCAGTTGCCAAAATCGCTCCTATTATGATGTTGTTTCCAAAGGACTATAACTTTTATTTTCCTCGGCAATAACTTTATATCGAGTCCGGTTTTTCCCATTCTGCTTGGCGAAATACATTTGCGCATCTGCTGCGTCTATCATTTCATCGATACTGGCGGGAGGATTTATAAAAGTAGCCACACCGATACTAAACGTAACCGGCCATCCATTGTCCCGCACAAGTTTTAATAGCTTATTTTTAAGCTTGCCTTCGACCCGGGTAGCCGATTCCGCGCTCGTCTCTGCTAATTAAATACCAAATTCATCGCCGCCGAAACGCACAATCAGGTCAATTGCACGAATGTTTTTCTCCATCGTATTTGCGACCGAACGCAAAAGCCTATAACCAATCTGATGTCCGAAATCGTCATTGATCTTTTTAAAATTGTTTTTGAAGCCATTTGAAGCGCTCATTAAGGAAACCTCTCTTCACTACTTAACCAACAATCCACAGGGGGCTTCGATAAGCAAAATGCAGAATTTTTCTGCTTACACGCCCCATCTTGAACTCGCTAACATCAGTCCGTCCTTGCCTCCCAACCACAATCGTATCATTATGATCGCTCAGAACCGTCTATCGCCATTAGAATTCGAGGGCTTCTTTTCATTATCTAACCGGCTTGTTCATTAGGCAGCATTTTTATCTACAAATGGTTTGCCTTTCAATTCCACTGAAAATTTTTCTTTAAAAGCACATTTAATAATTTCTGCCGCTTCATCCGGGTCGGCTATGAAATCGCTGTTTATCACCAAATCAAACTCATAGGGAGATGCGTCTTTTTTGCCGAAGGCCTTTTTAAAAAAAGCGCGCTGTTCCCGATCGATCTGGTGCAACAGCTTTTCAGCCTCGGTTACTTCAACATCCAATATATTGGCCAATCGCGTGATACGATACTCATTCGAGCAGATAATGCGGACCGCCAACACTCGCTCCCTGGGCAGGATCAGATGGGCTCCTCTGCCGACAAATATGCTCGAACCCATATTGGCAAATGTAAATACGGCACTAATTAAATTCTTAACATAATCGCCCATAATAAACGATTTTTCACCGAAAAGCATTGCCGCCAGCTCTGACATTTCCCCCGGATAACGCTCATCAAAGAATTCAACGGTTTTTTTGCTCAACTCCTTATCTTTGGCGATATGCTCCAGCAACTCCCGGTCCACTACCCGACAATAGATTTTTTCAGATAGAAGATCTGCTATCTCCAGGGCCCCGGCGCCGATTTTACGCGAAAAGCAAATTGCAGGGCGCATCTCTGACGGTACAATTTTTTTACCCTTCAGTTTGAGATGCCTTTGATGCCACTCCCTGATGAATTGGCCAGCCAGATTAGCGGCGTCCGGTCTTTTCTTGCCATGAGTACCCGGGACATATTTCAGTTTTGGTTTGTTTATAGCCATCGTATGCCTCCTTTTGTTCGCTTTCAATTTTTACAGTGCCCAATCGGTTCAACCGGTTCCTGATTTTTTTCCAGCATATTCTTTATCACTGTGGCCCGCAGAAGATGTCCTCGGATCTGTCAATTTCACAATTTCAGCGACCATTTTGTTGAATTCCTGTGTAATTAAAAGCGCATTGTTATCCAGAAGGCTGATGTCTCCCGCATCCCCTTCCTTGACCACTTCAAGCTCAAGCGGCAGCTTCGCTAAAAGCCGCAAGCCCTCTTTTTGAGCGGTTACCTCTCCACCCTGCGTTTTAAATACCTCGATAATTTTCCCGCAGTATGGACACTTTAGACCGCTCATATTTTCCACTAAACCCAGAATTTCCATTTTGACCTGGCGGCAGAAGTTAATCGATTTTCTCACATCCGCCAATGAAACCTCTTGCGGGGTGGTCACAATCAAGGCTCTGGCATCCGGAATGGTCTGGGCTACGGTCAAGGGCTCATCACCGGTTCCCGGCGGTGAATCAATCACCAGATAATCCAATTCCATCCAATCGATATCGGAGATAAATTGTCTGATGGCGCCGATCTTTAGCGGCCCTCTCCATATCGTTGCCGCATCTTTGTTTTCTCCCATGAGGGTTTCAATTGACATCACTTCCATATTCGGTAGGTAGTTGACCGGTAGCATTTTCTTTTCGTGACCGCCGAAACCAATGCGACCCTTCAAACCCAGCATGCGAGGGATACTGGGGCCGTGAAGGTCCACATCCATGAGACCCACCCGAAAGCCTTTCTTGGCCAGCGCCACGGAAAGATAGGCGGCAACACTGCTTTTTCCCACACCGCCTTTGCCGCTCATGACCAATATTTTATTCTTGATGCGTCGCAATGTTTCGGCTATTTCTTTGTTTTGTATTTCCCTCTGCGCCTTGCGGTCTTCAGCATAGCCGCTTTGGCTTTTCATTGTCATTTGACATTACCTCCTTCATTTTAAAACTTGAAAGATATCCTGATACAAGTGATGAACTACTCGTTATCTAGTGCTTGTGCATTAACTGTGCCAGCCAATCAAAAAGAACCTTTCAATACAAAATTAGGCAGTTAATAGTTAACCTGCAAGTGATACCTTCTTGAAACAAGACAGAGCTTGAAAAATTGCGAAATCTTTTTCGCAAAATTTCGAAAGTTAATTTCGCAAATTTTCAAAATTGGCTTTCGCCGTTTTAATCGTTGATTTAAAATTGTGGCAGAGGGACCAAATTAACCGCAGACACACGCAGACTGGCGCAGACACTATTAATCGTTGATTTAAAATTTTCGCATAGGGTCAAACACAGAATAATTCATCGCGCGGAGAAAATCGGTGGAGGGGTAAACTAGATTGGATTAGACAGGATTTACAGTATATTTTTTTTTGCTTAGTTTGGAGATATCCTGTCCATCCAGTTGATCCGGTCAGAAAAATAAAGCGGGAACCAAATATATTGAGTATTAGCTTGGTTATCTATTCTCAAATAAGTTAAATAACGATGACCGAGTTTTCGCTATCTCTGTATGGGGAAGAAACCGATTTATCGGCATCTTTGTCATTTCTCCAGATATTTTTTTCTAATTTCATACAGAACGACTGGCTCAGATGGGTGCCATAGCCGGGGTTGAGATCTGCTCGTTGTATGGTACGTGCGAGTTGATGCTCCACACTTTTCGATAAAAAACGGCTTGGCTGTCTGATGCTTTTGTCAGGCCATCTCTATCTATTGCGCGGGTTTTTTCCTCTTCCGGAGTTACCAACGGTCGCTGTAATATCCTTTCATACAGATCCACGTAGCGGTATGTCGTTTCCCAATGATCAAACCAAGGAGCGCTTCGCCCCATAACCGGCCCCGTTTTTTGCTTCCCGGCGAGATGCTCATTTGGCCCATATTGGCGATACCGCAATTTTTCACTCGTGGTGTGCGTTGAGGAGTCGGGTATACCGGCCATTGCGCAAGCACACCCGGCATCATATTTGCCAGCCAGCACCTGTCTCAGGCAGGTATAAAACGCTTGGCTTCGACCATTGGTAGAATTCGGCAATAGCATGAAATTTGCCGTTTCGACATAGCGGGCGGCCAGGATGCCACTCAAAAGCAAATCCAGGGGGTTGGTGTCACGGGTATCTTCGTATGCGCCGGGAAATCGATCATAAAACAGACGTCGCCAAAATGCCGCTGCATCGATTCCCCTGTCCTCGACATCGGAAAGCCGGCTCTTGGCGGACTCAGCGTTTTGGACTGTAAAAAGACAGGGCATCTCATATTCCTTGGCCGCCGCTGGAATCAAACCGGTCATCCAATCGTGACAGTGTATTAAATCCGGTTGAACCCTGGGTGCGATCTGATTGATGATCTCCCGTTGGAAGTTCAGCGAGATCTCAAGATTTTCCAACTTATTATTGCAATTGATGGGATTTGAATAGAAAAATGACCGGTCTTCGGCGAGGTGAATCCGATCGGTCGGTAGTCTGATGCTCTGCTTGGCTGGTTCGTTTTGAGATATCATCTTAAATAATTTGCGGTAATCCGGCTGTGCCACATGGACATCGACACCCAGATTTATCAGATCGTTGATCAATTCTGCCGGAAAATCGCCGAAGGATCCCGAGCAGGCACCCATATAATAGGCGCAGTTTCCAGCCCTTTCGGGCACAAAGACCACTTCAGGGGTTACGAAAAGAATACGAGGTCGGGTTGAATAATTAGACATTGGGTATTGGGCATTAGGTATTGGTTACTGGGTGGGCTAGCGAAAATCATGCTTTCTTTCTCAATATTACCTTTAACAATTGATCCCACTTTTATTCCTCATAGATTGGGGATTTTGGATTTTAGAATTTGGATTTAAGGTATTCTGCCAATTTAATAAAAAATGATAGAGCAAAGCGATACAACAAATCCGCAATCTTTCCGGGCCGGAGGCCAAAATCCACAATCTAAAATTGCTGCTAAAATCTGATTTAACTGGAATAAAAACTGGATCAAAGTTAAAGCCACGTTATGAGTGTTTTTCATCACCTAAGGTACTGGGTATTAGGCCCTTGGTCCATTTTTTCTAACAACATGCTGTCAGAAACTGAAGGTGTCAATGTTCAGGTTTCAGGATTTAGCGACTCGCCCTCCTGACACCCGAAATCTGACACCTGAAACCTATTCGTCATTCGTCATTCAAATTCTTCTTCCGTGCCGTGGTTCTTAATGAAATCCTTCAACCTCGCTTGCTGAATGGCGTTCAGCTTCTGAAATTGCAGACGAACCTGCCGTATCTCAATCGCATCGTCGAAGACCTCGTCCGGTATCACAACGTCGGTGATGGTTTTAAACGGGATATTCGCCAGGTAAAATCCACAATCAGCCAATAAGATATCCAGTACGAGTGCCTGCCTTAATTGTTCCTTATTATCAGCATGATGAAACATAAGTCCGCCCATGCTGATGTTATCGATTTTACCAAGCTTGACCGGCTTGGTATTTAACACCGCGCAGGCGATGCAGCCCATGCTCTTACCGCTAATTTTCAGGGGTGCAGCGGAGATGGACCGGATCAATGCAAAAGCATCTTTGTCCAGTTGAAATCGTTGGTGATATCGATACTCAATCCGCATTTTCTCAATTGAGTCATCCAAATCCATCAGTAGTGAATCATCCATTCCACTTGGATGGCAACCATCCTCAATCATCTCGATGTCATCGACCGGCAGTTTGGGATCGTCTTCACTGATATGATAAATGTTATCCATTCTTTTCTTTGTGACTTGGTGTCTTGGTGGCTATACTGTTATGGACAGCTAATAAGCACTTTCAAAATATTTTATGCCGACGCCGTACGGAAAGGCCTCGGCACCGTTCATTTCTCGACACCATTTTACCTCCGCCAGGGTGACTAGGCGCAGCCCCTCGCAAAAGCCGCTGCAGGAGCTATTCGGATGGGTCTCTTTTAAGCGGACATAAAGGGTGGCCCCGGGTTGAAGAAATAAATTCGATTTAAAGCACATGCCGCCCGTGCCGATATTCAGTGTGTGAGCATCATAAGAATGCTCTTTATTGAAATATGAGACCGCAATATCGGCGGAATAGCAATGACGTTCACAAGTTCTTTTTTCTGCGTGGATGTTCATCTTTGATCCCTATCAAAGTTTTTATGGGTAAATCTTTCCCAGGCTCTAATCAAGGCTGTCGAGCCTTCAATGAAAATGAATCAAGTCGGTGCTAGCTGCAGAGCATTGGGGCCGACAAACCGAATGCGTTTTCGCTGATTTTTTATTTTTAAAAAATTATAATAAAAGACCTCCCGCCCGAACGGATAGACTTCTTTCAGGTTATAGGTATCAATCAGGATGAATTTAGCGCCGTTCAAGTTTTCCCATAGTGCGTTCAGCAACTCAAAGGCCGAATTGCCGTCAAAATCGCCCATCAAACGAATGTATAAATTATCGATCGTTCGATGGATACTGATCTTAAAATTTTGCGCCACGTGTGTTCACCTGCCGGAAATATAGCCCTGATTGCGCATTGCTCAATAGAGTGGCACTGGGTATCTCCTCAATTGAGCTTGACTAATCCGGGGCAATAAGGTGCTTTAAAAAAAGTGTCTAATACCTAGGGACTCATTTTTATTTTCATTAATTGCATAATGCGTGCCATCCAATGCATTTTAAATAATCAGCATAATTGCGAATACTTAACTGCGATCATGTGCAATCGCATGACGCTTAGTGATTAATATTTCGCAAAAATTCGAACCCTAACTTCGCAAAATTGCTATCCGAATTGTCTGTTTTTTTTCAACCCCGAACGTTGGACCCGTCTCGGCTGCTTTTGACAGGCTCAAGCCCTGAGCTTGTCGAAGGGAGTCGTTCAACCCTGAGTAGTTCACCTGTAAGGCTCACAACCGAAGGGCTCGTCGCAGGCTGAACCGCTCAACCTATGTTTTCCCAATGCATCAGCAACAGCGCCTTTGATTCGATCAACATCACTAAAATTTCTAAATTGGTAAACCAAGACGGCAAGGTCTGGAAATGTCTGCTTAAGATCCTGGTAAAGTCTCAAAGCGCCTAACCCATCCGAATTGGCATCGAGCAGCACTAGGTCCGGCTGCCTATTGCCGAGATGTTCCCAGAGCATGGCTGCATCACAGACACTTTCGACCAAGTGGCCATCGAACCACAGGCTTTCTGATATAAGTGTTCGAAATTGTGGTTGTTTACCCTGCACCAATATCTTCGGCATGATTATGTCCCGGTGTCGTCGGCCATATCCGTCTTTGAAAATGAGCCTGGCGGACATGGCTCAAAATCCTGCCCGTCCGCCCCAGCAATGCTAATATCGCATTCGGGAAACAAGGCAGTGAGCATTGCAACGAATTCATGATTAACCCGTCCGGGCTGAGAAACAATGCCGATTTTCTTCACCGTAAGCCTTTCAATTGAATTTTTAGTGTTAGCCGCCTTTTTTCTGCTTCGGATCCGATATTTCTATTTTTTCCTGCAATCCAATATATTGTGGTGATTTTTCTTCGGACCCTATAAGGCAGTGATTGCGCCAGGCACAACTCATCCGGTCACACTCTTGCCGGCCCCTGCGATAGCAATCGATATTGCCTTCAGCACGCTGAATACTTCTAACCAGGTTGACTAAATTAACATAATCCGGCGTTGAATTAGAAGTGTCTTCGATCCCCATTTTATCCAGCAACTGTATTTTGAAGCTAACCGCCATGAAAGTAAACTAAATCGCGAGTCCTCAGAATAAGAAAGTTCTGCCACGCTTCGCTTGAAAATATTTAACCCCAACTCCCAACGAGAGAAGATCGTTATTTAAGCCACATACACTGTCTCTAAAAAAATCGCGTTTGTCCATAGAGCGATGACCTCATTTTAATGGGAGAATTTAAGATCGACGGGATGTTTTCCCGGATGATTGGGAAAATAAGCTGAAAGCCTGAGGCTCAAGGCTTAAAGCGAGAAGGTAAGAAGCTTGAAGTCAGAAAGATTGGAAGATAGATATCAAGTTTAATTTTGACATAGCCGCAAAAAGGCACAAAAAGCACAAAAATAAAATTTCACGGCTTGTAAATTCAATGGGTTACAATGAACCAAAATCGAAAATCAGATTTTTTACGAATTCATCAATTTTTACTCCATCAACTTATTCAACCCTGTCAACTCAATCAACCATATACCCGCAACTTGATATCAGAGGTCAGAATACAGAGAACAGATAACAGAGGTCAGAGATTGGAAGTCGGAATTATAAAGCACAGGGCAGAGGACATGGGGTAGAGCACGTAGCGTTTTAAAGACTGATTTTTCAACAAGCTTGTTACCTATCTCCATAGGCTTTGCCTTTTTCCGGCTTCCCTCCGGGGTGTAGGCCCCTATGTCCCCTATGGCCGGAGGCCGCATTCCGACTTCCGAATTCTTCTATGTGCGCTATGCCTTTCGCCCTATGCCCTTTTTGCCCGTAACCTGTAACCCGTAAACGCCTACGAACGCCTCATTCCTTCCACAGGTCGACATCGACAAGGCCCAGCCGGGCGGCATAGCGCACCAATTCAAGCGTGCTGTGAATCCCCAGTTTATTCATAATGTTGGTTCGGTGATTTTCAACGGTTTTGGGACTGATAAAAAGCTTGGCGGCGGCTTCTTTAGCCGAATTTCCCTCGGCCAGCAGCACCAAAATCTCCTGCTCCCTTGGCGTTAAAGACTCATATGACGCATCGCTGATTTTCATCTCCATGTTCGGAGTTTGCATCAGTTTTTCCACCACTCTATGAGAGACGCTGCCGTCCATATAATATTCACCGTTCAACACGCGCTCGATCCCTGCCTGGAGCCTTGCGGTGGCCGATTCCTTGGTCATATAGCCGGTGGCCCCGGCCTGAAAGGCCTTGACGATGTAATCGACTCTGGAATGCATGCTGACAATCATGATGCGTGTGGGTGCTGAGATGTTTCGGATCTCACGGCAGATCTCTAAACCGCTTTTATCCGGCAGCGACAAATCCAACAGCACCAAATCCGGCTTAAGGTTTTTGACCATTTGGATGCCATCGCGGGCATTGCCGGCTTGGCCGACCACTTCATATTCGGGAACAGGTTTGAGAATCGATTTTAACCCTTCCCTGACGAGGGGATGATCGTCAACGATTAAGATAGTTTTTTTTGGTGCCACACTTTTTCTCCTAAACGGGCAGCTTTATGACAACTTTTGTACCCCGCCCCGGTTTCGATTGCAGTTTCATTTTGCCATTCAGCAGATTGACCCGTTCCTGCATGCTGCGCAGGCCCATTCGTTTTTCCTGACCGCCCTCGGCCGCTCGTGCTTTCACATCAAAGCCGCGGCCGTTGTCTTCGATTCGAAGGATAATGTTTGGAAAAGCGGCCGCCAGCTTCAGCGTTACCCGGCCGGCGGCAGCATGTTTGCGGATGTTGGTGAGACCTTCTTGAACCAGGCGGTAGAGATTGATCTGAATAGCATGATCCAGCTTTAAGTTTTTCAGACCGGCAGACTGAAAATCGACCGGCACGCCCCACATTTGAGTAAAATCCTCGCAGAACCGGTAAATCGTCTCAACAAGTCCCAATTCCTCCAGTTCGGCGGGGCGCAATTCATAGGCCATATTACGCACGCCTATGATCGTTTTTTGCAGTGCTTCGCAAATTTCTTGGATCCGGTGGGCATCCGGTGGTCGGTTGTTTAACAGTTCGCTATAAATTAAGTCACACTCGATTTTGGCTACGGACAGGTCCTGCGCCACCGTATCGTGCAGCTCACGCGAAATCATCTGACGCTCATCTTCATGGGCCTGAATCAGTTGTTGTGACAATTTGTGAATTTGTTCTTCGGACACTTTGCGGTCTGAAATATCCGCCATGGCGCCCTCTGAATATGTGATCTGACTGTCGGGATGATGAACCATGGTGGTATTGATGCTCACCCAGATAGGCCTTCCGTCATACCGGCGAAGCTGAACCGTAAAGTCGTGGACAAAGCCTTGTTCTTCCAGCAGACGTTGGAAGTGTTTGCGATCATCCGGATCAATATACGTCTCCAGGGATTTGACCTGCAGCAGGCCATCTCGGTCCGGATATCCGAGGATGTCCAGCATGGCGGGGTTGACATCCAGGATCGAACCCTCCGGTGTGGTGCGGTAGAGTCCAATCGGGATGCTGTTAAATAGGTCCCGGTAGCGTTTTTCACTTATGCGTTGCGCTTCTGCAGCTTGCTTCTGCGCGTCGATATCACGCATTACGGTAATTCTAACTTCTTTATCTCTATACCGCATCATTTTGCCGCGAATCTCGACGTGAAAATGGGACCCATCCTTTTTTTGAGCGGTGGCCTCATAAGGTCTTTCGTAGCCCGAGAGCATGTGGCGCTTGACCAATTCTTTAGACTCAGCAGCGATGACATCGGTGCCAAATATACCGATTAGCTCATCATATCCATAACCGAACAATTCAGTTGCTGTAGGATTTACATCCAGGCAGACGCCTTTTTCCGAAATGAAGATGGCCTCAAATGTTGCTTCAGACAACGCCCGATACCGTGCTTCACTTTTTCTCAAATCCTCCTGAACTTTGATACGTTCCGTAATGTCGCGTATGGCCCCGATAATTTTTTTTCTTCCTTTTGAAATAAAACTCCCGACACTTATTTCACCCGGAAAAACCGAACCATCTTTACTCCTAAAATAGCGCACCGGCACATAGTGGCTGCCCAATTCCCCGTTTTTCACCTTTTTTACCGCAACCCGTGTTTTTTCCTTCTCGGCCGAGATATCCGTAACGGTCAATGTCAAAAACTCTTCTTTGGAATACCCGTAAAGATCCAAAGTAGCCCGGTTGGCATCTTCAAACCGCAAGGTCTCAGCATCAAAGATCATCACCGCATCCGACTCATTTTCAAAAAGCTGCCGGTATTTCTCTTCGCTTTCCTGCAGTTCCGTCCGCGACTTTTTGCGCTCTTCTATTTCCTGTCTCAATTTCTTGTTGATTTCAACCATCTCGGCAGTGCGTTGTTCGACCCGCAGCTCCAATTCATCCTTGGCGTAGCGGAGTGTTTCTTCGGCCCGCTTGCGGTCGGTGATATCCAAGGTAATCTCAGTCATACCCAGAACATGGCCGTTATCGTCTCGGATCTGATGGCCCTGCATATACCACCACCGTCCGTCCGGGGTCATTTTTTCAATGTGCTGCGGCTGCTCGGCGTCACTCGCTTTTCTTACCGGGCAGTCTTCGCAGGGTCTCCGGCGGTCGGCCCATATTTCATGACAGTACCGGCCCAGGAGGTCTTCGCGCTTCATCTGCACGGATTCGCAGGCGGCTCTGTTCGCCCACCGGATCTTCATCTCTTCATCCTGGTAGACCACGTGCTCCACCAGGCTGTCGAGAATGGCTGTCTTCTCTTGTTCGTTTTTTCTCAGATCATCTTCCGCTCGCTTCTGCCTGGTAATATCCGTGAGCACCGCCTGGATCTGCTCCCGACCGGGCTCGCCTCCGAGTGAGCGAATCTCCAGCAGGCAGATATGAATGGCGCCGTCCGGCTGTAAGATCCTGATTTCCTGCTTCTCGACAATTCCCGTCTCCAGCGCCCTTTCAAATATGAGGTGAACGGGAATCTGGTTTTCAGGGGTCACAAGCGTTGAAAAACGCTCTTTCAGGAGCGCATTCTCAGGCCTGCCAAAAAGCCTTTGAGCGGCATGATTGACGGCAGTAACTCGGCCGATACAATCGACGATCAGGTACACGACCGGCGATAGTTCCCAAAGATCCTGGTAGGCCTTGCGCGACCTTTCGGTCTCGGCCTGGCTTTTGCGAAGCTCCTCGTTTTGCATCTCCAGCTCAACCTGGTGGATACGCAACTCATGAATGAGCGTCGACATCTCGGCGGCCGACATATCTTCAAAGGCTTGATTGCCGGCGGCTACTTTTGCCTCCGCCCGCTTGCGAAGCATTTTGGCAGCGGTCGTTTTCCCGAAGCCGGGATCGTTTGCGCCTGACATTTTCTACTCCTTTTTTTCTTGGCATATTTTATGCTTTATAATAATACAGAACCATAAACAATTAAAAAGTTTCGGTAACAATTTGGCACCTTGAAAAAGTTCTGATTACCGGTGCTGCCGGTCAAATCGGTTCAGAATTAGCAGAAATGCATTTAATGTGAGCGCCATGACCGTCGCGCAGGAGAGCATCGCCACTGAAATTAAAAAAATAATTCCGGAATTCACAATGGATTTTAAATGGATCCGCTGCGACAGGCAATTGCCGACTCCTGGCCCAACAGTCTGGATGACAGCGCGGCCCGAGAGGAATGGGGCTGGAAATCGGAATATGATCTCGAATCCATGACCCAGGATATGATCGAGAACATAAAAAAATTGGATTGCAAGATTTTACTTATTTCACAAAATTCTCGAAACTTCATATTTCTTTTTTTTGTGTCTTCGTGTTTTAGTGGCCGAACTTTAAAATAAATTCAGCATTGGTTCGATTAAAGAAATAGGTGGGGGATTATGAATGCTCAGATATATTACAATCGAGTGGTTGATCGGTTAGAAAATTGCTATCAATTCAGTCACTATATCATTGCGGCGGGCTATGAACTGGTTGCCGAGGGGCTCGACCCTATTTTTCTTGCCATCGCCGAACCGGTTGATCAACTTGAGAAACTTACCCTTCAAAGAGGCCTTCAGGTTCATATTCCTGTTATCGGAGAAAGGTCTCAGTCAGTGTTAATGCCACTTGGGATATCGGGCTACGGAAGAGTTAAAGAAAATTGGTTTTCTGGAAGAAGATCTTATTAAAACATGTAATTACATCGATCCCAACGACATCAGGCGCTGGTACGGAGTTTTGCTGGATGCCGCCCGCGTGTTCAGCGGACTCTCCAAGATTGCGGAATATATCAAAACCCTGTTTTCAATTGGACGCAGGATTTTATTAAATACCCGGCATCTTTAACGCCGTGAAGACGATGTCGAATGATCCTTTTAGGAGGAGATCTAAAGCTTCCTCGCCGTTGCTTGCAACAACAACATCATATCCCATTTTATCTGTTATTGCCAAAAGTTTATCTCTGATATGGTTGTCACCATCCGCAACCAATACCGAGCCTTTTCGGTTTTTCCCGTCGCAAATCATGTCGCTTTCATCATCATCCGGTAAACCCGTGCCGCCGGCGCCGGCATTGTCTTTTTATTCGAATTCAATCAGCCTGCCGACTCCTACCTCCAAAAAATCCTTCCCGTATTCCTCTTTAAACATACGTCTTCCCAAATCACCGGTACAGTGGCAGGGGCCAACCTGTTCAACGCCTAGATTCCTGAAGTTGGTAATAATTTCTTCTAATTGGGCCTTGTGCATTGCCCCCAGATGAAATCCCCCCATCACCAACAGAATTTTGTCTTTGATGATTTTTTTGGCGGTCTGAAGGATATGGGAAATCCCCGGGTGGGCACAGCCGGTGATCACAATCAACCCCCTGTCGGTGGAAATCATCAAGGCCTGCTCTTTGATCCAGTTCCCCAGAACCCCGGTTGAATAAACGCCGTTACAAATCCGGACAGGAACGTTTACCTCAATCGATTTAATCCCAGCGCGCTTCAGGGATTCTTTAAATCCCGTTGGAAAAGTGGCAGGCAAATAGACCGTCACATTCATATTTGCTTGAAGGAATCCATTCAATCCACCCACGTGATCGCCATGTATATGGGACAAAACCACGACATCGATTTCTTTAGGATCAATTCCCAACTGCTTCATGTTCTTGAGCAACGCGGCGCTGTCACCGCCCGTGTCAAAGAGAATGGTTTTCCCCGCTCCCTTAATGATACAGGCAAAACCCCATGAAGTTGTTAATCCCTCTTTGTGGGGGTTGTTGTCGTGGACCACGGTGATGCGCAATTTTTTTACTGTTACCGCGGTGACCCCTTTAAACGCCTTTTTCATCGTTATTCCGCCTTGGGCCCTCCCTGAATGAGTAAAATAAATTATGTTGACCGCAGTGACAATCGTCAGGGCCAATAGAACCCTATGTAAGAATGCTCTTTTCATCTTACTTTTTCTATCGAGCACTATGTATGCCAATTCGATTGGTTTCAGACAATTAATATAATTTCAGATAGTTAAGCTAATAATTTTTCAAAATCTTTTTTGTTATAAAATCATATTTAGAAAAATTGCGAAATTTCTTTCTGAAAAATTATCAAACACTATTGGCAGTAAAAATTTGAAAATAACTAGCTTGGAAAACCTGAAAAGATGGCTGCCAAAGGCCCGGAGGCCTCTATTAGGTGATGTCCCAAGATTGCTAAAGTGCTATTCAATAATCGGGTCGTTTGGCTATTTTTGATTGAAACGATTATCGAACACACTCATTGAATGTCTCAGAGGCACCCTCAACTGGGCTGGGGCAACCGCACAAGGTAGCGAAGCTCATGCGGCTGCCAGGAGGATGTCTGTTATGGCATTAACAGAGCATCTCTTTTGTAATTGCGCAGATTCATTTTGGAAGGTCACCGAACACCCTGATTTGTGAAAATGTTAAGGCATGTTTTCCCATACCAGATTGTGATTAATCACCCAATGTATCCGCTGTTTCTTCTGCTTCAAGGTGTTCTTTCCACTTCTTCTCGCCCCACAGATCCGGTTTTGTTTCTTCAACCTCATACATTGTTTCCCAGGATACCTCCATATCAGAAAAGGTCTTCTTCAACGCTTCCATATCCGGGGCAAGCCAGACGCAAAAACGGACGCCTTCCTTTTGGTTATAATAGGTTTTGACCCATTCAGCAGTTTCTACCTTGGCCAATTTCCTCCAGCTTTCCTCCACAATCTCCCAGCTAAGCTCAGGTTCTTTGTGAACGGCCATGAATTTTTTCATTTTTTGACCTCCTTTGTTTCAATGAATGGCTTCTCGGATTTCAGATTAACTACATCAAACAAACTCAATCCAACCGCACGGATCTTCAGCCTGCCCGTATTGAATATCGGTTATCTTCTTAAAAAGACGTTTCGTTAAGGGACCAACTTGTCCATCACCAATCGCAATTTCCTTATCTACCCACTTGATTTTCCCAACCGGAGAGATGACGGCGGCCGTGCCGGAGCCAAAGACTTCCTGAAGTTTGCCCGATTTTTCGGTTTGCATGACCTCGTCAATACTAATTTTGCGTTCGGTGGCCTTTAACCCCCACATCTTGGCGAGCTGCAAGACGCTATCACGGGTGACACCCGGAAGAATGCTGCCGCTGAGCTCGGGGGTGACTAACTCATCATCGAGGACAAAAAAGATGTTCATGGCCCCGACTTCTTCAATGTATTTTCGTTCAATACCGTCAAGCCATAAGACCTGACTGTAACCATTTTCTTTGGCGTTTTGACCTGCCAGCAGACTCGCTGCGTAGTTTCCAGGGGTCTTGGCTTCGCCGATACCTCCCCGCACTGCACGCACATGATCATGGCTGACCATAATTTTTACCGGGTTAAATCCTTCGGCGTAGTAGGCACCAACCGGTGAAAGAATGATAAAGAATCGATAGGTATTCGATGCCCGAAGCCCTAAAAATGGGTCAGTCGCAATTATTGTCGGTCTGATGTAAAGTGACGTTTGCGGCGTGTCAGGCACCCAGTCCTTTTCGAGGTTGATTAGTTCTTTCAGAGCTTCGAGCGCAAACTCTTCATCAAATTCCGGGATACATACAATTTGACAAGAACGGTTCATTCGTTTCAGATTATCTTTGGGCCTGAAAAGCTGGATGTTGCCGGAATCGGTTCGATAGGCTTTAAGACCCTCGAATACTGCCTGCCCATAATGAAGCACCATACAGGCGGGATCCATTTCCATGAAAGCATAGGGCTCTATTCGCGGATTATACCAGCCCTTCTCAGGCGTAAAATCCATGTTAAACATATGATCTGTGAAGTGAATACCAAACCCCAGATTGCTCTCATCAGTCTTTGTTTTCAGATCATCTGCTAAATGAATAGCGAGTTCCATGATATAAACCTCCGGAAAAATTTAGTAACACATAAGTTAAGAGACTTTTCAGTCGGTCTGTGTAGATTATCAATCCTTCGATGGAGGTTAATTTTAAAATGGTGTGCCATATCTTATTCATTTGTAAGACATATTCTCTACCAGCGGCTCACCCTTTGGTCTCATCGTTAAGACGGGGCAAGGGGCCTGTCGAACCACTTTTTCAGCCACACTGCCCATCAGGGCATGGGAAAGCCCTGTTCGTCCGTGGGTGGCCATGACGATCAGATCGGCATCTTTTTCTTTGGCGGCCTCGATTATTTTCTCAGCCGCCGGTCCGACTTGTACAAGGGTTTGCGTCTCAACCGTTAAATTCTTGTGCCAAAAGCGTGGCCCACGAAAAGGCTTGGCAGGATAGACCGGAGAAGTCCGTCGGCACCAAAATCAACTCCAATTTTTGCGGCATATTGATTCTCCCATTACTCCGAATTCCGGGACCTGATAATCAACAGCGGGCGGTCCACCCGATGCAATAGTCCGGCGGCAACACTGCCGTAAAAAACTCTGGAAAGACCGCCGCGGCCGTGACTGGCCAGGGCGATCAGGTCCACACCCTCTAAAGCAGCGATGTTTATGATCCCCTCCACCACCGGGCCGTAGGTGACCTGGATTTGGCTTTCGATGTTTTTTTCTCGGAACTCGCCCTGGATCCCTGCGAGGTGTGTCTCTGCCTGATTTTTAGCTTGATCGAACTCCTCGTCCGTTAAATTAATAAAGGCGCCTTCTGTGGTGGGGACCGTCTTGTATTCGACGATCTGTAAAAATATAACTTTTGCCTTGTACCGCACGGCCAGCTCTTCCACATGCGGCAATATCTTTTCTGCTCTTTTTGATCCATCCAGCGGGACTAAAATTTTGTGGTACATATCACCTACCTCCTTCTGATTGGAATGGTTCCAACTGGTTTTGTCTTGTATTAGTTTCAGTTTTTGCCGAAGATTCAATGGCTCCCCGATATGCCGTTGTTATTCCCGGATAGTCTTTTTTGCAATAGCTGCTTGAAAGATATCCGGTGAAAAAGATGCACGCACACGCGAGAAGCCATTCAGATACCGCCTCGAACTTCCCGTTTAAAATATAACCTTTGAAGCCTGTTTGGCTTTACTTGGTTCAATTTTTAGGTGTTGAAGTTGAGCGGGTATTCCTTTCATTGCACTATGTTAAAGAGCACAAACTGTGCCAGACATTTAAAGCGCTAATAAATTATATTAAAACAGTAAGTTATCATTTGAACCAAAATCTTGGCTATAATTCTTATCTATCTAAAATAGAAAATGTTCAAATATTTTTCGCAAAATTTCGAAATCATAACCCTATGTTTTATCAAGCAGGGCTGCATGGGCGGCGGATAGACGCGCCACGGGTACCCGATAAGGGGAACACGACACATAAGTCAACCCGATCTCATGGCAAAGGGAAATTGATTTGGGATCACCGGCGTGCTCACCACAGATCCCGCATTCCAATTCAGGATTTACGGATCGGGCTTTTTTTACGCAAAGTGCCATAAGACGGCCAACGCCATCCCGGTCAAGGGTGGCAAAGGGGTTCTCCGGTAAAATGCCTGTTCGCAAATATCTGATCAAAAACCCTGCTTCCGCATCATCTCGGGACATGCCAAAGGTTGTCTGGGTTAAATCATTGGTACCGAAAGAAAAAAATTCTGCATGTTCGGCAAGCTGATCGGATGTCAGCGCGGCCCGGGGAATCTCAATCATGGTACCGAACTTGTAGTCTATTTCAATGCCTTGTTCCCGCATCACTTTTTTGGCCTCAACCTCCAAAATTTCACGTTGGGCTTTTAATTCATTGACGTGGCTGGTCAGCGGAATCATTATTTCCGGGTGTACTTCGACACCTTCCTTTGTAACCATACAGGCGGCCTCAAAGATGGCACGCACCTGCATGGTGGTCAGTTCCGGAATCTGAATCCCCAGGCGCACACCACGCAGGCCCAGCATCGGATTACTTTCGTGTAAACTTTCAACTCTCTTTAAAATCTGTGTTTTTTCTTTGATCTGCTGCAAAAGTGTATCGACTTTCTCAAGGGTATCGGCATGCTTGAGGCGAATTTTCAGATCGCTGAGATCATGGTATAATTCCATGTGATTGGGCAAAAACTCATGCAGCGGGGGATCAATCAGCCGGGTGATGACCGGCAGTCCATCCATTACCCGAAAAAGACCAACAAAATCATCTCTTTGAAAAGGCAGCAAGGCATCCAGGGCTTCGCGGCGCTCAATCGGCAGGTCGCTCATGATCATTTTGTGCAGGTAAGGCAGCCGTCGGGCTTCAAAAAACATGTGTTCGGTACGGCACAGGCCGATTCCTTCAGCGCCATAAGTCCTCGCGCGTTGTGCATCGTCAGGATGGTCGGCATTGGTCCAGACACCGAGGCGGCGAAATTTATCGGCCCAGGAAAGCAGTTTAATCAGCCAGGAATCCATAATGTCGGGCACTATTGTTTTAATTTTCCCCCGGTATACTTCTCCGGCCGTTCCGTCTATGGATATCCAATCACCCTCTTTGATGATGTCGTCATTGATGCTCATTTGACGTTTGTTGATATCGATCTTCAACTCTGATACACCGACCACTGCAGGTTTGCCGAACTGTCGGGCAACCAGTGCGGCATGACTGGTACGCCCGCCCCGACTGGTCAGGATTCCCTGGGCTGCCAGCATACCGTGGACATCATCCGGTTTGGTTTCGGGACGCACCATAATTACGGCCTTATTCTCTTCTTTGGCCCACATTTCAGCTAAATCAGCATCGAAGGCAACGATTCCCACCGCGGCACCGGGTGATACATTCAGACCGGTGGCCAGCAGGGCCCCTTTGGCTTTGGCGACGGATTCGGCTTCACGTTCAAACTGTGGGTGTAAAAAGAAATCGACCTGCTCCGGCGTGATACGTAGAACCGCTTCTTGTTTGGCAATCAACTTTTCTTCGGCCATTTCGACTGCGATGCGGACCGCCGCCTGGGCGGTACGCTTGCCGCTGCGGGTTTGCAGCATCCACAACTTTCCCTTTTCAACCGTAAATTCCACATCCTGCATCTCGCGATAATGCGTTTCCAATCGTTGAACAATTTGTTCGAATTGGGCATAGATATCCGGCATCTCACTTTTTAATCGTGACAGGTCATTGGTCTGACGAATGCCCGCCACCACATCTTCACCCTGGGCGTTTATTAGATAATCCCCTTCTATCCGGTTTTCCCCAGTGGTACCGTTGCGTGTCAACGCCACACCCGTCGCGCAATCGTCACCTGAATTGCCGAAGACCATGGTGACAATATTGACGGCTGTTCCCAGATCATGGGGAATAGCGGATGCGTTACGGTAATCGACGGCTCTTTTGCCGTTCCAACTTTTAAAAACAGGATCGATGGCCATTTTAAGTTGTTCGTGCGGCTCGCCGGGGAAATTAGTGGTGGTGTGGCGCCTGAAGATTCGTTTGAATTCTTGGGTTAATGCTTTCAAATCTTCAGCGGCTAATTCGGCATCGGTTTTAACGCCGGCTCTGGAGCGGCATTCATTAATTTTTTCTTCAAAGACTTCATCGGGTATTCCGGTCACGACACTGCCGAACATTTGAATCAGGCGGCGGAAGGAATCATAGACAAAGCGTTCATTACCGGTCAGTTCGACCAGCCCCTTGGCGGTTTCATCATTGAGGCCGATGTTTAAAATGGTATCCATCATCCCGGGCATGGAAAACTTGGCCCCCGAACGGCACGATACCAGCAATGGATTTTGGCGATCACCGAACTTTTTCCCGCTTTCTTTTTCTAAACCTGCGACCGCCTGTAGAACCTGTTCCCACATTCCTTCCGGGAAGGTTTCCCCGGACGTCAGATAGGCGTTACACGCTTCGGTGGTGATCGTAAAACCGGGTGGCACCGGTACCTCAATGCGAGTCATTTCGGCCAGATTGGCACCCTTGCCGCCGAGAAGACCGCGCACCTTTTCCCATTCACCGCCGACATATTTTTCGGCCTGATCAACCTCGTCAAATAGATATACCCATTTATTCGGCATGTTAAGGCTCCTTTTATTCACCGCAAAGGCGCAAAGATTTAATTATTTTCAGAAAAAGTACTCTTTTATTCTTTGCCGTCCTTCCTGTCTGCCTGTATTTTTGGAGGATCAACGACAAAGAATAAGAAAGAATATCTCTGCGTCCTTCGCGTCTTGCGATGAAAACAATCCGATACAAACCTTGTCGGAAATTATCAAGATCCACAAGTTTCCTCTTTTTGGTCGGTACAGGATCTGATCAGCAAAATTGGAATATCGGCCGCTTGCAACACCCCTGCCGCCACGCTCCCATAGGATACCCGGGCCAGGCCGCTCAAA
>Ga0316189_10001507_pt1 | contig 23056 bp, 22 predicted proteins | sample LowCovwburrow_MG_FD_204930 | JGI IMG/M metagenome (GOLD analysis project Ga0316189, IMG submission 204930) | Coastal sediment microbial communities from Maine, United States - Lowes Cove worm burrow | ecosystem: Environmental > Aquatic > Marine > Coastal > Sediment | place: USA: Maine... | reverse complement strand
AAGATGGTCGACGTCGCCCCCTTCAGCCCCGAGGCGCTCGAGCAGGAGATCGCGGCCCTCCGCGAGTCGGTCGCCCGCGTCGACCAACTCTCCGCCGACGAGCGCGTCGTCCTCCACGACGCGATCATCAAGCTCCGCGAGCGGCTGGGCACCGGCGGAGCCGCCGCGAGCGGGGCGAAGATCGGCCTCGCCGCCTCGATCCTCCCGGTCGTCGGCATGATCACCGGACCGCTCATCGGCGGCGCCTATGGAGCCTACCGAGCGCAGCAGCTCGGCGATGTCCGCAAAGAGGTGGACGAGATGCTGCACACCGTCGTCCGCAGCGGCGACAAGGGCTGAGACCTACGCTCTGGCCCGCGCCGGCCGCTTGACGTCGAGCCGAACGCCCGGCGCATACTCGCGGAGAAAGGCGAGGAGCCACAGCAGCGGCGAAGAGACCCTTCATGTCGGCGCGGCGCAGCGGTACCTGCTGGAGGCACAGGCGGATCTCGACGCAGCCCTTCGCGCCCTCGGGCGACCGCGGATCATCATCGACCCCGAGCCGCCCGGCCAGGGAGCGCTGCGCCTTCTCCTGCGACCGACGGTCTACGTGCAGCGAGGAGAGCTACACTCGGTGCGCGAGGAGATCGGCCGCGAGCTGGCCGAGCGCCAACACCCGCGCCCCGACGATCTGCCGGAGAGGGACCCCTTCGAGCGTCTGCGCAAGCTCCTGGGATTTCGCGAAGACCTGATCGCCGCGTGCATCCTCGTGATGTTCATCAGCCTCGGCGGCCTCGCCTTCGCGCTGACGAGATAGGGCCGCGTAGCGAGCACCCTCTCGCGGAGGATGCTCGGGTCTCGGCGACCCATCTGCGCCGTGCGGCTCGCCCAAGCTGGCACTATCCGCGATAGACCTCGTCCTGCTCGATCTTCGAGAGGACCCAGTCGAAGGAGCCGAGGGTCAAGTGGATCCCGCAATGCTCACAGTTCCCGGCCATCGTCAGCGCTAGCGGGCCGCCGCACCTCGGGCATTGCTCACCGCCGCCCGCCTCGCTCGGCAGGGCGACGCTGCGGATCAACGTCCAGTACTCCGAATAGACCCGGCGCTCGCTTCGGCTGCCGCTGACGAGCGTCCCCGAGGTGTCAGTCGTGTAGTCAACACCGTCGGCGAAGACCCGCAGGGTGATCGCCTGGAAGTAGCTGTCGCGGCGGTACTTGGCTGGTTCCAGGCGGAGGGTCCAGGCATCATCGAGGCGATTCCTCAGGCCGTTGACCTCGTAGGCGTGGAGCCAGTAGCGCATGTAGTCAAAGAGCGCGTCGCTGAGGAGCGGCCGCATCCCCGCCAGATCACCATCGTTCCAGGCGCTCGTCAGCCGATCGAAGATCTGCTTGGTCCGCGCCTCGACGGCGGCGAGGTCGAACGGTGGTGACTCGCCAGCCGCCTCGGCGAGGCGCTCCTTGAGGCCGCGCTGGACGATCGTCCGGTCGTTGGTCCCCACCTCGATGACCGAGTGTCCAAGCGCCGGCGGCTTGCGCACCCGCTCCAGGCGCTCGCGCTGAAAGACCTGCCACTCGAAGCGAGCGTCGGCGACGACGGTATCACAGTGGTCGCAGCGTCGGAGATCCACCGACTTGAACACAGCCCCGCAGGACGGGCAGCCGAGCCCCTGGGTCTCCTCGGGCGGTCGCGTGGTCGCGTCTAGCTGCCGACGGAAGGTCCAGCGCTCGCGCAGGTAGAGCGTGTGGGGCCGGGCGATGTCGGTGTAGGAGACGTTGCTCGTGTAGAGGACGGTGATGGTGATGAAGTCATCCTCGTGACGGATGCGCTCGATCGCCGCCGAGCCGACGAGCACAGCGCTGATGAGCGCCTCCATGCGGTTGGAGCGGAGCAGCTCCTCGCGGAGCTCCGCCGTCAGGTAGGGCGCGAGGGCGTCCAGATCACCGCCGCGAGAGCTCCCCCGGTAGGCAGCCGCGTAGATCCGATAGGCCAGATCCTCAAAGGCGATGCTCGAGAAGTCCGGGTCGAGCTCTCGGAGCCTGGGAGGACGACGACGACGGCCGCCCCCTTCGCCAGACCGCCTCACCCGGCCAGCGCTGGCAGACGGCCCGCTCGGCCTCGCGCTCCAGCCCGAGAGCGCAACCCCGAGGCCCCCCGCGCGCATCATCTCGGACGCCGCATAGCCGCCCATTTGCCGGGCCGCGGCGCTCTCGTGACGAGCGCGGCGGATCGCCTTGTAGGCCCAAAACCCGAAGAGGAGGAGCGCGAAGGCGCTGAAGATGCCGATGATCGCCGAGTCCCAATAGGGCGTGTGCTCGTTGATGATCATCCGCTGCCGGCGCTTGCGAACCCCGTAGGAGCCCGAGGAGCCCGAGGAGCTCGACGAGGAGCCCGACGACCAGGACAGCCTCGACGACGACGACGACGACGACGACGACGACGATGACCGCGACGAGCTGCTCGAGAACGAGTGTCCGCCCCCCGGTCGCGCCGCCGCGATCGTCCCTACGGCGAGGAGCCCCGCCACGAGAGAAAGCGAGGCGAGCACCCGCTGCACCCGCGAACCTCGACGTCGGCACCTCATCCGAAGAGAACCTCCTCGGTGAGCTCGTCGACGTCATCTTCGCCGACAGGGAGGCAGCGGGCGAGGAGCTCACCTAGCTCGCTGAGCGCGGCCGCGATCCGCTCCGGCTCCCCTCCCCCCGCGAGCGCTTGGTCGAGCGAGGCGACCGCCCGCTCCCAAGCCTCCAACGGCCGGGCCTTGAGGACGCCCGTATCGGCGACGACCTCGACCTGTCCCTCCGTCAGAGCGAGGTAGATGAGGACACCGACGTGGTCCCGCGTATGGCCCACGCGGTGGCGGTAGAAGGCCGCTTGGGCCGCCTCTAGCACCCGCTGCCGTCGCAGCGGCGCAGGCGTGAGGCGACGCTGGAGGGCGCCGACCGAGCCGATGAGGGCGCCGACGAGGCCGGCGACCAGCGGCATGATGACAAACCAGTCGAGGGGATACTCGGCCTCGGCGAAGAGGAGGAAGAGCTGGCAGAGCACCGCCAGCGAGATCCCGAGGAGCGCCCTCGGGGTGGCATACGTACCCGCGCGTCGCTCGACCACGACGACGCACTCCGCACAGGTGGACCGCTCGACCGCCTCCACGCTCGCCTGGATCCGCTCCCGGGCGGCCGGATCGAGGAGCCGATGCATCGGCTCCAAGGATGAGCCATCGACCGACGCTAGACCAAGGGCAATATTCGGGCGCGCCGCGGCGCCAGCGAGAGCCGCCGCCGAGGCTCAGGAGCTGCGCGCGCGCCTTGTCGCCCGTCGAGTCGAACGTACGCCCACGAGCGAGACGGCTCGACACGCTGCGAGGAGGCCCCTGCGAAAGTCCCGCGGGCACCGGCGCAGCGCTCGTAGGTCCTCTCGACCGCGACGAAACACCGCACGACCGGCTCGTACTCCAAGTTTCGCCGGAGCAGAGGCGGCCGACGAGCTCTGGAGAGCGCGCGGTACCTCGACCACGGCCTCCTAGGGGCTCGAAGGGGCCAGCTCCGCAGCGCCGAAGAGCACCGAGAACTGATCACACCAGATCAGCACATGATCGTACTTCGCGTCGTAGGCCCCGCTCGGGATCTCGTAGTTGAGGGTCCCGCTGGTGGCTCGGAGCGCGCCCAGGTCGATGACGTCGGCGGCCGAGGTATCGGTCGCCAAGTAGACGAAGAGGTCGGGCCCGTTGTCGCTCAGGAAGTCGGTCATCACGAGCGAAAACGTGCCCTCATCGGCGTCCTCGATGACCTCGACCTGGCCCGAGGTCGGGTGAGCGCCGTCGCTGAACTCCCCGAGGGCGACAACCTGACCGCCAACTGGAACCTCATCGTCGGCGTTCTCTTCGGGCACGCTCGTACAGGCGCTGACGAGGGTCGCGAGGAGGAGGAGAGCCGAGGTCGTGGGCTTGGTCACTGGAGGTCCCTTGTCTTGGAGGATGATAGCCGACGGCTTGTGGCGCGCATCGGGCCGCTCGCGGTCGCAGATGACTACAACGCTCCGCGTCGCCGCGAATTACACAAAAAAGCGCGCGGACAATTGGAGGAGAGGCCTGCCCCCCCAACCTTCGCGCCAAAACTCAACGTCGTCGCTCTAGCGTGAGGTATCGAGGATGCTCGCGTGCAGCCCTCGATGCTCTTCGCAGGCCCGTGAGGTCCCTGAGGTCAGCGGACGCCACGGGCCAAGGCGAGCTCGGCCCGCAAGGGTCGGTGATCGGAGCCGAGCTCAGGGCCGACAGACCGATCGAGCGTGACCAGACCTGCGTCGTGGAGCAGGTGGTCGATCGGGATCGAGAAGAGCACGCGCATGAGCCAAGGCTCGGTCGGCCAGCTCGCTTGCAGGCCAAAGCCGAGCTCTGAGTCGACGAGCTCGCCGTCGGCGACCAACGCCCGGAAGGCGCCGGAGAAGGGCGTCGCGTTGAGATCGCCGACGATGACCGGGAGCACGCCATCACGGCGCCGCCGCTTGGCCCATGCCGCCGCAGCGGCGAGCATCTGATCTCGACGCCGTGTGTAGTCCGCCGACGCCGGCGGCAACGTATGAACGCTGAGGAGCGAGAGCCCGACGCGTTGCAGCTCTAGATCGATCTGCAACGCCGGTACACCGCCGCCGAGCTCGACCTCCGAAATCGCCACACGCTCCCGCTCAGACGCGACGAGAATGGCGAGGCCGAAGTTGTCACGGCGTGGCAAGAGCGCGTGCGCGCGGTAGCCGGGCACCTCAGCGAGCTGCTCGGCCCAGGCCTCGTTGACCTCCTGGACCAGGATCAGGTCGGCCTCGCTCGCCGCTAGATGGTCGACGACCTCAGCGTAGGCGCTATTGCTCGAGAGGACGTTGAAGTGGACCAGCCGCAGCACCTCTGCGTCGCCGATCGGCGGCCGCCCTCCGCCGAACACAAGGGGCGCGATCAGGGCGAGGTTCACCCCGAGGATCAAGACAGCGGCGAGGAGCCAGCGCCAGCGTCGACCGAGGCCGACGAGCAAGGCCGCGACCGCGGTCACCAGCGCGACCTGGCAGCGGAAATGGTTGAGGAGATCGAGCGCCCAAGCCTCCGGCCAAGACCAGGCGACGAAGCCGGCGAGGCTCACCGCCCAAGCGCCGGCGATCGCGAAGATCGCCAGGCCGATGAGCGGGCCCGGTACGCCGCGACGAGGGGACCCGCTAGACATGGGTGGGACGAGCTCGACCGAGCCGGGCCCCGCCCAGGCCCGGCATGCGTGAAGGAGACGCGAGGCGACGACGCTGCATCCGCGGCGCGACGGTCGACGCCCTGAGGGGCCAGCGGCGAGGACGAGGGCGTCCCCCGCTCGACGATGAACAAGCGCTCATCACATCGCTTGACGCCGGCTCGTGATGCAGACCTTGGCGCCGTGGGCGAGGTAGGCCCGGGCGATCCCCTTGCAGATCCCCGTACCACCGCCGGTGCTCAGGGCGACATGGCCCCCCAGGATGTCCTCACGAAACACGCTCATGGCCAAGAGCATACCCTCCCAGCCTCGGCGCCTGAGCGTCGCGCACCATCTGCCCCCGAGGATGCAAGGGACATACGAGGGACATACGCGCGCTATCCTGACGCCGATGCGCCCCGCTCTCGCCCTCACACTCGCCTTGAGCACCTCCTCGTCTCTCATCCTCGCCGCCTGCAATGACGGTGCTGGGGATACGGCCACCGCCACCGGCGCCTCGACCACGGAGTCGGCCACCGAGGCCGGCACGGTCAGCGGCGGCGAGACCGAGAGCACCGGCGCGGACGAGACCTCGACCGGGACCCTCGCCTGCCCGATGGATCCCATCGCCTGCACCCGCGAAGAGCTCTTGCTCGCCCCCGAGGTGCTCAACGCCGACCTCGCCGGAGACAACCCCACCCGCGTGATCCTCGATCTCCGCGCCGCGTCGGCCTACGAGGGCGGACACGTCCCCGGAGCCGTCCGATTCGACGCCGGTCTTCTCCGCGCGGAGGTCGATGGGATCGCCGGACAAGTCGCAGAGCGAGCGAGCGTCGAGACGGCCCTCGGCGACGTCGGCGTGGCCGACGGTGTCGACCTCATCGCCTACGACGATGGCTCGACCCAGGCCGCGGCGAGGCTCTCCTGGACCCTCCGCTACTACGGCAAGGGCGAGCTCATCCGGGTGCTCGACGGCGGCTGGACGGCCTGGAGCGCCGGCGGATACCCGAGCTCGGCCGACCCCCTGAGCCCGACCCCCACCGCCCTCATCCTCGCCGAGGGTGACCCAGCTCTCCGGGTCGACGCCGCCTGGGTGAAGGACCACCTGGAGGACCCTGGCGTCGCCCTGCTCGACGCCCGCTCCCTCGGCGAGTACGAGGGCGGGCACATCCCCGGGGCTGTCCATCTCCCCTGGGAGACGACCAAGGACGAGAGCGGTCTCCTCCTCGCCGACACCCCGCTGCGCGCCCTCTACGAGGTCGGCGCAGCGCTCGAGGCTGACACCATCGTCACCTATTGCCAGACCGGAAGCCGGGCGAGCGTCACCTGGCTCGCGGCGATGCTCCTAGGGCACCCCGACGTCCGGATCTACGACGGCTCGTGGGCCGAGTGGGGCAGCGACCCGGATCTCCCCAAGGAGCCCTAGGAGGCCGCGGTGAGGAGCGGAGGCGCCACACTCGCCCCCCCTATTTTCCCAGCGAAAGGCCGAAATATTCTATTTGACCAAAACTGCAGAACTGGTCAAATGGAGTTCATGAAAGTCCCAAGGCCCTCACGAATGAAGACGATGTGGACGGCAGCTCGCATCGCCGGCCGTCGTCTGCTCAAGCGTGACGTCGGAGACACGGACGTTGCCCTCGGTGAACTTCTGACCGAAGAACTCGACGCGATGAAGGGCCTGGCCATGAAGCTGGGCCAGATCGTGTCCTACATGGGCGTGCCACTGCCGCCCGAGATCGAGCGCTCCATGACGCGCCTACAAACCGGCATGTCGGGCATGGACGCCCACGAAACCAGGACGGTCGTCGAACAAGCCTTTGGACGCGAGCTCGAGCAACTCTTCGAGGCCTTCGACCTCGATCCGGTGGCCGCCGCGTCGATTGGACAGGTCCACAGGGCTCGATTCGAGTCGCGCGAGGTCGCCGTCAAGCTCCGCTACCCACACATCAGCAGGGAGTTCGACCACGATCTGGGGATGGTCGACAGGATCGCTGGTATGGCCTCTCTGGCGAGCGCCGTCGACGGAAGATCGATCGTGCGCGAGCTGGCAGCGCGGCTGCAAGAAGAGTGTGACTATGCCCGAGAGGCGCGCATGCAAGCCAGCTTTCGGTTGGCGTTCCTCGACGACGAGGACGTCGAAATACCCGAGGTCGTGAGCTCGAGGTCGAGCGATTGCGTGCTGACCTCCCACTGGGTCGAAGCGATGGACTTTGCGACCATGTGCGAGACCGCGTCGCCACAGCACAAGCGACGAGTTGCAGCGATCCTCGCTCGCTTCGCCTATCGCAGCATGCTCAACCTGGGCACGATCCAGGCGGACCCGCACCCGGGGAATTACCTGTTCCGAAGCGAGGGCCCCGTGGTCTTCCTCGACTTCGGCTGCGTCCGGGTTTTGCCTCGACCTTTGATCAACTCCCTGCGGAGACAGATCCTGTCGGTTCGCGACGACGACCATGACGCGTTTCGCGAGTCATGCGTCGAGCTCGGCGTCGTGGGCAAGCTCAGGCGCTTTGACTTCGAGCACTTCTTCATGGTCATGGAGCACCTCTACCGGCCCCTCCTCCACGGGCGCTTTCATGTCACGACGCAGTATATCCGAGAGGGTATGGCCCTCAACGGTCCGACCAGCCCCAACGCGCGCACCATGTCGATCCCCCCGGCATACGTATGGATCATGCGCCTGCAGTGGGGGCTCTGGGCCGTGCTGAGCAAGCTCGATGTCGAAGCCGACTACGCCAGTGTTCTCGACACCGTGCTCGCGCAAGGGCACCTCGGTCTGCCCGCTGCAGAGGGTCCCACCGATCCCGACGTCCGCGATCTCGCGGACCGCCGACGAGCGACCGTCTGATGCCGCGGGCCAACACGAGCGAAGAACGACGGGTCATTCGCGAGCGACTCATTCAGACCGGCCGCGACCGATTCACGGTCGCCGGGCTGACGAAGACCTCGCTGTCCGAGCTCACCAAGGGCGCCGGCATCGGCAAGGGCAGCTTCTACAGCTTCTTCGACTGCAAAGAGGCGCTCTTCTTGGCGATCGTCGAGTCTGAAGAGACCGAATTTCGTCGTCGCTTGCTCGCGGACATCGAAGACGCGAACGACGGCCGACGGGCGGTGGTCATCCTGCTAATGGCTGCGGTGCAGCGACTGGACCGACACCCCTTCATGCGCTTGCTGCTCGACGTAGACACGCTGCGCGGCCTGACGCTACGTATCGACCCCGCGCGCATACGAGATCACCGCAGCGAGGATGCCGAGTTTTTCATCGGCGTACTCCGAAGCTGGCAGGCCAGGGGTTGGCTGCGACCAGAGATCGACTCGACGCTCGCGTTCGAGGTGTTGACCGCGATGTTCTCGATGTCGATTCAGATGGATCTCGTCGGTCGCGACATTGTCATGCGCGCGGCCAAGGAGGTGGCGGAGGCCATGGCCGAGCGCTGGTGCCCGGATGAACCTCATCGAGAGAACCCCGCATACCCGGAGCCCGACTCTTGACCGGCCCCCCGCCCCAGACACGATCACCTGGACGTGGCCTGTCCTGATCGTCTTTGCGCGGCTCGTGTTTGCCGTGTTTGCGCAGGCGCTGGCGCTGGTCGCCGCCGGGTTTGCCGCCTCGGGCCACCCCGCTCAGCACATCGCCCTCCCCCGGGCTCGGAAGCTTGGGGACAAAGAGGAGCGACCCCCTTCAAGATTGTGCTGCTCGTACTCTCTAGTACTATGGCGCCTATGACACTGTGCCGAGGGGGCTCCTCAAAGTATGCCCAATCGTCCACAGAGCCTGTGAGCGCCATAGGCCGTCCAGGTCAACGTCATCATCCCCCACAGCCGCAACGGAGACATCTGCGCGGGCTACATCCCGTTGGAGCAGCTCTACTCTGACCTGAGCGGGACGCTCCTCATCAACCTCGAAGGTTGGGATAGTACCGTCGAGTATACCTTCTAGGGCAGGGCGTCGGCTCGGGGGGTCTCGCCGTAGAGGTGAGGCCCCAATGCCGCCGGATCCTACCCGTTCGCGATGACGTTGTAGACGTGCGACCGAGCGATGCCGAGGCGCCCCGCCGCCTCCGTGACGTTGCCTCCGCACTCCGCGAGCGTCCGCTCGAGCAGAGACCGCTGAAACTGCCGTGTCACGGCATGCCAGCCCGCCTTTTTGACGAGAGCCACACTGAGCTGGTCGTCCTGTGACGCGACAGCTCGGATGAGCGTGCTCCACATTCTCCCGTAGCCCGCTCGTTGGGCGAGGTCCTCGAGTACAGCCAACTCAAACCGGCGCTCGAACGCCGCAACGCGCCGGCTCTCGGCATCAGTGTTGTTGGTCATGATGGCTGATGTTCAACGAGGCAGGTCCGCCGCGTCAAGGTGCGGGACCGACGGCCGTACGCAGACGCCCGCATCGGCGCGGATCTATGACTCTCCAGTTCTCCTGATCGCCCCACTATTGCAGTGAGCACAGGCTCGCCCGCGATGTTCAAATTGCACCGTTGACCCGGGCAACGGCGGGTTGGGAGCCTCGTTCGAGGATGATGATAGGCACTCTCTCCGTCGGAGATGTCTGCATGTTGGAGCGAAAGCGAATGAGTGTCGGAAGAAATAACCCCCTGCCCGTGCGCTCGGGGAAGAAGTACAAGCGGCGCTCTCTGCTTCGCGCAACAGTCCGTCATCCGGGCGCCTGGAGAGGTCCTCGCCCGCAAGAGGGCTGCCCGAAACCCCGTACGTGGTGCTCTTATTGTCCAAGCCGGCAAGGTCGACCCGGTATTGAAGACTGCCCCCCCGGACTGCGCGCAGCGGCTCCTCGAGCACGCGCAGCTTCGCGGCGGGTCGGAGACCGACAGCTCCGCGACAACTATTTTTGCCGGTCGCGTTGCCTCAAGTATGGACAGCGAAGAGCGCGCGGGAGCAGCGCTTTCGCTACGATCTCGTCATCGTCGCCGCGACGGTGACCGAGCATGCGCGCGCGCGGCGGACGAAGCTGCACTCCTCGCACCCGGGCGTGATGCGGCAGGGCAAGGCGTATCAGAGCCTCCTGAGACAGGCGCGGCTGGATCCCGAGCGGAGCCTATCCTTCTGTCTAAAAGGACAGGCATCCTGCGTCCGCGCTCTTGGCAGAGCGCTCTGCACCACGGGGGCGCTCCTCTCGGTCGAGCAGGCCTCGGCCTGCGGCACGAAGCTCGCCAAGATGGCCCGAGGGGCTCGGGACACCCGCGACCTAAAAAGGAGCGAACACTCCGGGCTCTTGGCGGCTGGGTCAGTGCTAAATTTAGGGCTAGAAGGCCGTGGCGAAGGTCCTGCGGGCTTCAGGGGCCGCAGAGTTCCCCGAAGCTGAGCGGGCCGCTCCCGCTCAGGCACTCCTCGTTCTCCGCCCAATGACGGAGGTCGTGGAGCGACCTAAACCCGCCGTGCGCCTGCCGGGCGACGAGGCCTGTCTCCGTCTCTCCGCGGGTGACAAAGGCGACCAGGCGACCCCTGAAGTCGAGCGCCCCGATCCACGCCATCGCGACGTAGTCGCTGGGCAGCTTGACCTTCAGCGGCCTGTCCTCGCCCGCCGTCATGACATTTTCGACAACGATCGGTGTCCACGCGTCACACTCGGAGAGCACGATCTGAAAGCCGCCCATGCGGGTCTGCCAGCGCTCCTTCGCCAGCTCTACGCCCTGCTCGGCGATCCCTGAGCTCCCCCTCGTCATCGGTCCCATCGTCCCGAGCACCTCGAGGTCGACGAGGGTCGTCTGCAGCTCCTGGACGATCCACGGCCGGAGCGACGATGGCAGCGTCTTCGGCCCGAGATCGCCGACCACCTCGACCTTGGGCGCCCAGCAAAGATCGGCCGGCGGCGTCCCTGCGGTGACCAGCGGCGCGTAGTCCCCACAACCCGTGAGCGGCAAGGCGAGGGTCATGCTCGACTCGCACCCCGAGGTCTCGAGCGACACCGGCTCGCCGACCGTGAGCGCGCAGGGCCCGGCCTTGGTGATCGCCGAGAGCCCGGCCCAGGCCCCGGGCCGAAGCCCCTCTGGGAGCGCTCCCTTCGCCGGGATCGGCTCGCTGCAGATGAAGCTCAGGCTGTCCTCGTCGACCTCACAGCTCGGGTGTTTTGGCATCTCCTCAGGCAGCAGCTCGGTGTGGAGCACCGCATAGCGCTCGCCGTCCTTCCAGGTGATCACAGGAAAGGTCCGCCCCTCGGGAAAGGCCGCCCCCAGGTCGACCCGCTCCTCCGGGGCTAGCTTCGGCGCCCGCCGTCCTCTCGAGCCAAACCCGGCCTTGCGCGCGCGCGCGAGTCGATTGCCCTCGCCGAGCGCGCCCGACTTGAGCCCCGCCAGCTCGCCGCCGAGGTTCTCCGCATTGCCGGCGAAGCGGCTCGCTGAGAAGGTGACCTCGCTCCCCTCCGCGGAGGCGCCGATCCGCGAGCCGACAAAGCGTGAGCCCCGGACCTCCGCGGCGCGAACGTCGACGAGCGAGAGGGCTGTCCCGACGTCGCTCTGGACCGAGCACCCCTCGACCGCCAGGCCGCGAACGCCGACCAGGCGCAGGGTGTCGACCGGCTCGTCGTCGTAGGTCTCGAGGCCAAGGCGGAGACCGCGGAGGAGGATCCTCTCGCCGCCTCGGATCTCGAGCGCTGGGGCCGAACCGTGGCCGATGAGGAGCGCCGCCGAGGCGGCGATGGTGACGTCGCGCTTGCCCTCGACGAGCAGCCCCTCGTCGCTGGTATGCCCGCCATTACAGAGCCAGAGGAGGTCACCATCACGGAGCGAGGCGACCGCCTTGGCGATGTCGGGAAAGACCAAGAGCTGCCCGTTGCGGGCGAGCACTGCCCGGGTCTCCTCAGCTGTGCACTTGCCTGCGGCGCTCGTCTCCCGCGCAGAGGCGCCCCCAAGGGGGGCGACCGCCGGGCCCGGAGAAGAGACCTCGAGCGGGTCTTTCCCGCCCTCCGCGTTCTCGCCCTCGCCCTCGCCCTCGGCCCCGGACGTCTTCGCCGCCGCAGCGTCACCGCGCTCCAGCCCCTCGCCATCGCCATCGCCATCGCCATCGCCCTCACCGCTCGCCCTGGGCACCTGCGGCCTCGGGATCGCTGCGCTCTCCTTGGAGACCTCAGACTTCTCAGGCGCTGACGTCGACGATGCCGTACAGCCCAGCGAGACCAGCGCAAGAGCGCCGACGAGCGAGAGGAGTCGTGAACCTGGATCTCCGGGGCCGATCAAGACGCACCGACGCTACCACGCATCCCGAACCTCTCCGCCGCTGTGGCGCAGCGGGATGAGGCGCCGCCCAGGCGAGCTGAATGCGAGCTGAACACGAGCTGCATGCGAGCCGAACACGAGCTGAATACGAGCCGCTCAGAGCCCCCGCGACCACTCCGGGCGCAGGCGGATCGCCCCCGAGAGGGCCGCGTCGATCGTGCCGACGATCCGCTCGCGGTCGACCGGAAGACGTCCGCCCAGGGGCAGATAGTTCGACGCATGGTTGGTCCGAAAGAGCACGTCGGTCGGCCGCGCTCGATCGACGATCGTCCGCAGCTCGCCGAGCATCTCCGGCACCGTCGGCAGCTCAAAGCGGCCGCGGGCGCTGAGCGTCGCGAGCGGCGTCGTCGGCACGACGGTCGTCGTCAGGGCGCCGAGAAACTCGGGATCCATCGCCGTGATCAGGTCACCGGTCGCCTCCGCGTGCTCGGTCGAGCGCTCGGTCCCGCCGACGCCCAGGAGAACGATCACCGAGATCTTCATCCCCGCGGCGTGGACCCGCTGCGCCGCCTCGACATGCTCAGCGTGGGTCGAGCCCTTGGCGATCCGCTTGAGCGTGACATCATCGCCGGACTCGGGGCCGATGTAGAGGAGCGAGAGCCCCGCCTCCCGCAGCTCCTGCAGCTCCGCGTCGCTGCGCTCTAGGATGTTCTTCGCCGTCGCATAGCAGGAGACCCGACGCAGCCCAGGGATCCGCGCCGCCGCCTCGGAGAGGATCGGCCGCCAATGCTCGAGCGGCATCCCCAGCGCGTCCCCGTCAGCGACGAAGACCTTGTCTGTCCGGCCGCGATAGCGGGTCGCCGCCGCCCGCAGGTCCTCCATCGTCGCCTCGAGATCGCGGACCCGGTACTCCTTGTCGCGATACATGTCGCAGTAGGTGCAGTGGTTCCACGAGCAACCGATGGTCGCCTGGAGGATGTAGGAGTCTGCCTCAGAGGGAGGGCGGTAGATCTTGCCTTCGTAGCGCATGGCTCTCGCCGCGGTCCTACCACCCGCCGCCCTAGGATGCACGCGCCTCCCGGCCCCCTGGTAGAGTGCCCCCTCCCCTCGCAGACTCGGGCACACGCCCCCCTCGCCGACCGCTAGTCATGACAACTCCGAGCAAGTCCACAAAGATCCTCTACGGGGCGTCGACCGGCCTCCTCAGCGCCCTCATGCTGATGTCCGCCGGGATGTACGTCTTCACCCCTGAGCCCGTCAGCGCGACCTTCACCGCGCTGGGCTACCCGACCTATCTGATCAATCCGTTGGCGGCCGCGAAGGTGCTCGGCGTCGTCGCGATCCTGACGCGGCGCTCAAAAATGCTCCAGGGCCTCGCCTACGCCGGATTCTTCTACGACACCGCGCTCGCCCTCGCGGCCCACCTCGCGGTCAGCGACGGCGAATTTGCCCCCGCCGTGGTCGCGATGCTCCTCGTCATCGTCTCCTACACCGCCGAGAAGAGGCTGCGCGCGACCCCTTGAGCCCCGAGGGCACAGGCGCGGCCGAGGCCGGGCTCTCACGCTTCGACCTGACGATGATCGTCATCAGTCTGGTCATCGGCATGGGGATCTTCCGGACCCCGGTCGACGCGGCCGCCGGCGCCCAGACGCCGACGATCTTCTTCGCCGCGTGGATCGCCGCCGGCCTCATCGCCCTCTGTGGCGCGCTCACCTTCGCCGAGATCGGCTCGCGCTACCCGGTCACCGGCGGCTACTTCAGGATCTCCGCCCACGCCTACCACCCGTCGTTCGCCTTCGCGATCACCAGCGTCGTCGTGATCGCCAACGCAGCCTCGGTCGCCGGCGTCGCCCTGATCGGCGCGGCCTATCTCGTGCCCGTGATCGCCCCCGCGAGCGATGATCCGGGGCTTCTCCAGCAGCTCATCGCCGCCGCCTCGCTCCTCCTCTTTTTCGCCCTCAACCTCTTCGGCCTCCGCGCGAGCGCGCGCGCCCAGAACCTCCTCACGGCGATCAAGCTGCTCCTCCTCGGCGGCCTGATAAGCGCCCTCTTCGTCGCCGAGCCGGCGTCCACGAGCGTCTTCCACAGCGCCTCCACGCCGGAGCCGGTCGACGCGCTCAAGGCCTTCGGCGTCGCCCTGATCGCGACCTCCTTCACCTACGGCGGCTATCAGCAGACGATCAACTTCGGCGCTGAGGTGAACGACGCCCGCCGGGTCGTCCCCCAGGCGATCGCCGTCGGCATCGCCGTGATCATCAGCCTCTACCTCCTGACCAACCTCGCCTACGTCCGCGTCCTCGGCTTTGACGCCCTCGCAGGCGCGGACTCGATCGCAGCCCTCCTCGCCGCCGCCGCCTTCGGCCCGACCGCCGCCAACGCCCTCTCGATCCTCCTCTTCCTGGCGGTGCTCGGCTTCGTCAACGTGACGATGCTGACCAACCCGAGGCTCCTCCTGGCGATGAGCGAAGAGGGGGTCTTGCCAGCCGTCATCGCCCGCAGGAGCCGGGGCCGTGGGACGCCGACCATCGCCCTCTGCCTCTTCGTCGGCCTCGCGCTCGCCTCCCTCTTCGCCGCCCGCACCTTCGAGGTGATCCTCAACTACACGATGTTCCTCGACAGCATCGGCATGGCGACCTCCGCAGCGACGATCTTTGTCCTCCGGCGAAGGACCCGCGACCTCGACAGCTCGGCCATCTACAAGGTGCGCCTCTACCCCTGGATCCCGCTCCTCTTCATCGCCGCCTACCTCTTCGTCGGCGCGAGCGTAGCCCGTCAGGATCCGTCCGCGGCGACCCGCGGGCTCGGCATATTCGCCCTCCTCCTCGTCCTCAGCCTGCTCTCCCGTCGCCGTCGCAGGTCCTCGGCCGGGTAGCCAGGGCGCCTCGGCGGGGCGCCCCCTCGCCCAGCGACAACCTCCTCGTCCGAGCCCGCGCACCTCCCGTCGATCCGCGGTACGCTCGCGGACAATGGCGGAGTCGGAGACCGGCGGCGAGCTCGTCGTCCGCGAGGTCGAGCTCGAGCTGACCTCTCCCAGGAAAATCACCCCCTCCTTCGCCGTCGCCGCGGTCGCCGGGATCGTCCTCCTCTCGGCGACCTCCGCCGCCTGGCTCCTCGGTGTGATCGTCGCGATCGCCTCGCTCTTCGCCCACGGCGAAGTCCTGCCGATCGTCGTCATGGCCGGCACTGCGTGGCTCGTCGCCCGCGGCTGGGCGGCGCTCTACCAGAGCCTCAGCGCCCGCATGCGCCCCCCGGATCTCTCGGCGACGGCCCTCCTCCCCGACTCCTACTGGACCCTCAGCCCCCAGCTTCGCCGCCTCCTCCTGGACACCCGGACCAGCCGCGAGTCCCTCCGCGATCCCGACATCGACCGCGCCGATCTGCTCCGTCAGCTCTTCGCCTGGATCACCTGCATCGCCGAGGTCGAGGGGCCCGATCGCGACGTCCTCAGCGATCACCACCTCGACGGCCATCGCCTGCGCGAGGAGGTCGCGAGCTTCTACGATCGCCCCGACCTGCACGAGCGCGCGCTCGACCTCCTCGACCGGTTTGAAGCAGGGCTCCTCGATCGCAGCCGCGATCCCTTCCGCTGAGGCCGAACGCGCGCCCAGGCGGAGTCGGTATCAGGGCAGGGATGCTCCTGCAAACCGTCCGCCAGACCTCCGTCACCTCGGTACACCCCCTCCGCTCGTCACAGCTCGACGGCAGCCAGTGGGTCAGCAGCGAGCACGACGAGAACCTGACCACCTACCGCGACGGAGACGGCCGCAATGTCGAGGCCCGCGGGCCTCCCCCGCGCCCGCTCCTAGCGATGATCAGCATGTGTCGAGCTCGATGCGAGGAGCGGACACCGTGAAGTGCACAGTCCGGCGGCGACGAGAGTTGTTCGGGAGCGGGAGCGTAGGCGCGTGCGCGCGTGGAGGAGCGCAGCTGAGGAGGCCCAAGCATGCCCCTCGGGGCGACGATGAAGCGCTGTCAATGCTCCAGCCGCCTCATCAGACCTTTGGCATAGCTCTGCGAGATCGGGAGGCGTGTGCCGTCATCAAGGACGGCGCTGCGACTCCCACCACGGCTCACGACCTCGCACACACGGTCGATACACACGATCGTCGACCTGTGAGTCCGTGCGAATCGACTGGGGTCGAGTGCCTCTTCCAGAAGCTTCATCGACTGGCGGTATAGGTATGTACCGTCCTCGCTGTGTATCTCCACGTAGTTCTTGGCTCCACCGATCCATCGAATCTCCCCGCTCCTCACCACCCGCATGCGCCCTCGCTCGGGGATCAGCAGGCGCCGCACATAGCGCTCCTGCGGGGTATGGTCCTCCATCTGTGCATCGGCCAGGCGACTGCGGCGATCTGTGACGTTGTCTGCTTGCCGCCTGTGCAACGACGCACGGCAGCGCTCGACGGTCTTCTGCAACCGAGCGTCGGAGTACGGGATGAGGAGATAGTCCAGGGCCTGGACCTCGAAAGCATCGACGGCGTAGCGTTCGTCAGTCGTCACAAAGACCACCGGAGGTGGCTCGCCGCCCCCAACGATCCGCCGGGCAAGGTCGACACGGTCTCGCCCTGGGTATTGTACGTCGAGGAAGACGAGGTCCGGACCGAGCTCAGCGCATGCCGCCAACGCCTCGGCTCCCCCGCCGCACTCGTGGACGATCTCGACGCTCGACGACCCCAAAAGACGCCTGCGCAGGTCCGCACGCGCGCTCGGGTCGGCCATGACCAGGATCGCTCGAATTGTGTGAATGCTCGTCTCTTTTAGCAATAGTTGAACTCGGCAGTCGCGGCCTTCCCTCGCGGTGATGCGCGAGGACGGCCATGTTATTCACCACGACGCTCCACAGAGGGGATCGAACATCGGCAGCGATGGCGCGATGACAGAACGGCAGCAGCACCGACGATCGCTATTCCCAGGAGAGTCACGGTCAAGAAACGATGAACCAGTCGCGCGGCCGATGATGAACTCAGTCGACCGATGCACGATACGTACTCAAACCATAGGTGCTCTTTGAGAGCCTGACATCGGAAAAATTACGCAGCCCGACGGCGTGAAGCCCGCGGCGCCCCCCCGAGACGAGATGGCGGAAGGACGCCGCCCTCGACAGGCTCAGATGGTCCCTCGGGCTCACCCCCCACGTCCATCGCCTCGATCGAACGTCTCGTGTCCGATCCCCCTCAGCCGTGAGAGATCGTAGGCGAGCATACCCAGGCAGAGCGCGTTGACCAGGAGCACGGAGGCGGCGACGTAGATCACACCTCGAACGCTCCGTTGACGTCGGTGAAACCACAGCGCGAGGGGTCCGAGCCCCAGCAGCTGCGTCAACCCCAGCAAGAGCAACCCAGCAAGAGCACCGCTCCGCACGGACGAGTCCGCGAGTGCACGACTCGCGATGAGCGCGTCCGAGAGCCCGCAGCTCAGGAGCAAGCTCCCCGCTCCCAGGACATCGAGCCCCAACGCGACCGACACGGCCGACAGCGTCTGTCGGCGCGATGAAGATGTCCCTACGGTCATCCCAAGCCTCCCAGACTCGGCCGAGGAGCCCACTCTCGCAGCCAGATCGTGTCGAGAACCCAAAACCCAGCCTCGCGCCCTCCGGCGCCTACCCGCGCGGCCGCTTGAGCGCGGCCGCGGCCCCCTCGTCGACCGATCGCAGGTGAAGGTCGCGCTGCGGGAAGGGGATCTCGACCCCTCCCTCGGCGAAGGCGGCCTCGACCCGGCGGTAGAGGTCGCTGCGGACCCAGATCCGATCCTCGGCGTTGGCGATCCACGAGCGCAGCTCGAAGTCGAGGGAGGACTCGCCAAAGCCGATGAAGATCACCTGGACAGGCGGCGCGACGATCGTCGCCGGGTGCTCTCGGCCGACCCGCTCGAGGATCTCGATCACCAGGCCGACATCGCTGCCGTAGGCGACGCCGACCTTGGAGACCACCCGCGCGCACTTGTCGGAGAGGGTCCAGTTGGTCACCTTCTCGGAGACAAGATCGCTGTTGGGGACGATCAGCTCCGAGTTGTCGAACGAGAGGACGATCGTCGAACGCAGGCCGATCTTGCGGATGACCCCCCACTCGCCGGCGATGACGACGGTGTCGCCGACCCGGACCGGCCGCTCGAAGAGGAGGATCAGGCCGCTGACAAAGTTGCTGACGATGTTCTGCAGGCCAAAGCCGATCCCGACCCCGAGGGCGCCGAAGACCAGGGCGAAGCTCTGGAGGCTGATCCCGAGGGCTGCGAGGGCGGCGAAGACCCCGAGGACCACCACCGTGTAGTGGAAGATGACCTTGATCGACTCGCGGACCCCGGACTCGACGCCCCGACGCTCGAACACGTGGATGTCGAGCAGGGTGCGCGCCGCCCAGGAGAGGACAAAGGCGAGGTAGATCGTCAGGCCCGCGACGACGAGGCTGCCGAGGCGGACGTGGAGCTCACCGCCGCGCAGCTCGAGGGCGGCGAGGCGGCTGCCGAGCTCCGACGCCGAGTCGACAAGCCCCCAGATACTGCCAGCGTAGAGCCCCGCCCCCACCAACATCAGCGCCCGGAAGACCCAGCGCAGCTGCGAGGCGAAGCGGGCCCCCGCCCGCTCGACGAAGGAGGCGTCGTCGCGGGCCTCGACCCTGGTGAGCGCCGAGCCGACACCGCTGCCGAGCTCGAAGAGAACGACGACGACGTAGACAATGAAGGCGGTCGCGACCAGTGACTCGACCAGCCAGCGAGAGAAGCGCTCAAAGCCGGCGACCTGGGCGGTCAGGGCGAAGAGGAGCTCGACCGAGCCGAGGTAGAGCCCGGCGCGGAAGGCCCGAGAGCGGGTGTCCTGGCCGCGCTGCCGCCGAGCGGCCCGGAGGAGCAGCGGCGCGCCGATAAGGCAGAGCCCGGCGAGGAGGAGGCGGAAGAGCGGCGCCGGGAAGGCGGTGACGCCGAGGACGAAGAGCGGGGGGTAGACCGCGGCGAGCAGGAAGGCGAGCCCACGCTCCCCCCGCGGCAGGAGCTGGGGCGCGAGGAGAGCCCCCGCGAGCGCCAGGATCGCCAGGATCGCCGCCTCCCAGAGGCCGGGCATCGGCTGGTAGAGGAAGCTGAGCATCGCCGTCGCGACGAACACCCCGGTGCGCCACGGACCCATCAGGAGGCCGACCGTGCTCTGACCGGCGCCGATGTGGCGACGGATCCGCCGGAGGAAGAGGGCCAGACCGACGACGAGCCCGAAGTGGGTCAGGAGCACCCAGCGGACCCGGTCGAGGAAGGCCGGATCGACGCCCGGCGTGCCGGCGACCCCCTCGCGAATCTCGTCCACCGTCACCGCACCGAGGCGCTCAAAGAAGGCGGAGGAGAAGAGCGCCGGCGCGTCCCGGGTCCAGCGCAGGCGATCGCCGCGGCGGATCAGCTCGTCGGCGTGGATCTCGAGGCTGAGCAGGTCGCGGCGGACCTCTGCCAGTGATCGCTGATGGCGGAGGAGCTCCGAGGAGACCGCGCTAGCCTCGTCGAGCACCCGACCGATCGACGCGAGCGCCCGACGGAACTCCTGGCGCCCGGCGGCGGTCGGATCGGTCTCACCGCCGAGTGACTTCTGCCAGGCCGTCCAAAAACGTCGGCGCTCGAGCCAGGCTCTGCGCAGCTCCTCCAGCGACTTGAGCCGGGTCCGCAGGCCGAGATCCTCGCGCTCGATCTCCAGGCGTTGAAGGTGGGCCTGCTCGCGGATCTGGGCGATCCGATCGAGGCGGAGATAGGTCTCGTGCTCGAGCCCCGCGAGCTGATCGCGGATCGACGCCCGGTGAACACGCGCGACCTCGATCACCTCTGCCAGCGAGTCGTCGCCGCCCATCCGCTCCACCTGCGCGAGCGCATCCTCGGCCTCGGACTCGAGCTCGCCGCCGCGGGGCACGAGGTCGTAACGCCCCGGCAAAGACTCCAGGGCGGCCGCCCTTCCGGCCGCCGATCCGGCCACCGGCGCCTCCTCAGGGGGCGGCCCGGCGTGGGTCAGCGACGTCGGGACGACGCCCGCAAGGATCCCGAGAACGACGACGATACAGACCGCGAGCGCCTGGGGCATTCGCTCTACTATCGTCGCCGGCGATCGACGGCAAGGACGATCCGCCAACGTCATCCGTCGCCAGATCGCGCGCTCTCCTGGGCCTCGCGGCGCACCGGTGCGCGCGGAGCCGCGGCGAGACCGGCCCGCTCGAGCGCAGATGCCCCAGCAAGGCGCGCAGCGCCGCGAAAACGCACAGGCAGGCCCTGACCTGACCTGACCTGACCTGACCTGACCTGACCCGACCCGACCCGACCCGACCCGACCCGACCCGACCCGACCCGACCCGACCCAAAAACCCCGCGTTGCCACGAAGTCCACCGGCCGCAGCCTCCCTCACCTATCCTCGGAGAATGCGACCCCCCCTGACGAACGCTGCGCAACGCCTCGTCAGCGCAGGCCTCGTCGCCGGAATCGCGACCGCCATCGCCCTCTCCGGCGGTAGGGCCCAGGCGTTGAGCTGCGACGGCTTTGACAACTACGGCCCCTCCGGACCCCTGGACGAGAACGGCATCGCCGTCCCGGTCGACGGTCAACCGTGGTTCTCGATCGCCTGTGGTGACACGCCGATGTGCACCCTCTACGCCGACTCCGGGCTGACGACGCAGCTCGCCAGCCAGACCACCTTCAGAGAGTGTAGCGGCGGCCGAGGGCTGGCCCGGCTCGCCCCCGAAGACCCGCTCAACCCCGGCGCCACGTACTACGTCGACTGCGAGGAGTACGACACAAGGTCGTTCCAAGTCCGCGACGACACCGAGCCCGCGCAGCTCCTCAGCCTCGACTCGGCGACCCCGCGCCGCGAGCTCGACGACGGTTGCTGTCAAGATCGCCACCTCTCGATCGACATCGACCTCAGCGACGGCGACGTCAACACCTTCTTCGCCGAGGGGGGCCTGGTCACCGTCGAGTTCGCCGACGGCGATCTCTACCTGAGGACGAGCGCCCCCTACGAGCCCTACGTCTGGAACTTCCCCGACACCGAGGAGGACATCACGGTCACGCTCTTCAACGCCAACGGAGAGAGCGAGGTGATGACGATCAGGAGCGAGGACTTCGAGCGTGATCTTGCCTACGTGCCATGTACGGTGAATGACGTAAATCGCGGCATCTTCGGCCTCTGGCTGCTCATCCCGATCCTCTGGATACGTCGGCACCGAGCCCGCCATGGAGCCCGCCACGGAGCCCGCCAATGATCCCCCTGACCACGGCCGCGCTCACATTCGCCCTCGGTGCGGCCATCGTCGAGCCCGCTCCGCCGACGCCGCCAACGCCCCCAACACCCCCGACCCCCCCGACCGAGCCCACTCCGCCGACCGGCCCCGCCGAGCCCGCAGAGCCCGCAGAGCCCGCAGAGCCCGCAGAGCCCGCAGAGCCGACGGCGCCGACCGCCCCCGCGCCGATCGGGGCCGAGCCTGAAGACACGATAGCTCTCGGCTACAGCGAGCCGACGCTCCCGCCCTCGCCAGACGAGCACGAGCCAGCGGACGAGGCAGTCTCGCCCGCTCGCCCGCACTTCGTCTTCGTCAACACCTACGGGCTGACCGCTGGAATCAGCTACGCACCCTCATGGGACCAGACGTTCTTCTTCGGCAGAGCGCTGCGCAAGCGGGAGCACTCCGCTGGGCGCTGGGCGCTGGGCTATCAGCTCACAGCCTCTCTCGGCGCTGCCGAGCGTTTCGCCCCAGGGCTCGCGACCCTCCGCCACCACCTCGCCGCCTACACCTACACCGCCTCCGGCCGTCTCCTCGCCTCGGCGAGCCTCGGCGCCGCTTTTTTCTACGGCTTCTCGCCGTCGGTGCTAGAGGGCGAGGGACGGGTCGCCTACGTCTTCGGCAAACGCCGACAGGAACGACGTCTCGCGGGGATGGTCGGCGGCTTGCTCCGCATCGGCTGGACCTTCGCCTATCGAGAGCTGATCCCGATGCCCCAAGTCGGCGCGTTTATCGGCTTCGCGGTCCGCTAAGACGCGCCCCCCATGGCCGCTGCGGCGCCAACAGGATCACGACGAGCGCCGCGCAGAGGAGCGCGCTACCACGCGAGGATCGTCCGCCTTGGCCCCTCCCGGGGGACAACCGCCCCCCCGCGGTGGTACCACTCCCTAGTGTTGGGGACGACGGGGATGACGGGGTTGGCAGGGGTGAGGACGAGGGGCATCCGCGCTCTGCCGCGGCTCATGCTCCTCGCCGGCCTGCTCACGCTCACGTTCAGCTCAGCCTGCGGTGATCCGCCGAAGGCCCAGGACGCGGCCTCGCTCGGCCTGCCGCTCGTCGAGCGACCCGCCGATGCGACCCGCGGCGCGCCCCGGGCCTTCCTCGGCGCGGCGACGGGCGCCCTGACGCTCACCGACACCAAGGCGACGCCCCTCCAGGCGATCGCCGGCGCCCCGCTCCTCGCCGACGACAAGCTGATCCTCGGGGCGGACGCCCTCGCCGTCCTGGTCTTCACCAACGGCAATGTCCTACGGCTCGAAGGGCCGCTCGAGCAGGAGCTGCGGGGCCTCGCCGGCTTCAACTCCAAGCCGGTCGGCGATGACCTCGAGGCCCAGCTCGCCGCCGCCCTCAGCGATCGCGACCGTGAACGCCTAGGGGCTGCCAACGAGCGGATCGGCGGCTGGCAGCTCCGCCTCAAGGCCCTCGAGGCCCCAGCGCCGGAGTCCGAGGCCAAGCCCAGCTTGGCGCCGCCC
>Ga0316189_10001506_pt1 | contig 23061 bp, 22 predicted proteins | sample LowCovwburrow_MG_FD_204930 | JGI IMG/M metagenome (GOLD analysis project Ga0316189, IMG submission 204930) | Coastal sediment microbial communities from Maine, United States - Lowes Cove worm burrow | ecosystem: Environmental > Aquatic > Marine > Coastal > Sediment | place: USA: Maine... | reverse complement strand
CCCAGAACCACGAGACGGAAAATCCGAATGGCCTGAACAGCAGAATCAGAATGGAAAAGATCGGGGTTAAAACAAAAAAGAAGAGATTAAAGAGGGCTGAACGAACAAACAGCATCAATGCTCTCCAAGCAGGCTGTCTACGGCGCTGGAGAGATCAGCAAAGGCTTTGATGTCGGGGTTTATAGCGATCGACTTTTGTAAAATGACTTCGGCACTGCCGTAGCCTGACTGCACCAGCATTGAATCGACTCCAGCTGCACGCGCCGCCTCAATGTCGCGAGTGGAATCGCCAATCATAATGGCATCCTTTGCATCAACGTTCAGCGCATTCAAAGCCTCGTTAATCAGACCAGGAAGAGGCTTGCGACAACTGCATCTGTCTTCCGGCTTATGCGGGCAGTAGGCGGAATGGTTGAGCATGCCACCGGCCTCCTCTATGGCGAGCAGCATCTTGGCGTGAATAGCGTGGAAGAGCTCCTCATTCATCATGCCACGGCCGAGGCCGGACTGGTTACTACAGATGGCGACAGGAATGCCTGCCTTGGTCAAACGGCCTATAGCTTCAACACTGCCTGGAATTGCTTCCCATTGTTCAGGGGCAAGAATGTAGTCAGGCGAATCGAAGTTGATCACGCCATCACGATCAAGAAGTACGGCTTTAGGTAAATTCATGCCGAAAAGGTACGTTTAGAACAGGTTAAATGAAAGAGGGCGTTATGAGTTGGATTTTTTATTAACGCCCCTTTCTTGAATTCTCTTTTGGGCCGTATGAAGAATGAAACCCAATTGACCTTTCACATCATCAGTGAGTTTTTCGTGTTCGTATATGAAAACGCAATACTTAAATACCAAAGGCATTTGAGAACAGTTGCTAATCAGAGACCAAACAGCTGATTGATAAGTGGCTTCTAAATAAGCCTCTTGCCTAATTTTGTCGGTGATGTTTTTTATTTTACCCGATTTTATTTTTTCCAGGGTCCCCTTGTGTTTTCCTAAAGATAGGGCGCTGATAATTTTATTAATGGGCTCATATCGACCTGTTGCTAAAAACTCGCTCCATAAAATATCCAGTTGATCTGCCGAATTGATTTGACCCGACACATCAGGAAGTTTTATAGCTTTTGCGTGGTTGAAATACTCTACGAGTTGAGGGTCATTAGTGATATCAATGATTGAGGCGCCATCGACCTTTGCGGCTATGAGCAAAAGCTTCTTTTTATCCTCAAGAGAAAATGAGTCAAAGGTGTTGGAAATGTTTTGTAGAACGAATGGATTGTCGATAAAAATTCGTTGAAAATAAGTTATGGCATTTTTGTGTTTCTTTAGCCATTCCGGCTTTGTGTTCACTAGCTGCTGAACAGCTCTAATTGCTTTTATTGGTTCCGGGTTATTGTAATACCCCATCATCCACATTTCCGCTTCTTTTTGTGAAGAGAATGGTGAAGGCAGGCTAAATGATTGCAGTTCGATAGGTGTTTCGGTCGAAATGGATTTTCCAGCCACCTTGTCATGGGCGGTCACTTTGATTTTATAGGTTCCGACCGGATATTTCTCAGTTAAAATAATTTTTACGAATTGCTGACTTAGGATTAAGTTCTTCGATTCTCCGCCAGGACCTTGGTAGGCCACCAAGTCAGAGCCTTTATCTTCTGTTGGTGATCCGGCCGGGTCGAAAATTTGAAAGTCGTATCTTATATTTATGTTGTTTATTTTGTCTGATGAATAGCCATTAAAGAAAACGAACAGATTAAATGGCTGGCCCTGAGTGATTTTGGATGCTTTATGTATTCGAGGGCCACTATTGGGAGGAATTTTATACCATCCATCCAATTTCTGATCTGTTAATGATGGCAAGACCATCATATCGAATTCTTGTGCTTGTGCAGTCAAATCGGTTGAAAAAAGTACGATCAGGGGGATAAGGAATATAGTGAGGATAGCCTTAGGGGGGGACTTTCTGGTTTGTTTTATTTGCATGCCATACCTCAAAACTGATATGGGAAGACACAAGAAATTTGATTAAGTCGTTCCGAAAATTCCCACTTCCCTATGCCAAGCGTAGCAGACATTTTTTATTTTGCAGAAACAAAAAAGAGCGGCCCGGAGGCCGCTCTTTTAAAGGTTGGTTACGAACTAACTTAGTTGAAAATCGGGAAGTGCGCGCTTGATGCCATGAATAAAAGCATTGGGATGGAAAGCAGCGTGTTCAGGCGTGATGCAATCAGTGCCTTCTTGCCAGCTGCGGCTTTTTCATCAGCAGTCGCTTCAACAATACCGATTACTTTCTTCTGATTTGGCCAGATGATGAACCATACGTTGAACCACATGATGATACCGAATGCGGCACCGATACGGATATCCCAACCAGCGGTAGCGCTCATGTTGTCGTACAGCGCCAGGCCAAAGATCAGAGTGAGCATTGCGCCCCAACGGAACCACCACAATGCACGACGAACAATGCTGCCATCTTTGAAGATGTCCGCTTTGGTCTCAGGGGTTACGCCACCAAGTGAAGGAACCTGAACAAAGTTGAAGTAGTAGAGCAGGCCGATCCAGGTTACGCCTGCAAGAATGTGGCCGTAACGGGCCAGACCGAATGGGTCGAGGCCGTCATATGCACCACCACCAGCGATCGTGGTTTTGATGCCGATAGCGACAAGAATAAGGGTAAGAATAACACCGGCACCGATGGTCCAGCGATGGTCTGTAAAGATTTTCATTATATTGCTTCTCCTCCAAGGGAAATTTGAGCGCAATTATAGCAGTTATGTTGATTTCAACCACTTATACAAGTTATGGGCTTGCAACATGGACTGTTATTGGAATAGAACTTAGGCTTGTAGCGATTCAGTATTTGAGAGGTGCGGATGTCTGGTTCGGATCATGATTCAGAAAATTCTCCGGAGAAGAAGGGCTGGAAGCCCGGAAAGCGTGATGCTTTCTTTCTGACATTTGTTGCGGCAGTGGTGGTTCTGCTGATGCTGGGGACCGGCGAGCGTACAACCAAACCAACTCCAGGCGACGCAACCCATCAGCAGGCTGCTTCGCGGGAGGCATGTATGGCGTGCCACAATGCAGAGGGTGTCCACCCTCAGCCTGCCCGGCATACGAAGGCAGATCAGTGTTTTCAGTGCCATGTTCAGCCTGAAGGCTGGGTTGGGGCTAAGTAGGTCAATATGAAAAAGATCGGCATCACCACCAAACCCAATGATGAACGGGCAGAAACGCTGGCTGTAGAGCTTTGCGGGTGGCTGAAAGAGCGCGACTGCGAAGTGTTTCTTGATGAGCATGTCAGTCAGGGTTGCGGCAATCCGGCAACATTGGATGAAATGCCGAACCGGGTTGATTTGATGATTGTGCTCGGTGGCGACGGTACGTTATTGACCGTTGGGCGTAGATTTATCGGTCACGACACCCCGATTATGGGAATCAATCTCGGAAGACTGGGATTCCTTACCGATACACCGATCGGCAGCATGTTTGATGTGGTCGCCGAGGTGTTGGCGGGCAATAGCAAAACCCGTCGCCATTTCGGGCTGAAAGCCGAGACATGGCGTGATGGAGAAAAGCTGGGCTACGGGCTTGCCATGAATGATGTGGTGCTGCAACGCAATGACCATCCACGCATGATTGAGTTTGAGATGAGCGTTCGCGATCAGTTTGTTTTCCGCTTGAGAGCCGATGGCCTGGTGCTGGCAACGCCTGCCGGATCAACAGCTTATGCCCTCTCCGCAGGAGGACCGATTGTTCATCCGGGCGTGGATGCGATCACTGTTGCACCGATCTGCCCGCATATTCTCTCCAATCGTCCGATTGTGGTTCCTGCTGACGACAAAATTGAACTGACACTGCTTGAAAGTCCTAACATGGCGGCTCTTAACCTGGACGGGCAGGAGCACATGGAACTGCAATCAGGTGATTGCATCTGTGTGGAGAAGGCAGGATATATCACACTGGCCTATCTTCCTGACCGGCACTACTACGAAACATTACGAAGCAAACTGCATTGGGCAGGACACGAAGAGTAAGTCGACGCGAATGCTTACAGAACTGAGTGTAAAACAATTTGCACTGATCGAAGAGGTGTCGCTCGATTTCTCGTCGGGCATGACAGCCTTTACCGGTGAGACCGGTGCCGGAAAATCGATTCTGGTCGATGCGCTGGGGGCGGTGTTTGGTTCACGGGCCAGCAGCGACTGGGTGCGCCATGGGGCTGAGAAGGCTGATATATCAGCCATTCTTGAGTCTGATGACAGCAGGTTGCTGGCGCTGCTCAGAGAGCAGGATATTGATTCGGAAGAGCAGCTTTTTCTAAGGCGTACCATTACAGCCGACGGGCGCTCCAAAGCCTATGTGAATGGAACGCCATCCCCTGCCAAGCTACTGCAGCAGATCGGCAATATCTGTCTTGATCTGCACGGACAGCATGAGCATCAGGCACTGCTTCAGCCCGATTTCCAGCGAGACATTGTGGATGCCCGCCTTACCAAAGAGTTAATCACTGAAGTGGCTGAGGCCTATGCGGTATTAAGGTCGGCCGAATCAGCGCTTGTCGCTCTGCAGGGTGAACAGAGTGATACCCAGCAGCAGGAAGCGTGGATGCGTGATGAGCTCAAGCGGCTTCAAACCCTTGAGCTTGAAGAGGGTGTGATTGAGCGGCTGACTGAACAGGTGGAGGCAGGCAGACATGCTTCACAGATTCAGCAGGCGGCAGCGGACGCACTGATGCTGCTTGATGATGACGATGCCAGTGTCCGGTCGCTTCTGGCAAAGGCGGCCCATGCTGTTGGGCATGTCTCGGAATATCATGAATCACTGCGTGAAGCTGATGCGTTGATGTCGCAGATGGATGCCTTGGCAAGTGAAGTTGAACCACTGTTGCGCCATGCGCTGGATACCACATTCGATGTGACCGAACTGCAGTCTGCAGAAGATCGGTTAATGAGCCTGCATGAGGCGATGCGCCGCCATTCAACGGATGAGGCTGGCCTGCTGGATTTGATGCAGTCATGGGAGGAGAAGGTTTCAAGGCTGGAGACATCCGAGTGGGACGAGGAGAAGTTGCAGGCAGCGCGGAATACGGCTGAAGCCGACTATCGGAAGGTTGCTACCACGCTGAGCTCAGCGCGCAGCAAGGCTGGCGAAAGCCTGGCAAAAGAGTTGCGCCCTTTTCTGGATAGGCTGGGGCTGGCTGGCATGCAGATCGAGGTCGAGGTATCTGCAAATAGTGAGCAGAATGGCTGGGGCAGCTCCGGTTGGGATCAGATTCAGATCATGGCGTCGAGTAATCCAGGCGAACCGATCAGGCCACTGGCAGCGATCGCCTCCGGAGGCGAGCTTTCCCGTTTTGTGTTGGCGCTGAAAGGTTGCGGTGCGCTGGTAAATGCGCCCCAGATTGCAGTATTTGATGAGGTAGACGTTGGTATAGGCGGCGAGACGGCCTGGTGTGTCGGCGAACTGCTGGCAGCAATGAGCCGGGATCGCCAACTGTTTGTGGTATCACATCTGCCGCAGGTTGCTGCCTGTGCCGATCAGCAGGTCTGTATCCGCAAAGGGGTAGAGGGTTCGCGCACATTGACCCGGCTGGAGAGCCTCTCGGATAAGATGCGTCAGGAGGAGATTGCACGCATGCTCGGTGGTGCCAGTGAGGAGAGCCTGCAGCATGCCGGGCAGATGCTTAAACGTGGCGCCAAGGCAGTTCTGGAAGAGGCCGCCTGATGCACCATATTCGGATAAGAATGGCTGAAGCGGATGATGTGGAAGCAATGCATGCACTGCTACTCCCCTATTCAGAGAAAAAAATCGTTTTGCCAAGAAGCCATGACAGTCTTTACCAGCACCTGCAGGAGTTTGTTATTGCCGAGTATGACGGCAGGCTGGTTGGTCTGGCAGCACTTCATGTTTATCAATCCAATCTTGCAGAAGTTCGTTCACTGGTTGTTAGTGATTCTCATCAGGGCATGGGTATTGGGAAACTGCTGGTGGAGGCGAGTGAAAAAGTGGCTTCAGGCCTCGGCATTCAAAGGCTTTTTGCACTGACCTACGTAACCGATTTTTTTGCACACATGGGCTACCGTGTTGTTCCGAAAGAGAGCCTGCCTCATAAGATCTGGACGGCATGTATCCATTGCGAAAAATTTTCAAATTGCGACGAAGTTGCGATGGAGAAGAGGCTGGGTCTGGCTTCAGCTGAAACAGCAACGATTCTTGAGGTTGATCAGGCCTAGGTCGAGAGATCGAAGTGCACTGATTCTTAAACGCAAATCAAAATGTGATTTTGGCTTTACTCACAAATCAAGCAGTTTCATGCTTGATTTGCTGGCCCTTCCGTGGGCCAGATTAATTAGGCGTGAAGAGTTTCCAGCATTAATTTGACCTCTTTGACAGCACAATCCAGATCATCCTGCTCTTTACTGCTTAGACATATTTTCCCGCACGGTTTGTTGCCGCACATTCTCGGATAGGAGCCGATCTCAATTCCCGGAAATTGCTGTTGAATCGTCTCCAGTTCATGAGCAAACGTGCTCTCAGGCAGCGCCACATCAATTTCGTGGCGGATAAACGGGTGTTCGCCATCTCCGAATTCGGAGAGAATCGAATCAAGCTGCGATTCAAAGATATAGGGAACGCCGGCCAGCACATAGACGTTTTCAATGTGGGCACCGGGGCAGATCGATTTGTCACAGAGAATCGGCCGGGCGCCATCAGGAAGCCGGGCCATGCGCCTGCGTCCGTCATTCAGTTTTTCGCGGCCATAATGGCTTGCCATCAGTTCGATGGTCTCCGCATGCTCCAGCAAGGTGACAGCCAAAGCACCGGAGACCGCATCCATGGTGATGTCATCATGTGTCGGGCCGATACCTCCACTTGTAATCACAGCATCAAACTGATCCCTTAGTCTGTTAAGCGTTGAAACAATTGCATCCTGAATGTCGGGAACAATGGCGATCTCACCCAGTTTACAACCTCTGTCAAACAGCTTTTGGGCTGCCAGATATGCATTGGCCTCACGTGTTCGTCCGGAGAGAACTTCGTTTCCGATCACAAGAATAGCTGCTGTTTGATGTCCCATAAGGAAACATCATAGCCAGATTGTCAGGCTCGTCCAAGGTACTTGTTCATTTCTTTGCTTGCCCAAAGAAATGAACCAAAGAAAGGGCACCCGGCATTTGCCTGCCCTTCGGGGCCCTCGGCAACTGCTCCATGCGTTGCTCTACCTCCTGCATCCATGCAGTCGTCGACTGCGCATGAAAATGGGCGCGACGTAGCTGCTTCATCCCATTTTTAAACTTGTCTCGGCAGCCATCTGAACGGGCCACCACATCCGCCCAAGGATGGGCGGCTTTAGTGAGTGCTCGTAAACCGCGTTTTCGAGTGCGTCAAAAGGCTGAGGGCAGGATGCTCCGAAGCCGAATCACCTAATTTTGAGCGCCGCGACACGGTCAGCAATGGGTGGGTGTGTTGCAAACAGGCCTGAAAAACCACCATAGATCTTCATGGTTGCCAGTGCATCCTCTTCACGGTGTTCACCCTGATGGGCAACAGCGTTTTGCTGTGAAAGAACCTCCAGCTTCTGCAGGGCACTGACCATATGCTCTGCGCCCAGTGCTTCGGCGGCATAGGCGTCGGCTCGGTACTCACGCCTGCGGGAGAACCAGCAGATCGGAATCATGGCCAGAATAGAGAGGATAAACTGGAGAGCCATGTAGACGGCAAAACCCATCCAGTAGTTTCGTTCCATGATCGGGCGGGCAATGATACGTGCCACGAAATAGACAAAGGTATTCATCAGCCCCTGCAAAAGCGTGGTTGCCAGCATGTCGCCGTTGGAGATGTGACCCACTTCATGTGCCAGTACGGCTTTGAGTTCATTATCAGACATGCTCATGGCCAGGCCTGAGGAGACGGCCACCATTGCGTTGTTGCGGGTAGGCCCTGTGGCGAATGCGTTGGGGGTATCATCCCAGTAAACCCAGACCTCCGGCATCTTAATGCCTTCGCGCTCGGCCAGTTGTTGAACCGTATCAAACACAAGTTTCTCTTTTGGTGTGGATGGTGTGAGTACCTGTTGCATTTTCATGCCGCGTTTGGCCAGCCACTTCGACATGAACAGAGAGATAAAAGCGCCACCAAAACCGAAGACCAGTGCCCATAGGAAATCCTGTGTTGCCAAAGAACCACGTAGATCGATGCCAAACTGTGGCAGGACGAAGTTGATCAGAATATTACCCGTGATGATCAGTGTCACCATGATCATCAGGTTGGTGATAATCAGTAGGCCGATGCCTTTAATTGAACGCATATAGAGAGACTCCTTCTCCGATTTAAATGAAATGTGGGGTTCCACAGCCTCTAATTCAAGAGCATGAAGGTTAAAAAATGGTGAAAACAGCTTTTGATTCCTTTAAGCGTTGAAAAAACTGCTATGATTACCTACATAGACATTATGAATGATAAGAGACACGAACCAGAAATTATTGATGCAGATATTGCAGATGATGAGAGCAGTGCTTCGTTAATTCAGGCGAGTGAGGCCTGGCCATCACATCTGCGAATTTTCCCTCTCTCTAACCGGCCTCTCTTTCCTGGCCTGATTGTCCCGCTGGTCTATGAGGGTGAGGAGATGAAGCATGTGATTCACAAGCTTGCGGATGTTGGCCAGAACCATATCGGTCTGATTCTTGTTCGTGATGAAGATGGTCCGTTAGAGGCGAAAAATTTCTACCGGGTAGGTGTTATCGCCAAGGTGATTAAAGCGGTTGAGATTGATGGGCACGGACTGCATCTAGTGGTGGAGTGTCTGGAGCGATTCAGGGTGGAGGAGTGGCTGGAGGGCCATCACATGCTCAGTGCACGGGTGGACTACTACAAGGCAACGGCCTATGAAGATAATGTTGAGATGCGCGCCTATACCGTTGCAATTATCAATACCATCAAAGAGCTGTTGAAGCATAACCCGCTCTACGAAGAGGAACTTCGACTCTTTTCATCCCGATTCAGTACCGATGAGCCGGCAAGGCTGGCTGACTTTGCGGCAGGATTGACCACGGCAGACCGGACAGAGCTTCAGGAAGTGCTGGAAACCTACCCGATATTTGATCGGATGAAGAAGGTGATTACCCTTCTGAATCGAGAGCTTAGTGTGAGCAAAACGCAGACGCGTATCCGTGAAAATATTCAGGAGCGTGTTTCGGATCAGCAACGTAAATTCTTCCTGAATGAGCAGCTGCATGAGATCAAGCGGGAGCTGGGGCTGGATGCCGACCCTCAGGAGCAGGAGATTGAGAAGCTGAATAAACTTGCCTCCAGGCTCAAGTTCAGCAAAGAGGCGCAAGGGGTATTTGATGAGGAGCTGGAGAAGCTGAAGACGCTCGACCCCTCTTCACCGGAATACGGGGTAACCCGAAACTATCTGGACTGGATGGTCAGCCTTCCGTGGGGCCTCTATGCACGTGATCGCTTCAATTTGAAGGCCGCATCCAAGGCCTTGAACAAACACCATGCAGGACTGGATGACATCAAGGAGCGGATGCTCGAATTTATCGCTGTAGGCGCCCGCAAAAAAGAGGTGGGTGGTTCGATTATACTTTTTGTCGGCCCGCCGGGCGTGGGCAAGACATCTCTGGGCAAGGCCATTGCCGAGGCGGTTAACAGGCCATTTTTCCGTTTCTCTGTCGGCGGCATGCGTGATGAGGCGGAGATCAAGGGGCATCGCAGAACTTACATTGGAGCCATGCCCGGCAAGATCGTGCAGGCACTCAAACAGGTAAAAGCGGCCAATCCTGTGATCATGATCGATGAGGTGGATAAGATCGGAAACGATTTCCGTGGCGATCCATCCAGCGCCCTGCTTGAGGTGCTTGATCCCGAGCAGAATAGCGATTTTATGGATCACTATCTTGATGTACGTTTTGATCTCTCCCGTGTGCTGTTCCTGTTGACGGCCAATCAGCTGGATACGGTTCCGGCACCGCTGATGGATCGGGCGGAGATTATTCGCCTTCCCGGCTATATCGCATCAGAAAAGCTGGAGATTGCCCGCAAACACCTGCTGCCAAGGCAGATGGAGGCTCATGGCCTGACCAGTCGTGATGTGAAAATCAGCAAAAGTGCCATTAGCCGTATTGTTGAGGATTATGCCAGGGAACCGGGTGTGCGAGGAGTGGAGCAGCTGCTTAAGAAGATTCTGCGCAAGTCAGCTTACAAGCTGGAGAGTCATGAGATTGAACCAGGGATTACCATCGGAGCCCGTGAGCTCAGCGACTACATCGGCAAGCCAAGATTTGCCAAACAGCCGCTACGCCAGGATGTTGGGCTTGCAACCGGACTTGCCTGGACAAGGTTGGGCGGCGTTACACTGACACTGGAAGCTGCCGTTGCTCATCATGATCGCAGGGGCATGAAGCTGACCGGACAGCTTGGCAAGGTGATGCAGGAGTCGGCCGAGATCGCTTACTCCTACCTGATCGCCAATCTGCAGCGTTTTGGAGCGCCTGCAGATTTTTATAAAAAGGCATTTATTCATATGCATGTGCCTGAGGGTGCAGTGCCCAAAGATGGCCCGTCGGCAGGCATTACCATGGCTACGGCTCTTCTCTCACTGGCTCTTGGTAAGGCGCCTGTTGCGATTGCGATGACCGGTGAAATGACATTGACCGGCGAAGTGCTGGCCATCGGTGGCGTGCGTGAAAAGCTGCTTGCTGCCAAACGGCTTGGTGTGCATGAGGTGATTATTCCCAAAGCCAATGAGGTGGATGTGAAAGAGCTGCCAGAGTCGGTGCCTGAGGGTCTGACGCTTCACTATGCCAGACATTTTGAGGATGTGGCCAAGCTGGTGTTTGGCATTCGCCTGCGTCCAAGAAAGAGAGCGAAATAGAATAAAGTGAACGCCCGCTTTCGGCCAAAAGCGGACATTCAACAAATGGATATCTAGTTGTTTCTAGTGAGATTACCTCGATAAATTTATTGCTTCATTCCCCTGAGTTTCTCTAGAAAACCCCTGAAGGCATTCGAGTATTCTCTACTTTGATTACAGCCTTTGTTTACCAACCAAAACTTCAACGGACCCTCTCCTCCGATATACCCATCATTTCCACTCGAAAAATCTACCCGTCGTGCCAATACGAAAGCTGTCTTCTTATCTATTACCTCAGTTTCCCAACGCCATACATTTAAAAACAACTCTTTTTCATTTGGCTTAGTCGAGCTGTATAAATGGTTTTTGTATTGCAATCCAAACCGTTGGTTAATGCTGGTAATTTCTTTCCCATTCCAGCTCTCTCTTGGCCAGTTAGAATATTTCTGTGGTGAATTATCTACCAACGTTTCCATAACCCCAGGATTCTCTGCTTTCCACTGATCCATGGTTTTATAGACCCAGAAGCCAGCCTCGGTAGAGCAGTGATATTTGTGCATTAGCACTGTCGGAACCCAGTCCCAGAAGATCGGCAAGAATATCAGCAGAAACACACCGATGCCCCACGCCCACCTATTGCGGCCACTTTTTCTCGCATAGCGAATTGCCAGAGTCACAGCAACTAGTACTGCCAGCACGATGAGAGCCAATAGCACTAGAGGCAATGATAGTACCAACAACCCGAGAATATCTTTCATGGTTCCGCCTTCCTTAAGAAGGGACTATAGACTAAATTTTACCAGATTGTGAATGTCTGCTTTTGGCCGAAAGCGGACATGCGAGGAAGTGCTTTTGGGTTAGCCTTTCTTGAAGCTGGTGACGAGCAGCAGGACTACGGAGATGCTGATACAGGCATCAGCGACATTGAAGGCAGGCCAGTGATACTCTGTACCATCAATCCGGACATACCAGTCGATAAAATCAACCACATAACCAAGCTGCATGCGATCCCAGATGTTTCCGGCGGCACCGGCCAGCACCAGTATCAACAGCCACGGCTCCAGCCCCGGCTTGTTGCGTTCCCGCCACCACCAGAGAGATACCGCTAGGGCAATACCGATGGTTACGCCGAGCAACAGGTTGGTTCGCCATGCCGAATCCCAGTCGGCAAACATCGAGAAGGCGACGCCGTAGTTGTGTGCCCTGACGATATCAAAGAAGCCCGGAATCACAGTGAAGTGAAAAAAGGGTATCTGCTGCTCAATCCACCATTTGCTCAGTTGATCCGCGGTCAGCAGCAGTGCAAAGAGGGCAAGCTGCTGCCAGTTTCGGTTGCTAATCAATCCGCAACAACCTCGAAACAGCGAGGGCAGAGTGCGTTGTGTGTTTCATGGGCTGGATTGGCCGGTTCGGCCACGTTCCAGCAGCGCGGACATTTCACACCATCCGAGGCTTCAACGTTGAGGCTCTCACCCGCCTCTATTTTGGCGACAATGAAGAGCTGCTCGTTGGTCTCGCCCAGCTTCGCAGCAAATGAGCTGTTCAGGCCCGGCACAGTAACGGCTGCTGCAATGGAGGAGCCAACCAGCTTATCTTTCTTGGCCTGATCAAGCGCGCTGTTTACCTGCTCCCTGATGGCAAAGAACTGTTCCCAGCCGCTCTCATCCACCTGCGTATCAGCAACAGGATGGAACATCTGCAGATGAATGCTCCGGTTATCAGAGCCGGGCAGGAACTCCCACGCCTCTTCCGCCGTAAATGGCAGGATCGGTGCGATCAGACGGATCAGGGTATCTGAGAGATCATAGAGTGTAGCCCGGGCTGAAGCACGGCGGGCAGAGTCTGCACCATCGCAGTAGAGACGGTCCTTGATGACATCGAGGTAGAAACCGCCCAGCTCAACCGAACAGAAGTTATGAATCTCCTGATGAATGCGATGGAACTGATAAGTCTCAAAAGCTTCATGAACACTCTTTTCGAGCTGAGAAAGCCTGTGTGATGCCCACTGATCCAGCGGTTGCCGCTTCTCTAATTCAACGCCGTCACGCTGTGGATCAAAACTTTCCAGATTGCCCAACAGGAACCGGATGGTATTACGAATACGACGGTAGGATTCGGCCAGCTGTTTCACGATTTCATCGGAGATACGGATGTCGGCCGAGTAATCGGAAGATGCGATCCAGAGGCGCAGGATATCCGCACCCATCTGCTGAATGATCTTCTGTGGCGCGATGACATTGCCCTTGGACTTGGACATTTTGTTGCCGTTTTTATCCACCACAAAGCCGTGAGTTAGCACGCCTTTGAAAGGTGCGACACCACGAGTGCCAACACTCTCAAGCAGTGATGACTGGAACCAGCCGCGGTGCTGATCACTTCCCTCAAGATAAAGGTCAGCCGGACTACCCAGCTCTTCACGATGTTCCAGTACACAGGCGTGCGTACTGCCGGAGTCAAACCAGACATCTAGAATATCAGTCTCTTTCTCAAATGCAGTGCCGCCACAATCTGGGCAGCTTGCCCCGGCTGGAAGGAACGCTTCGACATCTTTGGCAAACCAGATATCTGCGCCACCCTCTTCGACCTGAGCGGCTATGCCTTCAAGAACTTCCGGCGTGGTTACCGAGTGTGATTCACATTCAGAACATTTAATTGCTGTGATCGGAACGCCCCAGTTACGCTGGCGTGAGACACACCAATCAGGACGCTGCTCCACCATGGAACGGATTCGGTTTTCACCCCATTCAGGTGTCCAGACGGTTTTTTTGATCTCCTCCAGTGCCTTCTCACGCAGCCCGTTTCTGTCCATGGAGATGAACCACTGTGGAGTAGCACGAAAGATCAATGGCTTGTGGCAACGCCAGCAGTGCGGGTAGGAGTGTTTGATTTCACTGGTCTCCAGCAGAGCGCCGCAGCTCAGCAGGTGTTCAATCACAATCGCATTGGCCTGATAGACATGGCGACCGGCAACGATCGGTGTCGCTTCTTCAAACACGCCGGTATCGCCGACCGGATTGAATGCGCGCAGTCCGTACTTCATGCCGATTTCATAATCTTCCTGACCATGGCCGGGAGCGGTATGAACTGAGCCGGTGCCGGCTTCCAGGGTGACATGATCACCTACAAGGATCGGCGCATCCTGATCCAGATAGGGATGGCGGAATTTTCGATTGTCCAGTTTTGCGCCATCGAAACGTGCAACAACTTCACCCTCTGCACCGATTGCGCTCATGACGTCACTACGCAGATCTTCTGCCAGGATAAGGATTTCACCGGGCGTAAGGTTGGCGTTTTCGCCTGCCACGGTGATTTTCACGGCTGAATATTCGATATTCGGCCCGACGGAGACAGCCATGTTGGCCGGAATGGTCCACGGTGTGGTAGTCCAGATCACGATAGAGCTGTCGGCCGTCAGTTCGGGTGCGATGTCTGTCAGGTCTTCACCGGCTGCAAACTTCACATAGATGGAGTGTGAGGTGTGATCATCATACTCAACCTCAGCTTCTGCCAGGGCCGTTGCACAGGAGACACACCAGTGGACAGGCTTTGCCCCTTTGTAGAGACCGCCATTGCTGAGGAACTTACCGATTTCACGCACGGTGTTGGCTTCAAAAGCATAATCCATCGTGATGTACGGGTTTTCCCAATCACCGGTGATGCCGAGACGCTTGAACTCCTCGCGCTGCACCTCGATTTGGCCGGATGCATATTCACGGCATTCGGCGCGGAATTCGGAATCACTGATATCTTCTTTTTTGCGTTTCTTCTTTTTGAATTTCTCTTCAACTTTCAGCTCAATCGGAAGGCCGTGACAGTCCCACCCCGGAACGTATGGCGCATCAAAACCGAGCATGCTCTTTGAGCGGATCACAATATCTTTCAGCACCTTGTTTACTGCGTGGCCGATATGGATTGATCCGTTTGCGTAAGGAGGGCCGTCATGCAGCACAAACTTCGGTGCGTCCTTGCGCGCTTGACGAATTTGGCCGTGAAGATCCTGCTCTTCCCACTGTGCCAAACGTTTTGGCTCATTGGTTGGCAGGTTGCCACGCATAGGGAAATCGGTCTTCGGAAGGAAGACGGTAGGGCGATAGTCGAATGTATCCGGGTCAGACAAGGTAGTGCTCCAATCCAATAGGGTTGCTTAAAAGCCGACGAATCATAGGGAATTTTTCAGTTTATGTCAGGCCGCGAGAATTTTTCTGGCTGCAACACAGTCTTTGGCAATCTGTTCAGCCAGCTCCTCTGCCGATCTGTAGGCCCTGTCTTCACGCACGCGCTTCACAAACTGAATCTCCAGTCGCTGGTTATAGAGGTCAGGGTTTGCATCAAGCATATGGGTCTCCAACACCATGGTTCGCCCTTGAAAAGTAGGCCTGAAACCAAGATAGGCGGCGCCATTCCAAAGGGTCCCATCAGCTTCCAGTTTGGCACGCACGGCATAGATACCGGCAGGCGGATGGGCTAGATCGGCAACATCCAGATTCGCCGTCGGGAAACCGATCTTGCGACCACGCTTGTCGCCATGCATCACGTGACCGGATATCGAGTAGGGACGACCCAGAAGCTTTTCGGCAAGGGCGAAGTCCGATGCCTCTACCGCTGAGCGGATGCGACTGGATGAGACGACTGCATGATCCATTTCGAATGCCGCCGCTTCGCTGACGGTGAAATTCAGTTTATCACCGGTCTCACGTAGCTTTTCAGCACTACCTTCGCGGCCATGACCGAAGGCGAAGTCATAACCAACGTGCCAATGCTTGGGCTGGAAGGTGCCATAGATGCTGCGGGCGAATTTCTCTGCAGGCCATGCTGCGAGTTCTTTGTCGAAATGGAGTAGCAGAACCGCTTCAACACCTGCATGTTCGAGCAATTCCAGGCGCTCGTGTAGATGGCATAGCCGACGCGGAGCCTCCTCGGGAAAAAGAACAGCACGTGGATGAGGATCAAAGGTAACTGCAATGGCAGGCCCTTGTGCATTCATGGCATGATCTTTTAATTCAGCAAGAATTTGCTGATGGCCCATGTGTACGCCATCGAAGTTACCAACGGTGACGGCTCCGCTCTGAAGTTCCGTGACTTTGATGGCATCTTGCCAGTGTCTGAAAATTCGCATCGGCGAAGCTTAACAGGGCAATGGCTGATGAGACAAAGAAATGGTTAAGGTTTTCGGCCCATGATCATGAAGGTGTGATCATATGCGTTTTTTTCATCCGCCGTATGCACTTCCTCATGCAGCATTCGCCACTGCTGCATATCCAGTTCGGGAAACCATGCATCACCCTCAAAAAGGTCGTGAATCACTGTGCAGTAGAGCTTGTCTGCAGCGGGAAGAAGAAGTGCATATATTTCGGAACCGCCGATCACCATGATCTCATCAGCATCAGGCACAGCAGCTTTGGCCTCATCGAGGGAGTGGACAACCCGGCACCCTTCAATGGCTAGCCCCTGCTGACGGGTTAGGATCAGATTCTCCCTCCCGGGAAGTGGCTTACCGATCGATTCAAAGGTTTTTCGGCCCATCAGGACAGGTTTGCCCATGGTCTGTTTGCGGAACCACTGCATATCGGCAGGCAATTTCCACGGAAGCTCATTGTTTGAGCCAATCAGCCGATTTTTATCCATGGCCCAGATGAGCGAGAGAGTTGTGAGCTGAGTCATAGTTGAATGCTAGGATAATTGTGCACTGTTTGCACAGTCTGATTATCAGATTAGGTTTTCGATCTGTTTAAATTTTAGGAGAGTTCATGAAACAAGTTTTGGGATTAATGTTAGCAGTGGCATGTGTGATGGTTGCCATGCCGGCATCGGCACATGATGAGCCGGATTTTGCCTCTTTCAAAGATGTTAAAGAGAAGAAAAAGGCTTTTTTTGGATATATGCACCCCTTTGTCGATATGGAGAACGCAGCGCTTCTCAAAGACCGGGAGCGACTGATTGCATTACGCAAGGTACCTGTCGACAAACTGAGCAGTGAAGACAAGCAGTGGCTTGAGAGCACGGCAAAAAGCTATCGAACAGATTCCCCGCTCGTGGATGCGAAGGCGTGGGCTCATCTGCTAATGCGGGTGGATGCGGTGCCCTATCCACTGGTACTGGCCCAATCGGCCAATGAATCAGCGTGGGGGACATCCCGCTTTGCACGTCAGGGGCACAACTTTTTCGGACAATGGTGTTTCACAAAAGGGTGCGGGATTGTACCAAGCCGACGAGATGCAGGCTCCAGACATGAGGTGGCTGTATTTAAGTCAGCCCGATATTCAGTCAGGGCTTATCTGAAAAACATTAACAGAGGGCGTGTTTATGCGGGTTTAAGAAAGATCCGAGCCAAACAGAGAGCCGGTGGTGAGGCACTTGATGCAACGGCACTGGCTGGTGGCCTGTTGAAATACTCGGAACGTGGCGAAGCATATGTGAAAGAGATACGTTCTATGATTCGGACTAATAAAAAATTAATGTAGCATGGTTTAAGCTTGTTGGCTGTCGAAATAAAATAAGATCTATATTCCAATTTCAAGGAGTTCCTGATGATGAAAAAACTGATACTTCCATTACTGATTGCAGCACTGGCGATGCCGGTTGCATCGATGGCATGCCCTGGTAAAGGCGATGGCAACCGCGGCGGCCATTTTCAGAAGATGGACAGCAATGGCGATGGCGTGGTGACTGCTGATGAACACGCAGCGATGGCGGCTCAGCGCTTCTCAAAGATGGATGCCAATGGTGACGGCAAGATAAGTAATGATGAGATGAAAGCCGGCTGGAAACAGAAAGGTAAAGGCTGGAATAAGGAGTGCCCGTTAAAAGGGGATTGTCCTAAATCGAAAGATTGCCCAATGAAAGAGGATTGTCCTTACAACAAAGATTGTCCGAAGCGCGACAAAAAATAGAGCGAGTTATTTTAAATGAATTGAGGCCCTGAACCGGGGCCTCTTTTTTTATGTTTTTGTGCCATTGCCGATGAGCCGCAGTTTTCCTCCGCTCACACAGACCCTGTTTCTTCCCTCTCTCTTTGCCTGATAGAGCGCACGGTCCGCAAATTTGATCAACGTCTGGCCATCGGTGTTCATCTGGCTCTCCCACTCGGCAACTCCGAGGCTGACGGTGACAGGAATATGCTCAGATGCATAGATAAAGCCATGTTCTTCAATACTTTTTCTCAGGCGTTCGGCAAGTTTTCCGGTTTGCTCCAAGTTGGAGACAGTCACCAGAATAACAAACTCGTCGCCACCCAGACGAGCCAGAATGTCAGAGTCGCGAATGCAGTGTTTAACCACGTCGGTTAATGCCGTGATGACGTAATCACCAGCCTGGTGCCCGTAGCTGTCATTGACCTCCTTGAACCTGTCGATATCGAAAATAATCAGTGAAGTCGGCCGATTGTGGCGCTTGGCCAGCTGACACTCCCGTACAATTACATGATTAAAGTAGCGGCGGTTATAGATGCCGGTGAGACCATCGGTAATGGCCATGGCTGCCAGCTCCTTGTTCAGCTTTTTTAGCTCGACATTCTTCTCTCGAATTTTTTTTGTCCGTTTGCGCACCTTCTGTTGCAGCGAATCGGCATGCTCCTGCAGCTTCTTGTAAAGGCCGGCATTTTCAATGGCCACACAGGCCTGGGATGCCAGTGCGGTGAAGAGCATCTCATCCTCTTCTGTAAAGTTACCACTGCTTTTGTTCAGCGCCTGAATGACACCCAGGATTTCACCATGCGGCCCCTTCATGGGCGCACAGAGCATGGAGTGAACAGCTAAGCCTTCGTAATGAACCATGCTGCTGTTAAATCGCGGATCCTCAGCAACACTGCTAATGTTGACCAGCTCACCACTCAGGGCGACGCTGCCGACCACGCCATCATTGAGCGGAATTTCGATGCTCCTGATACCTTCCCCTTGTTCAATCTCGGAGAAGAGGACTCCTCTCTTTTTATCAAGCCTGAAGAGATAACAGGATTCAATATCGAGAAGTTGTGTTGTTGCATCCATGATCTGCTCAAGAAGACGATCCAGATTCCGTTCGCTTGATAGCTGAGCTGTCAATGAGAGCAGAACTTCCATCTGGTGTAACATTTATCTGGCTGCTCTCATGTCGATCACCCGTTGATGATGAACATCATCTACAGCCCAAGCTGTTTCAGGTTCAGCGATCCATTTTTTATCGGTGGACACCAGAAGTAGCTTCCGGTGACAGGTGTGGTGAAAGAGAAGAGCGCATCCACCTGCTCATCCTCTGCTCCAACCATGCGTCTGAGCAGCATATTGAAGGCCTCAAAGCTTTTGCCAAAGGCGACAAACAGAAGGCCCTCGTGGCCAGCATCGGCCCATGGCATGGAGCGACGAAGTACAAACGCCTCCGGATCAAAATCTTCCTGCGCAGTACGTTTTACATGTGCAGTTTCCGGGGCATCTTCAAGCTCCTCATTGTCCGATTTCCTTCGCCCGATTACATCATCCTGTTCATCCTGTGGCCGGGAAAGAAAATCATTCAGGTCATGAACCCATTGCTGTACAGCAACAAAGCTTGAACCGTCCATGGCACTGTCATCGGAGAAGGAAATTGCGGCATCTGTGGCTTCGGCGCCTTCCGGGTTTTCTGTGCCATCTTCATAACCTGTCAGATCACGTCCGATATCGTAGCGGAAGCCATCAATAATGCTGTCGCAGATGAATCCGGTTTCAACAGCCTCGATCACGTTCCGGCTGGTGAGCACCAGGGCGCCACAGTCATCACCTCGAAGCCAGCACCACAGGGCCGCGTTGGTTGCAGGCACTTCAACCTGGGCGTTTTTGAATTGTGGAAACGTAGTTAAGCCGGGAACGGAGGCATTGAGCGCATCGGCAACCGGCTTGCCGATACCAACCACGATCTTTTCACCATTAGCAATAGTGGCGAGGTTTGTCAGGGCTTGCCGCAGATCACCATCCGGATCTATGGAGAAGCTCAGGTATCGTGCCTGAGCTGGAACATCATGAAGGATACCTGGTTGAGCGGAATTCATTTGATAGGACTCCCTGATCGTCTTGCAGCTTATTTAGTTTAGCATTCCTGTTACAAATATGGAAACCGACAGAGTGAGGCGGTTCGCAGGCTAAATTGCAATCGGTGCGCGAATTCCGGGATGGCACTCGTAATCGCCAAGTTCGAAATCATCAAATGTGAAATCGAAGATGTTTTTGATTTCCGGATTGATCTTCATAGTTGGCAGTGCAAAAGGTTCCCGCGCCAACTGAGTGGCTACCTGCTCCATATGGTTGGAGTAGAGATGAGCGTCGCCAAAGGTGTGTACAAAATCACCTGCCTCAAGATTGCACACCTGCGCAATCATCATGGTCAGCAGGGCATAAGATGCGATGTTGAACGGTACGCCGAGAAAGATGTCTGCACTTCTCTGGTAGAGCTGGCAGGAGAGTTTTCCGTCAGCCACGTAGAACTGGAAAAAGGCGTGGCACGGAGCCAGAGCCATCTTGCCACTCTCTACATTGGCCTGCGGAGAGATCGACTCATCCGGCAGGTCGGAGACATTCCAGGCTGAAACAATCAGACGGCGGGAGTTGGGCTTGGATTTGATCTGCTCAATCAGTTCTGAGATCTGATCGACATGGCCTCCAGTCGGTGTCGGCCAGTTGCGCCACTGATAGCCGTATACAGGTCCGAGTGAACCATCTTCCGTAGCCCACTCATTCCAGATAGAGACGCCATTTTCGGTAAGGTAGCCTGTATTGATTTCGCCTTTGAGAAACCAGAGCAACTCGTGGATGATTGATTTCAGATGGCACTTCTTTGTCGTGACAAGCGGAAACCCTTTTGAGAGGTCAAAGCGCATCTGATAGCCGAAAACAGACTTCGTTCCTGTGCCGGTGCGGTCCCCTTTTTGGGTACCGTTATCAAGTACATGTTGCATCAGATTCAGATAAGCCCGCATTAAACACCCCTCGCCACTGCAAAGTTGGTCGGTTATGCTGCCGTCTGTTGAGCGCGATTAAAAGCCATTGGAGGATTCGATGCATATCTTCAAGTTGATTTTGGTTGTTTTGGCCACCCTGATTGCCCTGCCGGCAACGGCTCAGGAAGAGGCAGCCCAAGCCAATGCTGTGCTGGAAGAGGAGGTGGCAACACCCTCGATTCAGGAGCGTATTGAGGAGCTGAAAGCGAGTCTGGCTAAGAGTCAACGGGAGGGCCCTGCAACGGCAACCGATAAGATCGTGGATCGATTCATGGAACTGAACATTAATCCCGAAGAGTCAGCAGGGGTCGATTTTGAAGAGTATTTTACCATGGTTCAGCAGCGGGCGATGGATCGTTTTGAGGCGATGGACAGCAACCGGGATGATGAGGTCACGGCAGAGGAGTATCGCGAGTTCTGGAAGGCACAGAAGGAGCAGTACTACCGCCTCAAACGCTGATTAGACCGTAATTCGAATGTCTGTTTTAGGCCAAAAGCGGCATTTGATCTCCAGCAACGCATTTACTCCATTCATGATCTGTTTCCTCTTTTCTATACGTTGCTACACAGCTGGTTATAGTCAAACATAGCAGCATATGTGTGATACAAAAGCTGTCCCCGAATCTGCAACAGAGGCCGAAGAGCCCCTTCAACGCCTGCAGAACTCTATCCTTTTCGAAGATTCTCGATTTTTGATCATCAACAAACCCTCGGGTATGGCTGTGCATGGTGGTAGTGGTGTGAGTTATGGTGTGATTGAAGGGTTGCGTGCGCTACGCCCCGATGCCCCATATCTGGAACTTGCACATCGTCTTGATCGCGACACTTCTGGCTGCCTGATTATCGCCAAGCGTCGTAGTGCCCTGCGTGCATTTCAGAAGCTACAACAGGACAGGCAGGTGACGAAATTTTATATCACCCTGCTGAAAGGGGAGTGGCAGGGTGGAAAGCGCAAGATCAATGCACCACTCCTAAAAACCGAACTTAAATCGGGCGAGCGGGTTGTTCGCGTCGATCCGGCAGGCAAACATGCCATCTCACTGTTTACGCCTGTGCAGAAGTTCAGGCAGGCCACCTTGATGCGGGTGAAGCTGATCACCGGGCGCACTCACCAGATTCGAGTTCATGCCCTATACACCGGGCATCCCATTGCAGGCGATTCCAAATATGGTGACGCATCATTTAATCAAGAAATGGCAGCCATTGGCCTGGATAGGCTCTATCTGCATGCCGAGTCGATCTGTTTCACCCTGCCTAATGTGAACAGATACGATATTCAGGCACCTCTTGATTCGAGTCGTGAAGCCCCATTAACCAAGCTCGATAAGGTGTGAATAAGAAAATCGGCCCTGACCCCTTTGTTTCTTCTATTCAGAGCCTATTCTGGTTCGATCCCAGCTTGGAGAAGCTATGGTGACTAGAGCCTATAAGTTGAATGTCCGCTTTTGGCCGAAAGCAGACATTATGGAATTAACGAGAATCCACTCTTAAGCGAATGGCAAAGCTCTTTTTGCCTGTGGCTGATCCGCTGGAGAGAATGGCATCACCCAGAAGTTCAGCCTCCTGGCTGCTGGCGGCAATGGTGACGGTCTCGCCGATAGAAATCGTCACTTCAGTTGCTGCACCTGCTATCTCAATCGGCTGGTCTGCGGCTGTGGCCGGTGAAGAGGCCATACCTGATCCTCTGCCAATCACGATTTCACTGTTTTGTCGGATATTGTCGAACGCTCTCTGGCTCCGCATCCACGGAACAATGCGGACAGTGACCATGCCATTTCCTGCCGGACGAACCGTGGCATAAAAGCCGGAGGTGACCGGCACCTGTTCAACACTATGGGTATTGATAACTCCATAACCTGCCAGCCACACTCTTGTATGCTGCTGGTAAGGCCGGACAGTGCCGCTCTCAATCGTTCCCTGGCGGTTGGAAGTCAGGCGCAGATTAAAACGTTTGCTGGATGAGAGATGATGTCCGCCCTCTTGAAGGGAAACTCTGATCCAGCCACCGGGAAGGCGCGCATCTGTTTTGATAGATCGGGCCTGTTCATCGCTCAGGGAAAACAGTTCAAGACTGGTGGAATACTGCTTAGCTGCGACGTCCAGACGCTTAAGGAGTTGTTTTGCCTGCTCGACATGGCCGGGATCGTCGTTGACCACCAGGATATTCCGGGATGGAAGTGAGGTAATGCTGCCCGATTCGGATAGCTGACTGCTAACGATCTCTCTGGCTTCATGAAGTGGCAGGTGATGGATTTCGAACAGG